>Ga0306901_1000728_pt1 | contig 12523 bp, 15 predicted proteins | sample AntRauMFilla3767_FD_190431 | JGI IMG/M metagenome (GOLD analysis project Ga0306901, IMG submission 190431) | Saline lake microbial communities from Rauer Islands, Antarctica - Metagenome Filla 3 #767 (v2) (version 2) | ecosystem: Environmental > Aquatic > Non-marine Saline and Alkaline > Saline ... | reverse complement strand
CGGATTGATCGACATTCGCGGACCGCAGTTTTCATTTCGCCGAAATGTGAAGATCGAGAGCAAGGCTCTCGACGTTGACGGCGATTTCTTCGTTTTGCTGACAGAGACCGAATCGGGCTTCCCCCGTCTGCAATGGATTGAGGCGCATCGCATCGGTCAGACATTATACACCAACGAGGACGCCGTTGAGAAGGGCACCTACAAAGGACTCAAGATCAAGAACGGAATTATCTATAATGAGTTTGGTGCAGAGGTTGCCTATCGCGTCCTGACCGATAACGGCGAAGACTTTCGCGACATTTCCGCTCGCGATATGATCCACGGCATTGATCCTGATTGGTTCAGCCAGGGGCGCGGAATCCCTGCAATCGCCTCGGGAATGCTTGACTGGTATGACCTCGCAGAAGTTCGCGACTACGAGAAAATTGGGCAGAAGGTCAACGCTGCTCTGACCCTCAAAGAGACCAACGAAACAGGCAAAGCCGACACCGCCTCAAGGATTATCAACGGCACTCGCGGAGCTTCAGCCGCCCCGTTCCAGTCTGAGCTTATGGCAGGCGGGACTATCCGATATCTCAAAAACAGCGGCAAGCTCGAAGCGCACGAAAGTAACCGACCTTCCGACGGCTTCCTGAAATTCAGTGACAAAATCGAAGCTAGCGCATTCCTCGGGATGGAGTGGCGACGCGAGATGCTTGACTCTTCCAGTGTCGGCGGCGCAGGCGTCCGGGCATTCCAGCGCGATATCAACGACAGCATAAATGATCGCGTCGAGATACTCGCTCGCTTCCGTAAACGGATGGCAATCTACGTTATCGCCAAGCGCGCCAAGCAAGGCATCTATACGCTGCCCGTTGACTGGTATAAGTGCGGATTTACTAAGCCGAGAGAGTTCACAGTAGACGATGGCAACAGCCGCAAGGCCGACCGCGAAGACCTCCGCGCAGGCGTGGCCAGTGAAGTCGAGATCCTGCAAAAGCGCGGACATGACCCCATCGAATTTATCCGCAAGCGCGCGGAGTTTTTGGAACAGCGCAAACTAATTGCGAAAGATCACGGCCTTGAAGATTCCGAACTTGGAACTGTCTCAATGCCAGGCGATGACCTTAGTTTAACCGACGAAAATAAACCCCCTACTTGACACTAAACCCCAATATAACATGAGCACTAAAAACAAATGGTTCGCAATGAGCCAAAAAACCGACGCGGAAGGCGTGAAGTCTTCCGAGGCTGAAATTTCAATCTACGATAATATCGGCGGATGGGGCATTACGGCAAACGAATTTCTAGCAGAGTTAAAAGGGATCGGCGACGTTGATAAGATCAATCTGCGCATCGTCTCTGGCGGCGGATCAATCGTCGATGGCAACACTATCTTTAACGCTCTCAAACGTCACAAGGCAAGTATCACTGTTCACATTGACAGCCTAGCCGCTTCGATGGCCTCTGTAATTGCGATGGCAGGCGACAAGATCCACATGGCGGAAAATGCTTTGCTTATGATTCACAACCCGTGGACTATGAGCATAGGCGGCGCAGATCAGCTTCGTAAAGATGCTGATCTGCTCGACAAAATGTCTAAGAACATTCGCGGGAGCTATGCGCGATCAAACCTTGATACCGACGCACTTATCGCGGCGATGGACGCGGAGACTTATTACACCGCATCCGAAGCTTTGGAAGCTGGCTTCATCGACGAAATTGAAGGCGCAAACCTTGCAGCTGCATCAATTGGCGACATGGAAACATTGAAGAACTTCGCATCCATCCCACAAGGGAAGATCGACGAAATCAAGATCACCTGCCAAGCCAAGCAAATCGAAGCACTCGACGCCAAAGCAATCGAGCTTGCTAACGATTTAAACATCGAGCGCGAAGCCGTTGCAACCGAAAAAGCTATCAACGCTCAAGCCGCAATCGACCTGAAAGCACTTTGCGAAACGCACGTCACCGCCCTTGCCAAAGCCTATGAGGTCACTCAAAAAGCGATCTCTGCAAAGGCCGCTGAACTGATTGCCGAGTCCGGCACGCCAGCACTTAAAGGAGTCCTGGAAGATGACACCACGCCATCCGCAAATAAAATGACCCGCGAAGATGCAGATATTGGATATAAAGCACTGGTCGCAAATCGCGACTTTCAAGGTGCTCAAGAATTTTTCGCAGAACATTATAATCTTCTAACTTAACTTCAACCTAACCCCAATACACACACACACTATGGCAAATACAATTGCAGGCGTTAATCTCGCCAAAGTTGCTAACGACACGCTACCAGCTCTGATTGATCTGTTTGCGCCACTTAGCGCACTCACTACCGACTTTTCCGCCGACATCTCGTCTAGCGGTGCGTCGATTACAACTCGCATCCCGACTAACGTCACTGCGGGCAACATGGCCACCGGCTACCAGACAAATTCTTCTGACGTTGATATGGTCGCAAAGACCGTAACTCTCGATCAGTTCAAGGGATTCACCTATGGTTTTTCAGACTTGGAACGCAGTAAATCGGAACTCGATCTGAACAACCTCTTTGTTGAGCCCGCTCTTGAAGCAGTCGGGGAAGCAGTTTTCGGTTACATCTGGGATCTGGTTGTCAACGCAAACTTCGCATCGACTGAAGTCATCACATCAGCCAATTTTGATCGCGATAATCTCGCTGATTTTAACGCGCTGCTGACGCTTGCGAAAGCTGGCAAGGGCGGTCGCTCAGTGCTAATGAATCCGACATACTATGCGAGCCTCGTCAAAACGCTCAACAGCGCGGAGATTCCCGGCATCACAGCCGACAAAGCCGAGGCAAGGGTTCCCCGCGTTGCAAATTTTGATTGCTACGAGACCACCCTCGCAGACGCAAACGGTGAAAACCTCGCTGCATTCGCGCTGCATAAATCAGCTCTAATCATGGCAGCCCGCACAGTAGTCGCAGACGAAATGACCGCGAAAGCTGGCGTGGATGTGACAACCGTGATTATACCAGGGCTTGGCCTTCCGGTGCAGTTTCGTAAATGGTATGCAGCCGACGGCGTATTGTATTTCAATGTCAATGTGCTCTTCGGCGCATCCGTTGGAATCGCAACCGCCGGACACCGCATCACCACTGCGTAAATCATTTGAGTGCCCTGCTCATGTAGGGCGCTCTTTTTAACCCCCTTAAATTTTACACTATGTTTAAACCATCCGCCACAATCCACCGCTCATCGAAAGGTGAGGTCAAGGTAATCGTATGTTCGGAAGATGCTGGTAAATGTCTCGACGCTTACCGCACCTGCACCGATCCCGGCACAGTTGTTTACATTCGAAAAGGCCACTTAGACAAATCCAAGAACGTTGAATCGAAAGCACAACTTGAGGCCAAAGCAAAGGCAGTCAAAGACGCGGCAAAAGCACGTTTGAAAGTCCAACTTGAAGAAGCATCGGCCAAAGCCGAGGCATCAGCCAAAGTAGCCGCCGAAGCAAAAGCAAATCTGGAAACATTGAGCCCGAAGAAGTCTAAAAAAGTAACAACCGTTTAACGCTACCCCGACACCCACGCGGTCACCCTGCGGCTCGTCCTTTTACGGGCGGGCCGCACTTATTTTCACACATGAGCTTTGAAAACGAAATTCAAGCAGGCTTTGCCGAAGCGGATCTTTTCGCCGGTGAATCGTTCACGCTCTCAAATCACTCAGGCGACTTCCGTGGCGTCTTCAGGGGCGATCAGTCACCAGTTTCATTTGACGAGATCCAAGGCTTTGACACGGCAACCACCAACGAAGTTAGCGTCAGTAAGTCAAAGTTCACTTCCAACGATCCGCCAATGGTAAACGAGACGCTAACCAATGGCGCGGATATTTACATAATTACCGAGGTGACCGCTGCAGACTCTGCATCATGGGATATCAAACTGACGAAGAGCAATGGCTAAGAAAAACTTCTCCGTAGATGACACGCTTTACAAAGCGCAGGCGAAGAAACTTGTCCGTGAATTGAAGCTGGATGAGCCGAAGTTCGTCCGCGAGCAGGCGGGGATATTTGCGCAACTACTTTGCAAGATCACTCCGCCATTCAAATCGTTCCCAAAGATGAGCGGACGCCCGACATATACGACAGGCGGCGCTCAATCGCAGGGAAAAAAAGCCGTCAGGGCTGGGTTCTTTAGCGCGGTGCAGCGAATGGGAAACTTGAGTAAATGGAAAAGCAAAAGCATTAGAAGCGCAATCAGGGCAGGTGACACCAGTAAGCTTACAGTGATTTTTGCCAATATGAAAAACTCAAACAAGCACGGAATGAAGGTGCGCAACTATAGCGACCAGTTAAGAAACAGTAAGCGAAACGCGCGCGGACGGGTGAACCGTGGCACTCAGCCTATTGTGGCAATCACCAACGCAGACGTGAACAAAGGACTAAAGCGAGCCGTCAATAATGTCGGCATTGCTAAGTCATCATTCGCGCTAGCCGCTCTTCGGCTGGGTCGCAAGTCTCCACCTAAGTGGATTTCAAAACATTTTAGCAAGGTGAACACGCCAGTAAAGATGCCAACGGCAGGCTCGCCAATTGCCCGCTTTACCTCTTCTGCCAAAGGGCTCGACGTTACCATGCGCAGGCTGAAAGACGCGGAACGTTTCCGGCTCAAAGCGATGGTGCTAAACTTGAAATCAATAGTCAAAGCAAACGCCAAAAAGGCAGGATTCAAAACCCGATAACATTATGGAATTAATAAATTACGACTTTGAAAGCGCCATTGAAGGTGGATTTGCAAAACTCTTTGCCGCGTCAAATATCGACTTGCGTATCGCTGACGACATTGACGAGGGCGAGTTGCCAGACGAATGCGTCTTACTCGAATTGGACTCAGGCGGCGCACTTGGCGAGCAGCATCAAAACGCGGCAGGTGAATATAATCATTACAGCGGGACGCTCGACCTAACCATTCGCACGCCGCGCGTCTCGGGCGATCAGGTGGCGGTGCAAGAAGGCTTCAAATCTCGGCATACTGAGCTGGTCGCGCGCACCCGGCAGTTGCTTGAGGAGATTGACAGCGCGGATATTACGGCGAACTGGCTGGATAGGGATAGTTATACCGTTTCCGGCGCGGGAACTACGGCGGCAAATGGTATTTATGTGCGCAATGGGTCAAGCGCAGGGAATGCAAAATACACTCTATCGAGTGGGGCAACTGAGCTTTTTGATTTGGAGTTTGTTAATGCTTCACCGGTTTACTGGCAAATCTATGACAAAACAGAGTCTGAGCAGCTTTATAAGGTCGAGTCTGACAGCACGATACCACCGCTCACAGGTTGGGCGATGGCGGAGCCGGGCATCTACGCCGCTATGGACGGGGTGGATGACGAGGGGATAAATGCGCTGATCCCTTTTGTTAGTGGGAATACTTATATATTCTCTGCTTGGGTGCGATCCACTACAACAGGAAATAAGTATGCGGGGCTGTTTCCTTTTGCTATAACAGAATCAGATACTTGGCAATTTTTTTCAACTTCTCTTACCGCGGGAGCTAGTGGTAGTTTACCCATAAGTTTAGGAGTTAAAGGTCGTATTTTCACACAAAGTGACTGGTCAGACTTTAAAATATTCAATGAAACCACCGACGAAACCGTGGCCCACTGGCCCCTCGACGAACAGTCCAGTGGTTCTTTGGACGGAGTCACAGCAGTTGATTCCAGTGGTAATGGCTACAATGGGACGCATGATGGCGGCACGGGTGGTTTAGGGGCTCCAGCCGGAAGCCCAGCCCCCACGTTAGCACTCACGCAAAACGCGATTTCTCCGACCCGCATCAAGCCGACTGGCACGAGCCGAGAAAACGATGAGCGCCAGCGTATGACAACGCTCTCATATGAGATACAATTTACCATCACTTGACATCAACCCCCAATATAAACCCAACCCAATAAAACCATGGCTTTACCCTCAACAACTCCCACTGATTTCCCCATCGGCCTCGATGTGGTCACGATTGGCGTAGTGGACTATATCCAAGAGTCGAACGACCTTGCATCTCAGTCCACCCGTAACATCGTGCGCACCGACGAGAATGGCGACTATGCCGAGAGTCAGACTCGCGCCTCTGCCGAGCCTATCACAGGCACGATGACATTGCAGCGCGCGACGACTACAACCGTCCTACCATCGGCAGGCGTGGAGTTCACTCTTGACTACGACCGATCTGGCACCGCCTCCACTCTCCGCGTGACAGACGTAAAAGTCGCACGCGGAAAAGAAGCCGCTGACATGTTTGAAATCGGCGTCCTGCTAGTCACTTATCAAGGATAATATGTCTGATCTAATTGAAATCACCCTCTTGCGCGATCATCGCGTCCTTGGTCGATTGCAGGCCAAGGACGTGCAGTGCATGATTCATCAAGGCGTTGCCGACGATCTAATAAACCGCAAAATTGCGAAACTAACCAAGACCGCCAAAGATGAGCATAAAGAAAAGCGCGACATCAAAGGCGGCGAGTAATTACGCGACCGTAAGAGCGGAGATCGAGGGCGAAAGATTATCGCCCTGGTCTTCCGCACCGGGCTTTAATATCGGGCCGTTCGTCGTCAATCCGATGACGTTGCGCTCGATGGTCGATCTTGAAATATCTGGTAACGCATTTTTGACCAACAATCAAATGCTCGAAGGCGACATCGGTGCATACATTTGGCGGCATCATCCAGACTACTCGCCAGGCGAAAGCAAAGAGAAGGATCAATTTATTGCGACCCTTTCCGATTGCACAGAAGTGGCCCAGGTTACCATGCAAATCGTAGAGCATCAGAGCGCAGCATTTGCCGAGACGCCAGAGGCAATCTCTTTCAGCAGTGGCGGATCAAGCAAATCATTACTGCCACCAATTCCCGCAATCGCATCCATTTGCCACGAATACGCGGCAGCATACGGCGTCGATCCTCGCGACGTTGCCGACATAGACTTGCGCATCGTATTTCAATGCTGCCGAGCAATTCGGCTTGCGTCGAGCGACGTAAGGTTTGCCGAGCCAAAGAAACTACGCGAAGCAAAATCTCAATGGTTGAAATCACATGGCACGAACTAGCATACAGGCAGACTTAGGACTGGACACGACTCGCTTTCAGCGCGGGCTTGCAAAGTCGCAGAAGGGAATCAAGAACTTTGTTTCCAACGGCATAAAGCAATTTGGCGCACTGGCTGGCGCGGCTGGCTTTGGTATGCTCGCGAGGTCTGCTTTTCAAATGGCGACCAACATTTCAAATCTCTCAAAAGTTGCCAACTCGGGGCAAGAGGAATTTCAGAGGTTTGCATTCGGTGCCAAGACCGTTGGCGTCGAGATGGACAAGACAGCCGACATTCTCAAGGATGTATCCGACAAAGTTGGCGATTTCCTACAAACTGGCGGCGGCCCGATGGCGGATTTCTTTGAAAACATCGCCCCCAAGGTTGGCGTTACAGCTGAAATGTTTCGCGGTCTCTCAGGGCCAGACGCATTGCAGCTCTACGTTTCCTCGTTGGAAAAAGCGAACTTATCACAGAATGAAATGACTTTCTTCATGGAGGCCATTGCATCGGACGCGACCTTGTTGCTGCCATTGCTCCAGGATAACGGCCAAGCAATGACGCAGCTAGGTCGAGACGCCGAGGCACTTGGCGTGATAATGGAAAAAGACACAGTAGAGGGTCTTAATGAAGCAACTGTTGCGCTTAATAAGTTCAAACGGCAGGCAACTATTTTTGCAGGTGAGACCATATATCTATTGCAAAAAGCTATGTCGGCGGTCGGCAAGGCGGTGGGAGAATCTATACACGGCGCAACCGATGAAACTTTAGCAAAGCAGAATAAGGCTATACAATTGTTCGAAGCTCAGAAGCGAGCAATGAGAGAACTTAACGCCGAGGGCGAGATTTACCAAAAGGGCGAAACACGAGATGAAAGAAAAGCTAAAATAGAAGCTCGCACTGCTGCTATCTTGGATGGATTAAAAGCTGAAAAGAACACAGAAAAAGAAGTTAAGGACGATAAAATAGAATCCATCGATACGGAAGCCAAAGCAAAAAGAGAGCAAGCCGCAAAAACGGAAGCGGAGAAAGTAGCCGCAGCAGAGAAAGCAATAGCTAAAATCGAATTTATCAAAGCGGCGGAGTTGAAAATGATAAAGCTAAAGGCGAAGGGACAACATGAGGCCGCCGATGCTATTAAAAAGGAAATCAGCCTTATCAGAAAATCAATTGCACTATCCGAGAAGCATGGCATCACACTTAGAGAGGCGGCAAGACTCGTGCAAGACACGATTGATAACGCGCCAAATCAAGGCGGCGACGATGAAGGCGGCGGTTCCGGCGGCGGCTCTGGCGGCGGCGACAAAGACAAGACACTAGCTGAGAAGATCCAACTAATAAAACTTGCTGTCTTGCGTGCCGAAGCTCGTGGCAACACTGAGGCCGAGGCGTCACTGAAACGCAGACTTGCGCTGGCTGAAAAGATCGTAGACATAATGCACAGCACAGGCGCAAGCCAGGAAGAGGCGACCGCATTGGCAAATGCGCTGGGGGCGGCGACCGGCGGCGCCACAGCTGTCGAAACCCCAGTGACAGGTAGAGATAAACGAGCGGCAGAAGCAGCAGCGCGCAAGCAAGCAACAGCCGACCGGCGCGCAATGACAGCTAGAGTGACGGAGCAGGTGGGAGCCAATCAGCGCAAACGTGACTTGCTCTTAGGCTCGGTCGCTAAACCCGACCCTAAGAACGAGGGAATCGAGAAAAACGCCAGCAAACAAACCACATTGCTCGAATCTATTGAGCGCGAAATCAAGAGGAATCCATGAGCTTACCAACTACACAGGAAGATTTTGCGCTGGTTCGCGCTGTCGCGGGGACATATATCGAGTATCCATTCATTGAGCAGGGCGACCCGGCAACGAAGATTTATCACATGATTTGTCAGATGGCGCAGTCGGAATATAGTGCAACCGCGATTTCCCTTGACGCCACTATGGCGACCGCAACGACGGCGGGTGTTATCGCTCTGCCATTTACAGGTGACTCAGCAGCCTATTTTGTCGGAGATTTTGGTCATGCGCCAGTTGATGGCGGCATGGTAGAGTTTGAGCGCATCTTTGCGAATATCCCAGCAACTCGGAACAATCAATTTGAGGGAACTTATGCTTATAGTTATCCAGGCATATATGACCCGGACGGATCATCATCGCGCTATCCAAAGTCAATTCCAACAGGATCAGTAGTTGATTACACTTATTATCTGCCAGGAGTTACAACGGGTATTGCAACTTTTAGCGATGTGATTGAAACACCAGTCTTTACGGTGATTAATCCATTCAGCGGCCAAGAAATTGGTTGGTTGAGCGATTTAACTACACCTACTGTTACCGCTTACTTGGCAAAAGTTACCGCCGGAGAATATTTGGTCGTTGCTTCTGAAATCAAACAGTATAAAGGCAACATTATTCAGCGCGCAGATGTGAAGGTGAGGGCTCTATAATATGGCAAACATAAAAGAATCAAGGAACGGATCTCTGGCAAAAAACGGGAAATTAAATGAGGTCATTCGCTATTTGAATGGCCTACTAAATATGACCGTTCGCGAAGGATCTAATGTGGAGACGCCACGACTTATCTCCGCAGAGAATCACAGTATATTGATAACGACACAGGCCACGACACAGGCCGATACTGAATTACCATTCACCGTCACACTTAACGCCGATAGTTTGACCGTCGCGTCTGGGTATTATCTGACAGTAAACGAACCTGTTTTTATAGCTGCTTCCGACGCCTCGGCAGGGAGTTATGCCTACATCCGCCTACAACATTCTTCCACTGGAGTATTGGTTTCAACTGATCCTTTTTCGATATTTATCACCTCCACCACACTTGACCCGGACGAACTGGACGCGGGTGAGACATTTATCGAATATTCAAACTGTCTGCTAGCCGCAGTCGTCTCGGACGAAGTGCAGCAATACCGATCCGGCAACGTCACCTTAATTCACACCACCGTCAACGGCAAGGTTTGCCTATGGCCGTATTTCGAGGGGGGATCAGCATAATGGCAACGGCACGACAATTCCAGACACCGGTTAGCTGGGGCATGGGGGTCCTAAACGCCAGCTCCCGAGTTCCAATCGGCGGATTCGGCCACCCTAAAGAGCTTTCCCGTGTAATCATCGGCGACTCCACGGTGGACCCTGACCCCAAAAAAATCCTTCTCGTAGATGTGGCAGCCGATAAGATGACTGGCATCCTGTTCTATCCCGCAGCTTGGACAGTCACTCTCTCGGCAATCAACAGTGTGACTGGCGTAGAAATAGGAGACGATTTCCTATCCGCAAACTTTACGGGCAAGGCGTCTGGCAAATTTGGCCGATTCTCTGATGTCGGATCTAGCACGAGTATTTGGTCCACAAATAAGCAGCCCCCTGAAGTTCTTACAAAAGACCGCGTCTTTGATCTAGCGTCCGGCGGAGCAAGCGTCCATGCGGGAAGTTTATACAGATTTTACCAAGCCTCAATTATCCGATTTGGCTCATTTTATGACGACGTAGTGGACCAAGTCATCACATGCGACGACGACTCCGGCGTAGAATCAGGTCGAGCTATTTACTCCAACCGGGGAGCCTGCACCAGTAGTAATGGCGACACCTTTACTGACGCGGGCAGGATTTCTGCCAGTATCGATAAAATCTACTACAAACCCAACGGAAAGTGTGATGTCCTTATTACGTTCGAGACCTATTTATATGGGGGTTCGAGGAGTTGGTTTGCTTACGGCTCTACCGCATGGGGCGGGGGGGCCCTGAGCAGGCCACTTACAGGCGAAACTTTTACGGCCACCATTTTAGGGAAACCAGTTACACTCTACGTATATTCGACAGCCACGACCGGCACCTTATCATTCGATGTCAATTTCGACGTAGTCCAGACCGAAGCCTGGGACTTTTCAACCCCCTGACCTTTACACCACTCAACCCAAACACCAAATGAGCACAATCCGCAGCAGCACATCACTCTCTCACCAAGCAGGCGACCCAGTTTACGACGAAGACACGGGCTTACCGCTCTAGCCACCCTTAAAACCCTAACCCGCATAACTTGACATCAACCCCCAATATGACATGGCAAACTATACACTGACAGAAAACGGCAGCACGGCGGCTTTCCCCTTCCAGGGCGAAGGCACTATCGCGGCTTATAAAACTTTCGACGGCGGGACGATCACGGTCGAAGCGTCATTTGACGAAGGCGCAACCTGGATAGCTCAGACGGACGGCACATTTACCGCAAAAGACTCTATCAATATCCGCATCGGCCCATGCCAACTTCGCTTTACGTTATCGGAGGCAGGTGCTTCCACTGACATCGATATTTCTTTCGTTGGAAACGACGTGCGCAAATCTAGCCGAATTGATTAAATGTCAATCTACGCAACCATCAGCAGCACGATATCTAAAACGATCAGCGGCACGATAGGATTCGGGCAGCAATCGTTCGTGCAACGATTCGGCGCTGGCCTCAGCGCAGCCTACTTTTTAGCCGACCTCGGCAGCAAACGCGGCACGGTTGATGGCGTGCTAAATCCAGTGGTTCGGGTGCGTCGAACTAATGGTGATTTACGGTCGTTTACAGCTAACGAATGCAAGATCGGAATACTAAATGAATGGGTAGGCACGGGGGGGAGTGATAACGGACTAATTGCAAAATGGTATGACGGCTCAGGCAACCACCGCGATCTGACTCAGGACACCGTGGCAAATATGCCTAAGATCGTGAATGCGGGTGCGATGGTTCGCGATGCCCTCGGTAATGTTTCACTAGACTTTAACGGCACGACTAGCACGCTGGCAACGGCAGCTTTTGATATGGCCTCTGATTCTTTGTCGTTGTTTATGGTGCTCAGTAAAAACGTAGATGACACAGCTCGCTTTGTCTGTGAATTTTCTCCAACCTTAAACAATAACGATGGTTCATTTTACCTCCTCTTCCCTGTAAATAACAGTGTTGAAGGACAAGTGGCAATAAAGGGAACAGTATCAAACGCACAGTTATTAAATTCAGGCACCTTACAGAATGAATTTTCACCGTTTTTAATCAATATAAACGCAAACATTGCTACGCCGCGATTACAGTTTGTTGCAAATGGAACGGAATATCTAGACGATGTTAGCACGATGGGGACTGGAAATTTTGGGAATCACCAATTGTTTTTAGGTTCCAGAAATCAGTCTTCTAACTTTTTTAGTGGAAAAATGTCATCGTTTCTTGTGTATAACGATGAGCAAACTACTAGCAAGTTACCGATCCAAGATAGTCTAGCCAAAACCTACGAAATCACCCTCGCCTAATGCACCTACCATTCCCAAACGTCACCGCAGCCCAAGCGCGAAACCACAGCGAATATCTGCACCGCTGCGGGCTTACCGCAGCCATCCCAGGCGACCCGCTTTATTGGTGGCACATGTCCGTTGCCGACGATGGACGCGCCGCGCTAATGGTAGATGCTGCAGACCTGCCGACAACCGATGAGGATGGCGTGGTAACGCATCACAG
>Ga0306901_1000712_pt1 | contig 12691 bp, 10 predicted proteins | sample AntRauMFilla3767_FD_190431 | JGI IMG/M metagenome (GOLD analysis project Ga0306901, IMG submission 190431) | Saline lake microbial communities from Rauer Islands, Antarctica - Metagenome Filla 3 #767 (v2) (version 2) | ecosystem: Environmental > Aquatic > Non-marine Saline and Alkaline > Saline ... | reverse complement strand
GAAGGACAGGTTGTTAATCAAGAAACCGGCGACCCTATTGCGTATGCCAACGTAGGTATTCCGGGAAAATATATCGGTGTGGCTACCAATCAGAAAGGGGTTTTTACCCTGAAACTTCCCGCCGGCACATCATCGGATACCCTTCAAATTTCGACGATCGGGTTTACAACTAAAACGTTAAAAGTGTCTGTATTTAATGAGCAAAATAATCAAACGGTTTCTCTTCAACCCAAGACGTATGAATTAAATTCTATTACGGTATCGGATACAGAGGATTGGGAAACAGAATGGGTTGGCAAAAAAATAAAGCCGGTTTTATCAGGAGCATATGGCAGGTCGTATTCTAAAAAAAATATACGAGCTACGTATGCCTTTAAAGTACAATGGGATAAGTCGCTACCTCTACGCATTCTACATACGCGTATGTATTTGAAAGAGAACCATAATGATGGACGGGTCAAGCTGCGTTGCCGCATAATGAATGTTGATTCCAAAACCGGCTTGCCCGATGAGGATTTGATGGATTATAATATTACTGGTTCTGCCAAAGACCGGGGGTGGGTGACCTGCGATTTTCTGGATAAGGATATCTATATAGACGAATCCTCTAAGGCAGTAGAACAGCCGGTAGCAGCCATGTTTGGCACAGGAATATTTTTTGATTCGGAGGTTTATGTAAGAGATCATGCGTTGGGCAGATGGAAAAAAAACCCAAACGATCTCATTTACAGCGTCAAAGTGGAGTATTAGAAAAATGTAGGTCGGGCTGCCAGCCCGACTATATTTAACCGCAGAGGAAAACCTGTTGTTTTAAAATAATTTCGCCCTGAACAATTGTAACAATATTCAGGAATGTTTCGTAAGCTCTATCTTATGCGTTTTATAACTATTTTGCTATTCGCTCTTCTCATGTATAGCCCGAGTCTTGCTCAGTCTAACTTTGTGATTGAAGGACAGGTTGTTAATCAAGAAACCGACGCCCCTATTGCGTATGCCAACGTAGGTATTCCGGGAAAATATATCGGTGTGGCAACCGATGAAGTAGGATTTTTCACCTTGGAATTGCCCGCCGGCACGGAATCGGATACGTTGCAAATTTCCGCCATTGGTTTTACCACCAAGCGGTTGCCGGTTGCTGGGTTCAAAGAGCAGAATAATCAAACGGTTGCCATCCAGCCAAAAACCTACGAGTTAAATTCCATCACCGTAACGGATAAAAAAAATTTAGAAACAGAATGGATCGGCAAGAAACCCAATTTTTTCCAGCGAATGTTTGGTAGATCCGGTGCATATGGAGAGGTTGGTTATGGTAAAAATTTGGGGGCATCTTACGCGTTTAAAATTAAATGGGAAAAGGAGCTTCCGGTGCGCGTACTTGCTTCTCGCATCCATCTGGAACGAAATGATAATGATTGGCCGATTGTGATGCGCTGCCGGTTGCAAGCAGTTGATCCGGAAACGGGCTGGCCGGGAGAAGATATATTGCCTGTCAACGTTACTGCATCAGCAAATAATGACGGATGGATAACGTGCGATTTCTCTAACAAGAAGATGCATATACAAAAAAATAATTTTTTTGTGGTTTTTGAGTGGTTGATTGAAGAAGATGCCTCTTCGGTAGTTGCTCCAATGTTTTACATGCATAAAGCATTAGATTCTGAAGTATATGTACGGCGCAAGGCTTTAGGACGATGGGAAAAATTGTCTAACAATCTTATGTACCAACTTAAAGTAGAGTATTAGAAAATGTAAGTCACACATCTTGCTTTACCATTTATTTGCCACTAATTTACGCAGATTGGAAAGGATTTGTGTAGATCGAGTTGTTTACTCGATTAATTTAATAATCGCAGAGGGGAGGAGGAGCGCAGAGATAACGTGCAATTTAGATCTAATACTGATCTGAACGACACCAGATTGTGACTCGAAGATATATTTGGATATATTTCAAAAGTTTCAAATTATAAGAGAGCGTTAATTTTAAGTTTATCTATACACATGGGAAAAAGCCCTACCATTAACCAACAAATTGTAGCTGATTTTGCCGAGGGCTACAGTAATTTTGGACTGAATCCGCTGATGGGCCGTATTGTGGGACTGCTGATTATTTCCCAAGACCCGCAATCACTTGATGATATGGTGGAAACCCTTGAAATGAGCAAGGGACCGATTTCACAGATTTGCCGGCGCCTAAAAGAACGAGGTCTCATCGAAAAAGTCTGGATTCCCGGCGACCGGAAAGACTATTACAAAGCTTCAGATGATATTTTCGGCAAAGCGTATTCTAACCAGGTGGGAAAAATGCAGCGCAATATTGATATTGCAGAAAAGTATTTAGCGTTGGCCCAAGACTCCGATTCTGCTCGCGCCACCTTTATCGAGAACAAGATGCGTCGCATGAAAGCTTTTTATGAGCTGATGGACGAGCACAATAAAAAGTTTATCAGGGCGTGGGAAGATCATCCTGCTAATAAATAAAAATTTTGATTTATATATTTGAAACTTATCAAATATTTAATAAATTCGTTTTATATGAGATCACGAAAACTTTTTTTAGTCATTCTGTTGCTTTTTTTGTTTCAAAACCCGCTGGATTTATATGGGCAGGAAAAGCAGATTAAAGAAATATACGAGTATAACTACGAGGTAAAGTATCATCAGATTGAAAATGGACAAGAACTGGCCTATATAGATGTGGGTGAGGGAAAGCCTTTAATTCTTATTCATGGCTTGGGCAGTTACCTTCCCGCCTGGCGGCAAAATATTGACGCCCTCTCCCAAAATTACCGCGTTATTGCCCTTGATCTGCCCGGCTACGGTAAATCATCTAAGAAAGTTGAAAATTTTACGATTCCATTTTTTGCACAGTCGGTAGCGCAGCTGCAGGATGCACTGAACATTAAACAGTCCACCTGGATGGGGCACTCCATGGGCGGACAAATTGCCATGGAGGGTGCAGCGTCATATCCCAATAAAATATCTCGTCTGGTTTTAATAGCACCGGCAGGCTTCGAAAAATTTGCCCCGCAGGAAGGCGCAATGATGCAGCAATTTGTAACCCCGGAATCGATTAAATCCACTTCGGAATCAGCTGTTCGAAGTACATTTCAGACCACTTTTTATGATTTCCCCCAAGCCGCTTCTTTTATGGCTGATGACAGGGTAGCTATTCGATCGGCCACCAATTTTGATGCCTATGCCCGAGCCTATGCAGGGTCTATAGGCGCTATGATTGAGGGCCCCGTGTTTGAGAAACTATCGTCCATCACACAGCCAACCCTGATTATCTTCGGCGCGCAGGATGCACTTATTCCCAACCGACAGCTGCATCCCAATGCCACGCCTCGTACCGTGGCGGAGTCAGGTGCCGCGGAGCTGCCCAACAGCGAGCTGATGATGATTGAAAAGGCCGGGCATTTTGTGCAGTTCGAACAGGCTGAAAAAGTGAACAAAGGTATCATGAAATTTTTAAAATCTAATTGAGATAACATTTATGCCAAATTTTGATGATAAAACAGTGCTTATAACCGGTGGTATCGGCGGCATTGGTTGGGCTACGGCCAATGTTTTTTTAGAACACGGAGCTACGGTTGAATTGTGGGATATGGACCCGGAAGCCGGACAAAAGCTGGTGGATCAATGGAGCCAAGAAGGACATGATGTTCATTTTGAAAAGGTTGATGTAACCGATTTTGAGACTGTAAAAGCATCCATGAGCGCACTCTGCGAACGATACGGTTCGCTGGATGTCCTGATTAATAACGCCGGTATAACCCGTGATGCCACGCTAAAAAAAATGAGTACAGATGACTGGGAAAAGGTTATAGATGTAAATTTGAACGGCGTTTTTTACTGCGGTAAAGCCGCTGCTGAGCAGATGCGCGAACAGGAGTCGGGCGTTATTCTTAATGCAAGCTCTGTGGTAGGCATGTACGGTAACTTTGGGCAGAGTAATTATGTGGCTACAAAAGCAGGTGTTATTGGCCTCACTAAAACATGGGCCCGTGAGCTGGGCTCTAAAGGTATTCGCGTAAATGCGGTGGCGCCCGGCTTCATTGAAACGCCCATGGTGGATACCGTGCCGAAGAAAATTTTGCAAAACCTGAAAGATCAAACGCCTTTGGGCCGTTTGGGGCAAGCTCAGGATATTGCCAATGCGTATCTTTTCCTGGCTTCTGATAAAGCTCAATTTATTACGGGTACCACCTTGCAGGTTGACGGGGGGCTGGTATTTTGATGCGACACTCCAAAATTATTGCAAGCGGTTCATATGCACCCGAACAGGTTATTAGCAACCAGTGGTTTAATGAGCGTCTGGGTGAAGACGTGGATACCTGGCTGCGGGAAAATTTGACTATACGCGAGCGGCGCTGGATGACGGATGATCAATCCACCAGCGACCTGTGTGTGGAAGCGGGCAAGCAAGCGTTGAAGATGGCAAATATGCAGCCCGCCGATATTGACCTGCTGATCATTGCAACCGATACCCCCGATTTTATTTCGCCCTCAACGGCTTCGGTGGTGCAGCACAAGTTGGGGCTGACCAGTGCCACATCTCTGGATACCAACACGGCCTGTGCGGGCTTTCCCACCGCGTTAACGCTGGCCAACGGTATGATTGCAACGAATCCCTCATATCAACATGTGATGGTGATGGGCGCTTACGGAATGAGCCGGTTTCTGGATCTTGAGGATAAAAAAACAGTCACCCTCTTTGCGGATGGCGCCGGAGCGGTAATTCTTGAACCAACAGAAGAACAAGAAAAAGGATTTTTGGCTTCTGATCTGCGCACCGAAGCCCAATACTACAAGCACATGGGCATTTATGGCGGGGGTGCGGCCGACCCCGCGGCCCGAAATGCGAATCAGGGGGGCAATCAGTGTTTGCAGTTCGTAGAAAAGTTTCCAAAGGAAATAAACCCCCGGCTTTGGACCGAGATGATTCGAACCATCGCAAAGCAGGGTAACTTCAGCACCGATGATATTGACGGGGCATATATGACGCAGATTAATATCAACCAGATTTGGGAAACAATGGACAATCTTTCCCTGCCCCGCGCAACGGCCCCTACCATTATGGATGAATTTGGCTACACCGGTTCGGCGGCTATCCCCATGGTTTTTGATAAAGCCTTGCGCAATGGGAAAGTATCTGAAGGAGATATTTTAGTATTTGTAGGCTCCGGCGGCGGCTTGCATTTTGGCGCCTGCGCATATCGCTGGTAACGAATTTAAAAATCTCCCTTTGAGGGGAGTACTCTCAGTGATTTACTGAGAGGGAGGGGGGTTCAGTATTCCTAAAAAGACCTCCTTAAGGTGGGATTTTAAAGAAAATATACTGCAATTTTTAAATAACATTTGAGGTCGTAAATGGGAATCGCATCATCTACAATGGTAACCGCCGGCTGGGTTCTGATCCTCATCTATGCCGCCGTCATTATCTATTTTGTGGTACGCGGCGCAGGCCAAACCAAAGAGATGGACGACTACGCGCTGGGCAGCATGGTGTTTTCGCCTATCGCGGTTGGCTTGTCATTAGCAGCATCCATCACCAGTGCCGCTACGTTTATTATCAATCCGGGTTTTGTGGCCCTCTATGGTTTTAGCGGCATTATAGCTATGGGTCTGGTGTTGCCGCTGGCTACGCTGGTATCACTCGTTTTGCTCACCAAGGGATTTCGTAACTACGGCGCCAATGTCAAGGCCCTGACCATGGCCGACTGGATGCGCAAAAAGTATGACAGCCGCGGCTTTGGTATCTTTTTTGGCTTCCTTTCGCTTCTGCTTATTACCTTTATTGTTCTCATTGCAGTGGGGTTGGTAAAAGTGCTTTCCAGCACGCTTAATCTGCCGGAATTTAATGCGCTGCTCGGCATCGTCATATTTATCTTTGGCTACATGATGTACGGCGGTGCCAACTCCATGGTGTACACCAACACCATTCAGGCTGTGTTGATGGTTATCGTTGCCTTTATTCTGCTCGGCTCCGGCTACGAGCATTTTAGCGATGGCTTTTCGGGCTTTGTTGATAAGCTCAATGCTATTGATCCAAAATTGACCCAGCTTACTAACGACAGCAGCTTTCTGTTTCGTGATTATTTTGAAATTTTTGTCGCCCCGATTATTGTCGGCATTGCTATTGTTTGTCAGCCACATATCCTCACCAAATCGTTGTTGCTAAAGCGTGATGAAGACGTGAACCGCTATCTGGCGGTGGGTATTGCGGCACAATTTCTTTTTTTCCTGGTGGTGATTGCCGGACTGTACGCGCGCATTAGTTTTGCAGATCTAACGGTGAATGGCGAACCGCTCCCCATGGATGGTATCATTTCAGCCTATGTGATCAATGAGTTCACCGTAGTGATGGCGCTTATTATTGTGCTGGGGCTTATCTCCGCCGGAATTTCGACTCTGGAAAGCCTCATCCAATCGCTTTCAACATCCATCACCAATGATATTATTGAACCGCTGGCCGGTTCCGCTATTTTTGAAAAGGATATTTTGGGGCTTCCTGCAAAATTGGTGTATAATCGCGGGGTGATTGTAGTAATGGCCGTAGTAACATTATTTTTATCATGGCAGCAGCTGGTAAACCCAAAACTGAGCGTAGGCATTTTTGCCCAAAATGGAGTCTATGCCTATTTTTCTGCTGCTTTTGTACCCATATTAATGGGCATGTTTTTTAAAGACGTAGGAAAGGCACCGGCCATTGGCGCATCCGTGGTGGCCGTAATCGTACATTTCACTGTTTATTATGCGCAAATTCGTGTGCCTTTTTCACAGGCGGACGGTGAAAATCCAGGGGTGGCAGCGGCGCTGGCCATTATCAGTGCGGTGGTTGTAGGCTTCAGTTTGTACGCCGCGCAAAACAAAGGCTTTACCCTGCGAAGAGACAAGAATTTAAATCAACCTGCCGAATGAATTATAACAACTGGCTGTACAAACGCGAACGCTATACGCCCCAAAAAGAAGCGGTCGTTGATACCACAACCGGCCGGCGGCATACTTATGCAGATTTGAATCGACAAGCCAATGCGCTGGCTTCGGTACTGCAGAGTACCTATAATCTTGGAGCCGGTGACCGACTGGCGGTGATTTCAAAAAATAATGTGCCCTATATGATGCTCTTTTTTGCATGTGCAAAAATTGGGGTGATTTTAGTGCCGCTCAATTACCGGTTGCCATCAGCCGGGCTAAAAGCATTGCTTAGCGACTGTAATCCTCACTTAGTTGCATATAGCACAGAATACGAAGAATTTGTCCGGTCTCAGGTTGATCCTGAAAATACATCTGTATTGCCCATAAAAAAAGGCGATCAATCCATAGCTGCGCTGATGCAAACCGAGCAGCAGCCTCCGGTAATTCACCAGGCCAAGGCGGATGACATCGCCATGATTTTGTACACCTCCGGTACCACAGGGCGCTCAAAAGGAGCGATGATTTCGTGGCGGCAAATTCACTGGAATTCTCTTAATACCGGGCTCAGCCTGCAATTAACGGGCTCAGACAGTACATTTGTTAATACGCCCTTTTATCATACCGGTGGCTGGCACGTAATGCTTACCCCGCTCATTCATCGCGGCGGGACGCTTATCTTTCAGCCCGAGTTTGATGCAGCCGGTTGTAATCGACTTATTGAAGAAGAATCAATCAGCATATTATTTGGCATTCCCACCATGCTTCGCATGATGATGGAGCAGCCTAATTTTGAAGATGCCGATTTTAGCTCGCTGCGATTTACCATCTGCGGCGGAGAATCATGCCCTATACCACTCATAAACCGGTTTAAAGAAAAAGGAGTCCCCATTCGTCAGGGGTATGGCCTTACCGAGGCGGGCCCCAACTGCTATTCCCTTCCCGCCGAAGATGCGATCCGTAAAAAAGGGTCAGTAGGCTTTCCAAATTTCCACATCGGTACCAAAATTGTGGATGACAATAATCTCCAAGTAACGCAGGGCGAAGTCGGTGAACTGCTCATGAAAGGACCACACGTGTTTGAAGGTTATTGGAAAATGCCGGAAGCCACTACAAAAACGATTGAAGATGGCTGGGTACACACCGGTGACCTTTTTCGACGTGATGAAGAAGGCTATTACTACATGGTGGGCCGTAAAAAAGAAATGTATATCAGCGGTGGTGAAAATGTGTATCCCGTGCAGGTTGAGAAAGTGATTTACGGTCACCCGGCCGTGGCGCAGGCCGCAATTATTGGTGTACCCGATGAGCGGTGGGGCGAAACCGGCTGTGCGTATGTTGTGCTCAATGCCAATAAAAGCTTAACTGCAGAAGAATTGAAAGCGTACTGCCGTGAGTATTTAGCAGCCTACCAATGTCCCAAGCATATTGTTTTTAAGGATGATCTGCCGGTGGGTGATTCTAATAAAATACAAAAAAGAGATTTGGAAGATGAGTACCAACGTATCTACGCAAACTAAAATTAACCACTTGGAGGGCATTTCATCCCGGATGGTGGAAACCGACCGGTTGAATACGCACCTTTTAAGTGCTGGCGACAAAGCCAAGCCGGCTATTTTATTTATACACGGCAACACCACCTCATCAACTATTTGGGAAGCGTTGATGCTGGAACTGGCAGATGACTATTACTGCCTGGCTCCGGATTTACGCGGTTTTGGAAATACCGAAAACGCCAAGCATATTGATGCTACCCGCGGCGCCCGTGACTGGGTTGATGATCTTGTTTCGCTGACGGATGAGCTGGGAATCTCATCTTATCATGTGGTCGGGCATTCGCTGGGCGGCTTCGTTTGTTGGTCTCTTATAGCAAAAGCAGCCGCCCAAATACGTTCGGCAACACTTTTTGCGCCCGGTCCGCCCATGGGTTTTGGTGGTATTCACGGAAAAGAAGGCATTCCTAATAATGACGATTTTTCCGGTTCGGGGGGCGGCATTGTAGTAGATGCGTTTGCTGACCGTATTAAGGCCAGCGATCGATCGGAAGATGATCCATATTATTCGCCCCGTAATGCCATGAATCGGCTGTTTTGGAATGAAGGATTTAAAGCAGATCGTGAAGAAGATTTTTTAACGGCTATGCTGCAAATTCATACGGGTGATAAACAATATCCGGGCGATTACGAAGAATCAACGTATTGGCCTTATGTAGCTCCGGGCCGGTGGGGACCGGTAAATGCGATATCACCAAAATACAATCAAAATGGACTGCAAACTTTAGTCGCGGCCACTGAAAAACCCCCCATTTTGTGGGTTCAGGGTTGTGATGATAAAATTATTTCTAATCAGTCATATTCCGGTTCCGGTTACCAGGGGAAACTGGGATTACGCAAAGGTTGGCCGGGGGTAAAAGAATATCCGCCTCAACCATTTATTGCACAAATTCGCCATGCGCTGCACAATTATGAAGTATCCGGCGGCAATACATCAGCCTTATTTCTGGATAATTGTGGACATACGCCATATTTAGAGCATCCTATGCAGTCAGAGAAAGCCATTTTACGCCATATTAAAGAATTGTAAAATATTTGTATTTAACGTTTGAAATTTTCAAAAACTTTGATAACTATAACACAGTTGGCTTAATGCATTTACTATCAACCCTAAACTAAAGGTCATTATGAAAGCAAAAACATCAATCGTACTCATTATCGGGCTGTTATTTTCGGCAGCAAGTTTATTTGCCCAAAATACCGGCACCATTGAAGGGACTGTAACGGTCGAAGAATCCGGAGAGGTATTGCCGGGTGTAAACGTCATTTTAGTGGGCACCACTAAAGGGGCAGCCACCACGTCTAACGGTCGATACGAAATTAGCAATATAAAACCGGGTGAATACCGTGTTAAAGCCACCTACTTGGGTTTCGCACCGTACGAAAGTTCACCCGTAGTGGTTGAAGCCGGCCAAACACTTACCATGGATATCAGCCTGAAGGAGACGGTTCGAAAAGGCAACGAAATCGTTGTATCGGGTTCTAAGCGGCCCGAAAAGCTGCTCAAGTCTCCCGCCACTATCGAGACCGTAACGCAATCTGAAATAGCAACATCGGGCGGGCCTACATTTTTGTCATCTATGGCTAATCTAAAAGGGGTGAATTTTCAAAATGCCGGCGTAAATACGCAGCTTATTTCAGCACGCGGATTTAACAGCAGCTTTAACACGCGCATGCTATTCTTAATTGACGGTCGCCTGGCTACGCTCGGCGGAACCGGTCTCCCGCAGGGTAATTTCCTGCCCTCCAGTAAAATTGATCTCAAAAGTATTGAGGTCGTTCTGGGCCCGGCTGCTGCCCTTTACGGGCCTAATGCGGGGTCAGGGGTAATAAATGTAACGACCAAAGATCCTTGGGATCAGTCTGGAATTACCGTAAACACCCGCTTGGGGAACCAAGATCTGCGTGACGTAACCTATCGCGTGGCGGGCACGGTTAATAACAGTTTTGGATATAAAGTAACGGGCCAGTATCTCACGGCAGAAGATTTTAAACCCGAGCGTGAGAATGGCTTGCATTTCTATCAGGCTCCGGGTACCCAGCCGGGCCCCACAAACAACGTTTTTGAAACCGATGTGGCCGAAGATTACGATGTAGGCGCGACCAAAATAAATGGTTCACTCTACTATAAGTTGGGCGCCGTAAAACTTACCGGTACCTACGGCTATTCTTCTACCGATCAGTTTTCACTTACCGCCAACGGGCGTAATCGCATTGAAGATTGGAAAGTGAATTATCAAACCTTCAAGGTAAGCAGTAGCAACTGGTATGCCCAGTTTACGCGCACAGGCAATGAGGCTGGCAGCTATCAGCTCAACCAGGTAGTTCCGGCGGTTAATGCACAGGTCAACGCGGGCGTACCGCTCGATCAAGTTGATATTGCAGCTATTCGCGAAAGTGTAGCTTTCATTGACGACACTGAAATTTACGATTCGGAACTGCAATACAACAATACGTTTGGTGATGTGAATGTAGTAGCCGGATTTCAATACCGCAATTATATGCCCGAGTCGCAGGGAACGTACCTCGAAGACGGGCAGGGTCAAGACATCAGCCGGGAGCTCTATGGCGGGTATGCACAGCTTGATTACGATCTTGTAGAAGACCGCCTGAGCCTTGTTGCCGCTGCACGGCTTGATGAAAACACCGATTACGATACACAGTTCAGTCCCAAAGCCTCGCTGGTTTATACGGTAGCTCCGGGGCATAATTTGCGGGCCACCTATAATCGCGCATACACTACGCCCAGCATTTTACAAAGCCATGCCTTTATTCCGGTTGACTTAAGCAACGTGGCCCCGGGTTATGCGTTGCTCATTAAAGGAAACACCGACGGCTACACCATTCGTGATGCCAGTGGCAGTGTGGTGAACGAAATTGACCCCACCGTGCCTGAAGAGGTGAATTCATACGAACTGGGTTATAAAGGGGTGCTTGGGGATAATTTGTTTGTTGATGTTGTTGGATATCTCTCGCAGTATCAGGATTTTATTGGTACTTCAATCGTGTCGGACGGATTCCAAACTTTTGCCTTCGAGAATGGTGAACCGGTGCTGGCTCCGGGAAGTAGCGCCACGACGCTGCAAACTTATATTAATTTTGGTGAAGCCACGGTGCAAGGATTTGATGTTGGGCTTAATTATTACTTTACCGATAATTTCATCGTTAACGCCAGCATGTCTACCATTAAGTTGACCGATTTCAACAATGATATCAACGATACCACCTTGCCGCTCAATACGCCGCCGCTCAAAATTAAGGGCGGGTTCAAGGCGAATAATCTGTTTGACAGCGATGCACTGCAGTCACCCTATCTGCGCATTAACGGCCGGTGGCAAGACTCCTATCAATATGTGTCAGGTTACTGGAATTCCAATGTACTGTTGAGTGATGATGGCGACCTCAACGACAAAGAGGAATTGCCCTCCAAATTTCAGCTGGATGCTTCCCTTGGCTTCGATATTTCTGACACCGGTTTGTCGCTTCAGGCCAGCATGTCGAATATATTTGATACCCAACGGCTTGATATTCTGGGTCCCGCTCCACAAGGACGCACGTATTTTGTTTCGCTCCAATACAACTTCAGCGGTCTGCGTCAGTAAATAGTAACTCTATAAATGTTAAAAGCCTGCTTTGATTTCCAGAGCAGGCTTTTTTTATGAGTGATCTATTATTTATAACAAATGATGAAAGGCACATTGACCGGCTATAAATAGGAGCAACAGAATAGCACAGATTAGAACGAATTTATGTAGATCGAGTTGTTTACTCGATCCATTTAGTAACCGCAGAGACGCTGAGGAGCACGGAGGGCAAATATCACAAGCGAGGGAATGAATTACGTCGCTATTAAATCTGGAATTCACTCCAAATACTTTTCCAGCGTTTCTATCAATTTCTTACCCCGTAGATTGGCGCCTGTCTCCAGCACCTTGCCGGCCGGGCCGATCAGGTATTTAGTGGGGTAGCCCCGCACTAAAAATTTGGCGCTAAAACCGGAGCCTTCATCACCCGGTTCCCAGTTGTTCAGCGATCCTGCCCAGAACATGGTGGCATCATCTGGGGTTGATTCCGGCACCACTACTTCAAATGAAACCGTTACGCTATCGCCGGATGATTCTTGTGCATAACTAAAGCAGGATGATAAGGTGATGAGAATGCCCGATAAAATGAATACCTTCATAATCGTAATGATGAAATTAATTTTTATACTGAATAATTAG
>Ga0306901_1000709_pt1 | contig 12759 bp, 16 predicted proteins | sample AntRauMFilla3767_FD_190431 | JGI IMG/M metagenome (GOLD analysis project Ga0306901, IMG submission 190431) | Saline lake microbial communities from Rauer Islands, Antarctica - Metagenome Filla 3 #767 (v2) (version 2) | ecosystem: Environmental > Aquatic > Non-marine Saline and Alkaline > Saline ... | reverse complement strand
GCAAGGCGGGACTTGAACCCGCACGGGCTTTATCGCCCATAGCATTCTTAGTGCTACGTGTCTACCATTCCACCACTTGCGCTAAGTACCCCCTCCCGGATTCGAACCGGGCCTGGACGGATTTTAAGTCCGTTGCCTCTGCCGCTGGGCTAAGGGGGCTCATTTACCTTTTATAACACTCAGCTCTCGAAAGTGTCAAGAGGTCAAGAGGTCAAGCTTCGTTTTCAAACATTTTGAAGAGTCCTGTCCTCAGTCTACCAAATCCCAGATCGTTGAATTCACTATGGACGGCTTATAGTCTTTATGAATGCTTAACAAGCATTACAACTCAAAGGAGATCACAGGATTTGATACCTGTATTTTCGCATTGGCTCTACTCCGCTATGGAGCGAATACCTTCGTTGTCTTTACTTAGACGAGATCCCCCGAAATTGGCTGAAAGTGCCAAGCACACTTTCATTTAATCTACGTCTATTGGTGGAGCACCTAGAATTACATCGCAGATCCGTCTCCGAAACATAGCTAAACAATTCAAGGTAGACGTTGGATTTGTAGAACCAACAGTAACAAGGGGTGGGTACGAGCCACCATCTTCCCTGAGAGCTTTAATTAAGCTACTCCAACCTAAGTTAGAGGTAGGATTGTGATAGAGAGCAAGCGTAGACGCTTTTCTCTACTAACCTACAACGCTCGGGGTGCTTTCTTTAAGCTACCTCGTTAAAAGTGTTGGCTGGAAATGCCTAGCTACATTTCCATTTAATCCTTGACTCTTTTGGGCGGCCTAGCTCAGACCCCGAACTAACGAGGAGATTGAGATGCCGGTCAATGGATTTTTGAAACCAACAAGGTGTTACAGATAACGCCCCGTAACACGGCGGCAGACTCTAGCCTCATCTGCACGGCCCAGCAGGATCCGCTGGTGCATGGCACCTTAATTAGTGCTCTCTCTTCTACATCCCTTGCAGGGATCATACGGTACTTTCTTGAATTTACACAGAATAAGAATCCAAGGTCTTCCCGTCTCAGGCAAGCGCTACTAGGTTATGAGTAACTAGTACTCAATGCCGTTCACCTCACGCTCCGTTTCACAACGGATTAGGGTCATTTAGACATTATAGCCGTATTCTCGACTGTCTAAAAGCCTTCTCGCTGCCTCGCAAGGGCCAATGTGGAAGAGTCCACTCCCCGAGTGTTATTCGGGATCGTATATATATCGCCCGATGAACTAAACCGGGATAGATGCTTTTAACGTCTTCTCAGGACGTTCACCCTTATACGACATTCCCGCAAGGGAAGTCAAAGGGTAACTTGTAAATAAATGGAGACGGTGGGAATCGAACCCACCACAACCGCATTGCAAATGCAGTTCGCCAGCCCTTGGAACATGCGTCCCCAAAAAGTGGGCCTAAGATCAAGAGCAGCAACGGAGCATATTGGCCTATATGTTATCTCCGCACCAGCGTTCTGGCTCTACTCAGGATCAACAGGGAGTGTGAGCCATACTAGCCCTCTTTGCCTGCGCCCCTAATGACTTGGTGGGAGTCGAACCCACTGTCTGTCCTTTTATGGACCGCTTTATCCGGTAAGCTACAAAGTCACCTCGGGTCTTTCCCCGAGTGTCAAATGACACCAAAGCAGGCCGGAGTTGCACCGACGATCTTCTGCAGACGAGCTAACTACTGCTCCACTCCGCAACACGCCCTACGAACTAACGTAGGACTTGCGACCCATGTTTACGTCATTGGCCTTGACGAAGGGGTGCGAACACCCCTCTTCAGAGCGAGTTTTTATGGTCATCTCGGGACCGAAGCCCATCTTACGTTACGTATCTAATACGTGTCAAGGGCTATTTGATAACCCCGCCACTTGTGATTGTATTCCCGTGGCGGATACGTATTATTACTAGACCCCTAAAAGGTCAAGATGAAACTTCAAAGGAAAGTAAGGGATTCGAACCCTTGGGCCTTTTTCAAGACCTTCGGTTTTCAAGACCGACGCAATAAGCCAGACTCTGCCAACTCTCCGAAAGGTGCAGTCTCTCCTGCTGTCACGCCTGTGTCCGGCGTCCGACTCTAGGATCCAGAGTTTTATTTGTGGTCGGCTTACACCTTCCTAGAACCCAACCATTCGACCACCTGTTAAACACCTTATGAAACCTCTTGCTACTCTACCTGAATAATAAGACCGTTTGCAGTGTCTGGTATTAACACCAGACGGCGGCAAGGGTAAGATTCGCCATCCGAATGGATAGCCTCTTCACCTTTTATTAGAAAAGCGTTACTAGCATGGTCCCATGCCACGCTCAATAACTGACCGTCCGGTCCCTCTATACGGACCATTTCAGACCGATTAGTTGTCTTGAAACGAGACTTTTTCATCTCTTGCTCCATACATGGGTAGAGAAAGGAGTAGGTGGGAGTTGAACCCACAAACCGCCGAAGCGATCACAACGGTTTCGAACCGTGCTGACGTGCCAATGTCAACCACTCCAAGTATCCCCGGACCGGCTCCCGTAGGAGATCCGGTGAGGAGATGAGATATGTTAAAGGGATGTTGGAATCCGCCCTTAACGACCGTATCCCCAAACTCAGGGGTAGGGGCATCCCGAAGCGGAGGAGGTGAGATTCGAACTCACGAGCCACTTACGTGACTGCCGGTTTAGCAAACCGGTGGGGATCTCCTTCTCCCCAGCTCCTCCAAAAATCTAGGATGTGATAACTACCTTAGCACTGTCCATCCTTGAGGGGAGGGCCATCCTAGAAAAATGCCCTGCATGGTGGCTAAAGACACGACGCAGGGGGTGGGCCTCACTCCCGTAAGAGTAAGGCAAGCGGAGAGGGTGGGATTCGAACCCACGAGCCGCGTTAGCGACTATATGCTTTCCAAGCATACGAGGATAGCCAGACTCCTCAACCTCTCCATCAAAACAATGGTCCGACGAGGACTTGAACCCCGGCCCCGGTAATTACCCCGGTACCCCTACCTAAATAACCTAACCCGTACTCCCGGTGTCGACTCATCGGTTCCGGTGGTAGGTCGGACCTTAATGGACGAGGCGGGCATCGAACCCACACTTCTGGAGCATAGCTCTGGAGTCTCGCCAGTTTAACTTACTCGCCCATCATACATAGCCTGTTAGCGCACATTCCAAACGCTTATGGATTCCGGCTACCCGAACCCTATCAAAACAGATCCCTAGCCCTTTAGACATATCGACCGGGAATATCAGTCGCCAGCGGACTTCACCTAACTGGAAAGAGGAAAACCTCTCATTGGAATGCTGCAACCATGCCGGATGTCTGTTAGCAGAGCCGACTTCCTCGTCTTGGTTACGGAGACTTATCAATGGCCCAATTGATATCGGCACTGGGTTTTGCCGCCAGTAGCAAACTAAAATTCTTCGGTAATAGAGTTATTACCGTGGAGGACTTTATCACTACCCCTCTAAGAACTCTAGATTGTGGTTCTACTGGACAGAACTTATTTAGTAGGCCCTAGTGGAATCGAACCACTGTTCCTCGCTTATCGGGCAAGTGACTTAACCGCTAGTCGAAGGGCCTAAGAGAGCAATATACACGTGACCTTCCCAGTAACTGAAATCTAGTTTCAGTTCTCCAGTCCGCCATTTAAGGACAAGCTCTAATGCCCACGTCTTAACGATGACGCCTCGCTTTGGTTTCGGATCACCTATTTTCACCCTTTAGATAGGGCTTAATTCCTCGCTACAGGGGGCTGTCCCCGCGCCCCATTTCAGGGGATCTATAGAACTCTTCCGAAAAAGAGCATCGTTGGTGAGACGATCAAGCTGGAGGTGGGACTCGAACCCACAACCTACTGCTTACAAGGCAGTTGCTCTTCCAATTGAGCTACACCAGCATATGGAAAAACTTGCTTTCCAAGTAGGCCCGGTGGGATTCGAACCCACGACCAGCCGATTAAAAGTCGGCTGCTCTGACCAGACTGAGCTACGGGCCTAAAAACCTTCCTATTAACTTGTCAAAGATGTGCTACTCGTATCTTTTACCACAGCCTAAAAGAGGTGTCAAAGTGTTTTTTATTACGACACCATACCGGTACGGTCTCGAAGGTATCCCTCTAACACCGATAGGAACTGCTGCTCGTCAACATCCAAAGGAACTCCACGCTCTTTCAGGCTTTTGAACACCTGAAAAGACTCATAGATTAGTATGTCAGGTTGAGAGTTGTTGACTTTCTCTTTCTGACGACCTAACCACGCTTCCAATGCTTCTATCTGACGAGCCTTAATACGCATCGCCTTGGTAGCGTTAGCTTTCCACTCCGCAAAGCTGCTCGGAGTTTGCTCTCCCATTGGTTGCGTATTTTGGTCCAACTGTTCCCGGATGGAATCCACCTCGTGTCGCAGTTGCATGACCTTACTTTCGGCTGTTGTCATAGACTCTGGAATTTCAATTCCTAATTTTTCAAAATACATACGATCTCACTCCGTAGATAAGTTATGTGACGCGACTTACCGTAAAAGATCAATGGTCGTATGTCAACGATGAAAACAGGGCGTCTCGGATTTGAACCGAGGGTTGGAGGTTTGGAATCTCCCGTGTTTGGCCGACTGACACTAACGCCCTAAAAACCTTCCTATTAACTTGTCAAAGATCGTCCCCAAAGGGACTAAGCGGGAGAAGGGATTTGAATCCTCGACTTCTTCGATGGCAACGAAGCGCTCTGGCCAGACTGAGCTACACCCGCATCGTAAGAAACACAACAACGTACCTCTTACGAGTTATTCCCGGTTAACTGGTAAATTTCCCAACTTCGGACATTTCTTTCAGGGACATTGGGATATCAGGAGCGTCCTTATACTCGCCACCTTTATACTCGTTGTGCGCCAGCTTGAACGCTACCAGCCGTTCCGTATTCTTGCTGGAGTTAGAAGTGGCCCAATGCGCCCGCTGCTTATTTACGTTCCGATTGAAGCTGGTGTGGAGAGCTTCGTAAAACCGATCGAAACTGAAATTCTCCATTTCCCGCACTTGAATATAGGAAGAGACACTTTTGGAGGACCGAATCGGTCGGAAAAAAGCAGGGTCAATCGACACCAGCTTATTAATCTCCGAAATGATACGTGCAGTCTTCTGTGGCGAAATCCGATCGTTTGCTTTCCCTTTTTTCAGGGAGGAGCCCGTGATACCGCACAAGTAGAGAGCAGTACCTGCCCGTACCCAACCATACTTATTCATGAGGTCATAGGCACGGGTACAAGCAGCCTTGTGGCCCCGGTTGCTATCCGTTTCGGGAGCCAGAGCACCGTTTCGAATGAGGTCATCTTTACCCCAATTACTATTGGCGGTATTGAGTTGCCTCATGATGATCGAAGCATCTCCCAATTCTTCCGGAATCTCGATAAAGGCGATACAAAACTCTTTCCCATCTTCGTAGGCATTGGAGAGCACGCTTCCATAACGGTGTTGACCATCCGTAACCGCTTTAACCTTATCGAGGTTTTCTTTCGGCACCGGTGTTCCGTCAAAATAAAACACTTTGGCCCCTTCCGGCACCTGCGTCACCGTGATGGGCAGAAAGGGAATGAGATTCACCTTTCGCAGGGACTTTTTGAGGGAGCGAATGTGGTTCGAATCACATTCGCGATTGTACTCAAAAAAGACAAACTCATACGGATCAGTCGAGAACTCAATTTGGATTTTGCCTTCTCGAAGAAGCTGAAAAGCATCTACTTCCCCCGACTCAGTATCAGGGTCGGACGAAGGTGCAGGAGCTTGCACAGCACTGGATGGGGTCCGCGTAACACACATACGACGTGTTACCTGTTCCAACAACGATAGATCGTCCTCTTTCTTTTTCCGCAAGTCCTGTCTTGGCATGATACTACCTCTTCAAATTATGTTATGGCTTAATTGCCACCCCCTTAGTACTACAGGAAAACCCCTCCGTCAAGAGGGGTTACATAAAAAGGCTATTTCATGTGTACAAGAATGCCCGGTGCTATTTGTGGAATAGCTATCAGGGCCTCTTGTTCCGTGCCGTAGGGGCCGTAGTAGTGGTCTATTACAGCCCCTACGTTGTGCTCTCCTACTTGCCCCTCAACCAGTCGTACCTGTGCTTGTATGTACCAGCCCCCCGCCACAAAAGAGTCTTCCCCACAGTTTTCTCGATACTCATCGGCCTGTACATCTGACACAAAAACAGGGTCGTATATGGATTGTATTTCGTAAGTAGTCATAGGACAGCTCCCAAGTAGTAATCATATTCTTAATACCCCACTATACCTTTTAAGGGGTCAAATTCCTAGCTCATCTGTAAACCACGTGTCCAAAAGGTGGCAGACATCCACTCGGAGGAATGCTCCTATTCTAATCACCATACGCACGAGCTTCCAGAAAAATGCTATACTTTTAGCTAACCCAAACACTGCCACTACCATAAGAACCTCACTTAAACCACAATAGAAATCGCAAATCCCGTACTAAAGTACCGCTCAATACGATCAGCAAAACGCTCTATCTCCCCCTCTATACCCATTCGAGTAGCCTCGCTGACTTCCGAAAACGAAATTTGTAAATGGATCCAGATATGGGGAATACCTAATTCAGTATCTTGAACAATCCGATAAACTTTCGGCAGGCCGCGACCTATAAAAGTATCCCGATTATGCCACAGATAGAGCCCTAACTCGTGGGATATCTGAGAGGTAGTAACTGGGATAGGATACGCTTGATCCCCATCTATAGGGTCCGTAGTCTCTTCTGTAAGAGAAGACGGAACCAGCGGCAGCGTACCTTTTATGTTGTCTGTGTGGTCGGTCATAACACTGAGAGGGTTTTACAAAGGGAATATAGCCTCTCAGGGAGTAACCCTTATTCGGAATCCACCCTTTTTAATTGCTGGTTTAAGCGTTCCAGAGCACCTAATACTTTTCGTCGAGTACGGTGTGATTCAGCTTGAATGGAGGTACGCACTTTTCTTATGCGAGATGCGTGATCCTTATTCGATGATTCATTCTCTGGAGGCTCTTCCAAAACAGACTCCGAACATTTGAACTAAAAATGGGCCGTGTCGGACTCGAACCGACAACCGCTCGCTTATGAGGTGAGGGCACTAACCAATTGTGCTAACGGCCCGTACTAGAAAATCTAATCGCGGGAGGGGGATTTGAACCCACCATCGACAGCGCTTATGAGACGCCCGGCGTACCTATTGCCTATCCCGCGTTGTCGGGGCCACTAGGACCCCTACTACTTTAACGGTATCTACCCAAAACTTGTTCCTCTAATACGAGAAGAAAATCATTCTCGGAATCTCGTACCTCGATCTCAACTCCAGTACGTTGATCTAAAAGTACGATGTCATCTACCTCATAGTACGCACAATCAGGTCCAATTGCTACTACCGTCCCGCGTTTGGGGGCATTAACATGGTTCGACTGGGCCAGATACAGGCCGCTTTTTGTCGTCTCAGGAACTGGTTCAATTTCTACCAGAACACGCTCACCACCGGGCTGAAAATTCTCTATACTCATAAACTCTCCTCGGGTAAATCGAAAATGCTGGCCGCTATTTCTGAAATTAAAGCCAGCTCTTGAATCCAGACTCTACCTCATCATTTGTTATCGTGTCAAGGTTCTCGTACCCCCAGATCCGATTTATCTAGATCCCCACCACGCTGCTGCCTGCATCTACAGACCCCATGATTCGGGAAGCACTCACGGAGCTACCGGCCTCCACGTCACCGCCCACATTAGCACACGCCACTGAGCTTCCTGCGTCCACGGAACCCCCTACGTTACCACAGGTCACAGAACTTCCCGCATCTACATCACCAGTGACCGTCCCGTTTACTATCACAGATCGGTCACATTTAACGAGACGCACATCCCCTGTGATTTTGACCTTCAAAATACCATCTTTGGGGGTTTCCATATCCTCGGCAATCTTTCCGTCAATATAGACGACATCATTGTCGATACGAACGCTATTACCTCGGTAGACTTTGCCGTTGACAGTGACGGTACCCGACCCACTACTACTTATGCTGTTACCTTTACTCGTTGTCATTCTTTTCTCCTGAAAATTGGTTATATCTTCTTTCGTCCCAGAAACCTTATACCTATAACCCCGGACCCACAAGGAATCAGTAGGGCACTGCTCCCACTCTACCTCAAGACTGTGGACCTTTCGCATCCACCGAACAGCTAGCCGGTGAAAAAACCAATGCAAGATCACGGGGTACATCGTCACACAAAATCGACTTTCCTTAGCTTGCTGGTACTTGGCACTAAGATTACCCTCATCATCCAAAATGCCTGCTCGTTTTAGTCGCGCTATTTTCATAGCAGGAGTCCCCTCAGTTATGGATTTTATCACTTCTGCCCGATTCCCGCATCGCCTATGCTCCGGCGTAAGTCTGGGGGAGACTTGGCGATGATAACGTTTGCAATAGTCACACCAGCGATGCTCTATATATTTAGGATGATACGAGGTTATACCACAGTTAAAACATGTGATTGATTTTTCGGGCATCATATTTCCCTTAGTCAAGCTCTACTACTTCCCCTTCCAGTACGAGCGTTGCCGTTTTTGTTTGATCGAAAACTACAGTGACGGCAAGAGTATTCTGATTTTCTTCGTCAGGGTAAGCTGAGACATTGCCCAAAGGCTCCACAAAACTAACTTGTCCCTCATCACCTTCTTTAGCATGTACCCATCCCGGCATACATGGTGCAGCTTTAGGGTCTGGTGCTTGATCGTCCTCAACAATTTGTCTCGTAGCTCGTACTCGTGTTCCTACTTTCATCGTAACTCCAAATGGGAGGGTTTAGTTGTCCCCCGAAACATATCAGGGACATACGTAACAGTCAAGAGTTCTATATATGCCACAGCATCCACGCCCACCCCTCTCGATAGTCGGAATATGTAGCTGGGGCAATGTCTTTGTCTTGGTGATGCAACCATAAAAGCTCAGTAAAAGCCTCTAATCCGTCCTTAGTGTCTGTGAAATCGACGAAAGCGTGGTTTCCCCCATCCTGAAACCGCCACTCTCTACCCGTAACTTTGCAATGGATTTCACAAGTGTCGGAATCCCATACGGGTTGGAGAGGGTTATCGGAAAGTGAGGGATCAGAACTGAGCAATTCTTTGAGATGGTCCGAAACCAGACAAAAGAAGTCGGTATCTTCAGCAATAATTTTGCCGTCCTCTTCTTTTTTTAATATTCGATCTACCCACCACCCTAATTCAGTGGCATATAGCGTAGCCTCGCATTCCGAACCGTCCTTCACAAACGCAAGATCAAAGAGACTCTCTACCTGCGTAGACTTATCTATTTTGGTGATGGTCGCACCTTCTAACAGCTCTCGTAACTCTTCAAGATTCGTGATCGCCATTTTCGTTCCCTTTTTCAAGCACTTCAATAGATTTGACGTATAGATCCTTATAGTACCTATCAAATTGGTCATTGAAAGGGTAAGCATAGGTCAAAATAACATCATTCCCCAACCCTTTACCCACAAAACGAGCAATGCCTGTGGTATGACCATTGCCTCTCCCAAAGTCGAGATGAAGGATCCCCCTTTTGGTAGCGGCCACGTTGAGTGGTGATTCGATTTCGAAACCTTCCACGGACCCCTCCCTCAAGGCCGTAATTTTCTTCGAGTTTGAGGTAGATGTCTCGCACCTCATAAGTACCCGGCTCTCCTATTTTGTACGGCTCTTTTCGGAGTGGGCCACAGTAAAGCTCATAGATATACGCCTCACCCCTGTCTCGTGAACCCGACGCATACACATAACAACCGCCGGGTTTCTCTTTGAAATGAGAGATTATCTGGGCAGCCAAATAGGGCATCCCGTTGGCTACATTCGTACCTTTCTGGAAATTGAGCCCGTTGACAATCTTCTTTCCGCGTAAAAACTCCAATAGCTGTGCCCACCAATTATCTCGAACAACAGTCAGGGATCTTGTGCCCATACTTTACTCCATTATCGTGGTTATAGCTCATATTCAAAATGGTTGGATGCTAGCTCTTCTAGATTAGTCCCCAACAGCTCATCTGCGTAAGACAGTAGCAGCCTGTTTGGAAGGCAGGAAGGCTTTGCCCTCAGAACCTCCTGTACGGCCTTCTCAGCGTCTTTTGTGTGTAGATAGTGCAAGAGGATAGCCGCTGCTGTAGAACGGCTCACACCAGAGTAGCAGTGACTAAAAACGGTTTTATGGGAGAGGATAGATGGAGCCGCGTCTATAATCTGCCGCACGTGTGTTAGCCGTGGACATTGCCATCCCGGACGCGGGCCATCAATATCGTGAAATTTTAGGTGTAGATGGGAAGGATTACCAATTTCGATAAATCCGGGGGTGGGGTCCTCTGGGGCTAAAATAGATACGAGGCCAAAATCACCGGGATACAGCTCGACAGCATTACCTATATGATGAATTCCATAAATTCGAATATCTTTCATTTGGACCCCGCTAATCTAGCGCCGATAAAAAATGCTTCATTAAGGGGGACAGCTTCCAGATCATCCAGTAGGATAGGACGCCCCAGACGAGCTTCAAAACACTGCCAGCATATAACCCCACCATCAGGGCAATGCGTGTCCCAAAGATCCTTAGTAATGATGAACTGCGTCATTGCCATTGGATCCCTTTCACAATCTTGACAGAAATATTTAGTATCCCTGAAATGTAGATCGTCTTCCCCTACCAGTCGCACACTCCGGTGTTGTACTCCGGGCCTTGCGGTATACCAGTCTTTTACAACAACATAGCCCCTCTCATACATCATTTTTTTGGCATAAGCCTGCGCATTGGCCAGATACATGCCTCTGAGTTCTTCGGAATTCGACATCGTATTACTATCCTAGATCTTTGGCATAAATTTGGGCAGCTTTCATGACAAAAAAGAGAAGAGCCTCTTCCTTTATATCTTCACGCAGAAGGGTAATAGCGTCTTCCTTCTCCATAAAATAGAGAAGAGACGCCGCCCTGCGTACCAGTTGTTCAAAGTTAACCAACATAAAAACCTCCACTGTGATGTGCAACATACTACACACCTACCACTCCGTCAATTCACCCGTATATTTTTCCTAGCTATACGAGGGGCATAGGAGCCATGTAGGTTTGATTGGGTCAATGCGGGCGGCTTCGCAAAAAGCACGAAAATACTCCCCATCGTCAGGACCGACCACTAAGTCTTCTAGTGTAAAGGGTGTAGCCCCTCCGCCCCACGCATTAATGCTCTGTGTGTAGATGATGGTACCTTCAAACTCTCGGCCATAGGAGGCGTAGTGAACAGGAAGGTCAAGGGCGTCGATAAAGTCGTCCTGCGCACACCAAGGGGGGATCTTCCCTTATGGCCTTGTACGCATCGTCTGGAATTTTGACATTGGAGATGTCGATTCCGTAATAAATATCAGCATCTACTGATCGTCCCATTTTGCAGGGTCCTCGTAAAGTTATAGGAGATAGGCGGGGAGAATCGAACTCACCATACTTAAAAATCGCCGGAATCGAACCGGACCCCGCTTATCAGCGCAAGCATCCATACCTTGTCTAGCCAGACCTATCTCCAACGACCCCGGCAGGATTCGAACCTGCGACCCTCTGGTTAATGTCTTTTGAAGTATCGAACTTCACTAGGCGACCTACGCAAAGACCACAGCCAGACGCTCTACCACTGAGCTACGGAGTCAAAAAAGGAAATAGGTGGCAGGATTCAAACCTACCCTTACTTCAACCGATAGTCGAAATCGGTAATGTCTCATGGGACATCGCTACCATTCAGCTACCTATTTCCTAAAGGCAAGGACGGGACTCGAACCCATATATACTGAGGTTGCAACTCAGCGCATAGCCAATTCTGCCACCTTGCCGTGCTAATCTAACATGCACAGCGTGTGCCCCACGGCTGCCCACCTTGCGAGCAGTACCCCATATTATAGCAGGGGACTGCTTCGTGATAGCCTGACGCACACTTATTGGTGTACTCCCACTGTCCAAAAGTGACATAGCCGTGGCACCCGCAGGCAACCACGATATCCTGACACTGCAACAGGTAGCCCGAAGAACTCGAAGTCGGAGTGTATGTTGGTGAGGGAGGCACATAGCAGGCCGAAAACAAGGCCACTGCCAACACTACTAAGACGATCTTATATACGTTTCGCATTACGACACCTACCATTTAATTAGGACCTCACTCTGAGGTCGATAATATCACATACGTATTATTCTAACACGTACAACGGGCTCCCCACGCTTGGCCACCCATCGGACAGGCGGTTCCGGGACCATAACAGGGCTGCGCTATATCATATCCCGACGCACACCTGTAGTTGTGCCTCATAGCTCCGAACTCCACATAGCCGTGACACCCGCAATGTAGCGAAATCTCCCGACACATTAGAAAGCGATGGTCGATGGTAGGATCTTCGAGGCAAACCTCGTCAGTTGTCTCAACCTCTTCTTCGGGGACCTCTGTCTCCGAAGCCTTTGCTGTAGATAAGCACCCCGACAATAAACATACCGCAGATAACAATAATACCAAGAAACGCATTGGACTCTCCTGAGAAACGATACCTAAATGTTCTCCATAACGTACCTGATACGAAGTGGTACGTCAAGTAACAGAATCAATCCATATGAGGGCATCTTCTCCCCCTAGTCTCGACCCATCGTCAAATTGGACATAGGCATCATCCGCATCACCGTGGCCGCAGCAAGCATTGACCACACCACCTCCGAGGGTTCCTAAACACCCGTCATGTCCTTCGGGAG
>Ga0306901_1000708_pt1 | contig 12787 bp, 11 predicted proteins | sample AntRauMFilla3767_FD_190431 | JGI IMG/M metagenome (GOLD analysis project Ga0306901, IMG submission 190431) | Saline lake microbial communities from Rauer Islands, Antarctica - Metagenome Filla 3 #767 (v2) (version 2) | ecosystem: Environmental > Aquatic > Non-marine Saline and Alkaline > Saline ... | reverse complement strand
CAAAATAATATCAGAAGAGTCATCGTCAGAGAAGCAGATCGAATCATCAGGAAGAGAAAGCCGACGGAAGAAGACCCAACACTAGAGAGAATACGCCTGTTGCATTATATGTTAACATAGGTGTATACTTATGCGAGTCTTGGAAAATGTTTTTGGAGCTGGGACCATTGCCGTGAACACATAATTCTCGTCATTCTCCATTAGGACGAAGGAGTAAAACATGAGGCGACTGATGTTATTTGTTGATACAGTCCGTCCATTTAAAAATGAAACGACTATTCTTCGTCTTCGTTCCTATTTTTTTCTCATGTTATCGTGAACTCAAGGTATGTACGATATAGGATTCCGTATAGCTTCTTTGCGCGCTCTCACTTCTCTCTCATCCCTTTCTCACTGTTCTCTCGTTCTCGGTGTCAGCAAAGCTTCTCTTTCTCGGTGGATCAAACGTCTACATCCTTCCCACTGGCATCGGGCTCCTTCTATTTCATCTCCTTCGCTCGTGTCTTGCATACAACATTTACTCTCTACTAAGCTATATTTTTCTCTGAATTTACTCCTTGTCGATCTAAAATCCTCTTATGGGATCTCTATATCCAAACAACTTCTTCATTTAATCGTCCGTTCTAGACTGAACTACTCTTTCAAAAGGACAAAAAAGAGAGGAATCAGTAAAAATACATCCGTTAAGCAATACGACGACTTTTTACGCTCGTACAAATCGGCTCTGAAGAGTAATAAACTTGCTGCAATCGACGAATGTGGATTCGATCATCGTTGTACACCGACTTACGCATTTTCTCCGATAGGAACTCCTGCTATTGCAACCTACAAAACCTCAAACGACAGGTCTAGATATACTATGAAAATGGCTATTCATTCTCATGATGGTTCGTACATTTATGATTTGTCACCATCTTCTTGCGGAGCTGACAGTTTCCGAACCTTTTTGGAACATTTACCGTTTGAAAAAGGAACAGCTTTAGTTCTCGATAACGCCTCTATTCATAAAACTAAAACGGTCATAGATACAGCTTCTCGAAAAGGATATCAACTGTTATTCATCCCTCCTTATACGCCAGAAGCGAACCCCATTGAACTCGTTTTCGGCATGATCAAAAGTTCGTATTATAAATTTCGTTACTGTGAAGATTTTACGTCCATACCTTGTACCGTTAATCATTCTGTCGACTTATTGACTCGAGAAAGTGTAAAGAATACTTTCGTACACGTTCCGTCAGCTTTACGTCGATTGATTAATATTCAAATTCAAACTGAAACTGGACACTCCTAAAGTTATAATGCACCTATTGTGTCTCATAATAATTAATAAGTGCTCCATGCCATTTACATGACCCGCGGATTCCGTAAAGGAAAACTCACGAAAGATGAATTGGCACAAAGACTCCGTGACTCACTCGAAAACGAAAGCTCGATTATTGCGTCCGAAATGTCTGTTCCGTCTCTCCTTGGTCTCGCCATATATTACAATCTGGTATCCGAGCATGAGATTTCGGAAACAGTTCCTCGCATGGAAACTACTATCTCGTGTTACATGAGATCGATTCTTTCTGTATCTACGGTACCCAACATAGAATGCACGATCGATCAATACGCGATGATCACGTCTCGAATGTATAACAGAGGTACATACATTTCTAACTTCGTTGCAATGTATCTATACGGAGAAAGGATTCCGCCTTCTTCTTTCCCGGATCTTCTTCCAGTTGACATAAATGGATTAGGATGTATTGGGCGTGACGCCATCCGTTATAATCGAGAAACTGCTCTGAACGAAGCTAAACCATTTCTCGATTTTTTTATGCCACCTGACGTTCGAAACGGTGGTTTCAAACAAGTCTTCCTTCCAGAAAGATGGCCCACGCAAACTGTATCTCTCGATCCTACCATACAGAGCGTCCTCGATAACGAAACGAACCTGCCTCCAGAACCTACCGGTTGGAAGGAGTTGATGAATCCAACAGGATGGGATAATTCTATAAACCGAATGGCGACAAAGTTAAATGCAAACTTTCAAGTTCATTGTCGAGCTGGACTGTCCAAGAGAACATCAGATTGGTTGGGACAATTAGACTTTGGAGGTACATATGAAGACAGCGTGATTGTCTTGATGCAACAGTTGTTGTTACTTCGTCCTCGGCCTTTGAACATCGACAATCGCGACTACGAAATGATAATGGATTTACGAACAGTTTTAGGAGTCGAAGATGACGTAACGTGGTATCTTCCTAAGACACATCCATTCAACAGAGAAGTAGTCGCCCTTCATGCGTTCATCACTCGTTATGGCGATGGAGAAAGGAGTTACTTACCCGTGGCCAGACGATCTAGAAAATATGCGTATCTCGATGTTAAAATATACGATGCATTGACATCGAAGTATGCATCTAAGAAACGAACGAGAGAAAATGACTCGACGACGAATCATTCTACGACTTCCAGGTCTTTGGGAGACGCGATGGGACTGACGTCAGAATCGTTCAAAGAGACGAGGAAAAAAATAAGGAAACATATTCGTAAAGAAATCGCCCAACGCAAAAGAAAACGTCCTAACAACCCCAGCTTGAAACGTTTGAAGAAAAAGAGGAATCGGATTGGTAGAGGATTTATGCATTCTGACACAGTCGTGGCATCGATTGAGACGGATGGTGTTGGAGCTCGTATGTGCGTCAAGACACCCATTGACATGAGACCGTTCGTCAAACCGTATGTCCCTCCAGAGAAGATTGACGAAAAAGAAGCAACGAAAAAGAGAAAGAGGATGAGTCGTTCGATGGGAGGAAAAGGGAGAGAAACGAAGAACAAGGCTGAGAAAACGGATGTAGACGACGAAGAGAGAGAGAGACTGTACGCAGAACGACTGAAGAAGGAGTCTCCTATAACGATTGGTATCGATAATGGAAGAAAGAAGTTGTTCGTGGGAGCGATAAGCAACAAGGGATACAAGAAGCCGACGACATTTACGTTTACTCGTTCGAGATACTATTCCGAGATGAGGTATTGGAGACACGAATCGTGGAGCAAAGCACAAACGTCCAGTGAGGAAGTAGCAAAGGCGTTAGCAAACGTATCAGTTGGGGGAGGATACAAATGCTGTGAACTCAAGACATGGAGGGAGAGTTTGGGAGCGGAGAGAAAGCATCACGAGACTTTGGATAAAGAGTTTATATTGAAACCGGACTACGCGATTTGGAAAATGCGATTGCACAGATTAAAAAGAGCTAGTCTGGATAGGGCGACGGGAGAAATAATACGAGAAGCGACAGCGAATCAGTCACCAAAGAGACTATTGCTTTTGGGGATAGGAAATGCATCTTTTTCATCTACGGGAAAAGGAGAGCTGTCGGCACCTACGAAAGCGGTGATGGAAGCGTTGAAGAGGAGCTTGGGAAGGATGAAGTTGGGAACGGGACGGGAGTGGAAGATAGAGGAGATAGAGGAGTTTAGAAGCACAAAATGTTGTTGTGCTTGTGGAGAGGTGACAGATAGTCCAACGATATGGAGAGAAGGAACGGAACAGAAAAGCCGTCGTTTGCGTCTGTGCATGACATGCGAATCAACAGAAGGCAAGAGACGAGACAGAGACGTCCAGGGCGCGAGAAACATGTTATGGATACTTCAGCACGAATACTATGGAGGGAGAGAGAATCGGCCGTGGTACATGACCCGAAAGGGGTGCGAGAAGAAAGAAGGACATGTCGCAACTGAAAATGACGTCGCAGGCTCAAACGCCACGGTGTAAAAACCATAGAGAATCCGCCTGGATGATGAATGAAAGACCACTGGGAGAATGATGAAAAAATGATGAGGGAGAATACACGAGAACCAGTGGTTTCATTTCTGATTTTACCAGGTGTATGTCCAATGCCTGATGTCACTCGTAAAAAAGGCAGGCAGAAACCGTGTCGTGAAAACTCGTTAGGGCGTGTCTCGCTAAGAGATAATTGTATGTTTTGTCCCAAATAATTTTCTTTTCTGAATATGGGGGGATATTTCGAATTTGTTTAAATTCTCATGAGCGAGAGATGATTACGAAGATGGTGTTCATCAGGGTAGTACAATACTTCCGGGGAGTTCGTAATATCAGACAATTCACGAGTTTTCCAAAGGGGGGTACCTGCCGAAAAATACAGGAAATCGTACAAATGAGTCGATTTACGACTTTCCCCGGAACTATTGTACTACCCTGGTGTTCATCCGTGCACGATCATCTTCTACTCAAAAAATAATGGACGGGGGGATTTGTTTCGTCGTCCTTATGATTAACCCTAGATAAAAGAAAGCCATATACTGGGTACAGTACCGCTCTTCTCGTCTTGCTATACGCTTAAATCGTTTCATTATTGCAAAAGAGTGCCGGCTAAACTGTCAGTGGCGGGAATGCGACGTTTAGAATTGCACGGTCGCAAATACCCGAACCAGGACATCAACGTCCTGTCTTCCGCTCAACATGTTGCGCTCCCAAATCCCACTCCCACTCCTCTTCCTCGCGCCTTATCTCGCCCTGTTCCTAACATCAATACTCTTAGTGTTGACGCCAAACAGACGTTCGCTCAAGCTCCAGCTCCATCGATGTTCTCGAGGCTTTTTGCGCGATCGTCGTGAGTCTCGATATCGGTATCGTTTCATTCTCGTTTCATTCTCATTTTCATTCTCATTCTTCGACGAAAGCGTATTCGGGCAACGCGTCCGGTGACACGTAATCTAGTCCCACATAGCCTCGCGCACCACGAGACGCACTTGCAACTACAGGCCTTTTTGTCTTTGTATTTTTGCGTCGACGACGATTTTCGTGGGACGTTCCGTTGATTTCTTCTTCTTTTAGAACCGACGCGTCTATGTTGGTTAGTTCGGCGATGATGGCGGACGCTTGACGCGCGGCGTGCCATTCTCCTACTGAATCCGCGTCACGGAATGAACCGTGTATCTTTCGTTCGTGCTTCGTGCTCAGACGAGGAAACCACGCCAGCAGGTCCAGGTCACAAGCGTCTCTCTTTTCTCGGAGGACGCGTGGTGATATGCAGCTGTAAAATCCGCGCCTAGCCACGCGCCCCCAAGCGTCTTCTCCGACGTAGTGCCCCACTTTGACGTAATCTGCGTGTTTGCTCTTAAAAACATACACGCCCATTATATTGTCGTTCGTACTTTTCGTCAATTACATTATTTCGTCGTTTATAATCAGTCTATTGTAACGCGACACAACGAATGTACTTCTCAATTCACCACAGACGGTATGAATCTTAAAAATGAAACGACTTTTCGTATCTGAGTTTACTTTTTCTCGTTCAATTCCTCGCGGCGCTGAGTTTTCCACAGTCGAAATCTCGTTCATCAATGTAAATAAAAGTCGTTTTACACCTATGTTAACAAAAAATGCAACAGGCGTATTCTCATCAGAGTTGGGAAATTAATCCCGGATTCGTTACTTCCTGGTTTGTTCTTTTTTCGAGCACTGCTCACAAACAAGGAAGGAACGCGTGTTTTCATCAGACCTGATCCATCGAAGGAACAGCCGTACTTAAACGATCGCAAGTCGACTATCTGCACGTTCCTCTCTGAATCGAATACTGCTTTGTCATTCTTCGTTCGCATAGAATCCGTGTAGGTTTTCGTCAACGATGTTGACGTGTAAGCCGTTTTTTTGGACGTTTTTTCTTCATTCTCTTGGAATGGAGTTTTTAATACAATATTTTTGGTTGATTATGTATATCTGAGTTTATATATTCATCCATTGTAATTTTTGAATTTGAATTTTAAATTTGCATCCTAAATGTGGTACACGGTGACAGTGTTGCAAAATTACTTAACAAGATTGTAGGAGGAAGTCGGAACGCTTGAAGGTCATGTCTACAATCTTGTTAAGTAATTTTGCAACACTGTCACCGTGTACCACATCTAGGGATGGACATTTTAAATTCAAAAATTTACAATGGATGAGTATAAAAACTCAGATTTTCTTCGAACTCAATAAAATTATTTTATTAGTTAACTCAATTCCAAGAGAATGAAGAAAAAACGTCCCAAAAAACGGTTTACATGTCAACATCGTTGACGAAAACGTACACGGATACTATGCGAACGAAGAATGACAAAGTCATATTCGATGCAGAGAGGAACGTGCAGATAGTCGACTTGCGATCGTTTAAGTACGGCTGTTCCTTAAATGGATCAGGTCTGATGAAAACACGCGTTTCTTCCTTGTTTGTGAGCAGTGCTCGAAAAAAGAACAAACCAGGAAGTAACGAACCCGGGATTAGTTTCCCAACTCTGATGAGAATACGCCTGTTGCATTTTTTGTTAACATAGGTGTAGAGAATGCTCTGCCGGGTGTCTACGAATGGATTCAGAGGGTGAAAGACGAGTGCCGCAGAGACAAATACGTAACGACCATGGGAGGGAGGCGGCGAAAGCTGAACGATTTAACATCCGTGCGCGTCGGTGCCAGGAACAGAGCGGAACGGGTGGCTGTCAACTTTGTGGTACAAGGATCTGCTGCAGACTTGATCAAGAGGGCAATGGTGCGCCTACACCTATGTTAACAAAAAATGCAACAGGCGTATTCTCATCAGAGTTGGGAAACTAATCCCGGGTTCGTTACTTCCTGGTTTGTTCTTTTTTCGAGCACTGCTCACAAACAAGGAAGAAACGCGTGTTTTCATCAGACCTGATCCATTTAAGGAACAGCCGTACTTAAACGATCGCAAGTCGACTATCTGCACGTTCCTCTCTGCATCGAATATGACTTTGTCATTCTTCGTTCGCATAGTATCCGTGTACGTTTTCGTCAACGATGTTGACATGTAAACCGTTTTTTGGGACGTTTTTTCTTCATTCTCTTGGAATTGAGTTAACTAATAAAATAATTTTATTGAGTTCGAAGAAAATCTGAGTTTTTATACTCATCCATTGTAAATTTTTGAATTTAAAATGTCCATCCCTAGATGTGGTACACGGTGACAGTGTTGCAAAATTACTTAACAAGATTGTAGAGTACGGAAAGAAGCAAACGAGTTATGTGGTAAGCAAGGGACTATACAAGTAGCATATGGGTCGGCAGCAAATACAATGCCGAGTACAGGAAGAGGAGAAGTAGCAGCTCCCGTAGGGGATGCTTACAAGACGTGTGCGAGAATATTCAGGGGACAGACGAGCGCAGAAGACGAGAATTATAGCACGAAAGTGAGTTGGGAGACGAAGAAGACGAAGGAACTGACATACATAGGGATACGAAACGGGAAAGCAGTGCTATGTCATTCAAAGGGTAAAAGACCACCGGTGGTAAAAGAAGAAGACAAAGGGATTGTGACCAGAATGTTGCAAGAGAGCAAGGAGAGAGGGAAACGTCGTAGATCGTGGAACGTGGGGAGTAAGATGATTGGTGACATTTGTTTGGCAAAGAAGGAGAAAATAAAAAAGGAGAAAAAGGATGAAGAGATGCGTTACATAGAGTGTCGTGGATTGCGGTTCTGTCCAGAAATGCGTAAATACTACGACCGTGATGCATCTTCAGCACGTGCCATAGCAGGATTAAGATGCCTGAGATTGAGAGGATTGGGGAGACCCAGTGTTTTCACACGTGCAGGACATGGGAAATGAAACCATGTCAAAACTTGTAGTCTACGAGAGTCGACGCAGGAAAGAGAGAACTGCTAGATGAGATCGTAGAACGGTGGCTCAATGCCGCCATACACTTAGATTGGATAAATGAAACGTCGAGAAAGTTAGTGGGTGAAAGTTTGGAATCTCAGAACGAAAGCCTAGACGGAAATGCGAGGTTTCATTTTGTATTTTACCGAGTGTATACTGAGGGAAAAAATAAGCGAATAATTGACAGTGATGAATTATGCTGTTGCGTTAGCTCGTAGTTGCTCTGCACCAAATCGTAGTCCTCCTTCAAGCACAAGATGCGAACGTCGGCGAACCCGTTGGCCTGGAGCTCAAAAAAAATAAACAGCCCGTTTTCCGCGCACCGCATCCACATCTGTTCCACGTCCGCAGCAGTCCTGCTTTTTGTAATGAACATGATCTCATGCGTAGGGTTGGCCCAAACCGTATATGGGCTGTAAAACGGTTTAAGGACAAAAATTAGCCTTATATGCTTTTCGCACGCACATACGGTTTGGTCCAACCCTACTCATGCGTGATGACGCGGTGTGTGGAGCGGACTAAGACGCTGCATTTGACGCACTCCAGGCCGAAAATCATGACGTAATTAGAACTCAACGCGGAATAAGCCCTTGTCGTTGCATTTCACCGATGATATCAGCTACGACGGGAGGGCACACCGCATTTCCTATATATTTTAGCGCTCGAGTACGAGACGTTCTTTCTGGAAAGCGTAGTTCACTCGTGCGGATGCCGTGACATCTAAGCAATTCGGATGTAGATAGGTGTCTGGACACACCGTAACGTTCATCGTATATAAACGGGGAATGACTGGACATTACCGTACCGATAGAACCATCAGAAGAAAATAGCCTTTTTTCAGTGTATCTATTGAACTGGGCTCTTATGACGAACCCACTTTTATCATTACGATCAGGTTTTCGAGTGAGATCGAACTCCGCAAATCGATCAGTTATAAGTTTCTCTGATGGAGGACCAGGATCCAAGAAGAGTCTTAATGGTCTCAAGATCACGGTCTCTTTTTTTTTAGGGAATGTAAAGACCTTTGATCGATGACCTACTATAAACACCCTCTCTCGGTGCTGTGGTAAGCCGCTGTCCTGTGCGTTTATAACTTCGTACGATACGTTATACCCGATGCGCTTGAGCAATGCGCATATGCGATCAAAATCTTTTCCTCCGTTGATGTACATGATGCTCTTGACATTTTCCATAATGAAGCATTTTGCTCCAGAGCTCTCTAGGTACGCGCATATTGCAAAAAACAGTTTCCCTCGAGCGTCCTTCAACCCCTTTCTCAAGCCAATCCAACTAAACGATTGACACGGATTTCCAAAACACACCAAATCGACTTTCTTACCACGCGGAAGTATCATCGTGTTTACATCTGATTCTGGAAGTTCATCATGATTGTTAAAATAAACCTCGCGAGCAAATGCGTCTATTTCTACGGCACCAACGCATACTCCTCTTTGTCGCTTACACGCTATATGAAATCCACCTATACCAGCGCACAAATCGACAAAGGTGAATACCATCGTTTATATTACTACACCAACACATAAAATTACACCAGTTTCCACAGTTGCAGGTCGCCATTATGCTTATGGCTTACGAACACAGTGTCAGCGGTAAGTGACGTGGTGGATATAGTCTTAATCACGTCAACGAATCGCTCGATCATGACTGTCGTATCCGCATGAATGATGACGTGATACGGCTTGTTGCACCACCGTGGGTTCCTGAAAAAATTCGATATGTCGCTCACACTCTCAGCGGAAACGTCCGCGATGGACACATGGCAGTTGAGCCCTTGTTTCTTCAGTTTTTTCGCCGCATTCGTCGCAGGGTTGCTGCCGTAATCGCCGCTTGTAATAGGAGAAGTCATCCCTCTGGCCTGGAAAAAAGAAGCCGTCGGTTCTTGATGAAACTTTGTCAAGACGACAGCTCCGGTAGGTACTTCTGTGACGATTCCCATCTTTGAGATGGGGGAATTCCTCGATTCCTCTCTGTCATGCGATGCTGGAACGTCGTTCTTTTCCGGTTCAAAGTGGTCTTCGTAATCTATTTCACCGTCGTTCAAGAAGGCGTTATCTTCGACAGTATTCAAGACAGTAGATCTTCCCAATTGTATCGTAGCGATATCAGCTTCTACAGCTTCTTCGTCGTCATTAAGCACGTCGTCTTCGTATTCGACATTTCTGTCATCAACGATAAAGTCCGAAATGTTGTCGTCATTTCTACACTCGGTAAATTTAATTTTGAAACCACTTAATATAGCGTCGTCTGTTAATCGTTCCGAGAGGGCTCTTTACTTGAGCTGAACTTCTTTGACATAGATATTTAGTGGTCCGTTTATTCACCTAAATGTACGGTGCTTTTGTAACACACCATCTACGACCTCGTCTTTTCGGTCACGCTCTCTTTGACTTACTTCGACCTTCGTAGATTACAAGTTTTTGTGGCACGTCATCATTTGTCATGTACGTGAATATTATAGGTTCGTAATCCTAACATTTCACGTGCGTGTATACTCCCGAGGGAGTGAACACGAGCATATATACAACCCTTCAAAGGAAGTACTGCATTCTTTACGGATGATGTGTCACTGTCGTAGAGTTTGCTTTTTCTGGACAGAACTACAAACCATCAACGGCGTTCTCGAACTGCTAGGCGGCGCGAGCTGGTATGCGCGCGAGTGAGTGTGTATGCGATTTTACCGTTGATGAAACTAATAGTCCTGCGATCTCCGATCTAAACAAAACCCATGCGAGACGCGAAAGTTTCTTCTTCGAACAGCTCGTCCAGGCAATCCATCTTTCCGCGCTGCACTTTCAAGCACTTTTCGTCAATCGTCCCCGAAATTACGAGGCGTTCGCATTCCACGATGTTCCGCTGACCCTTACGGTACGCCCTGCACATGGCCTGCAAGTCGTTGCATGGATTCCAGCTGGGCGAGGTGATGATGACCTTACTAGCCGCCTGTAGGTTGAGGCCCGTTCCGCCCGTTCGTAATTGGACCAGCATCACGCACGCGTCCGGACACCTCTCGAATTCTCGGACGTTACTCGCCTTTTCCATCATGGTCAGCTTTCCTGTAAAATTAATAATCTTCGAGATCGGTCCTCCTCTTTCCCCTTCTCTCGTTAGAGCGTCGGACAGGATGCTGATCTCATGCAGCCACTCGCAAAACACGAGAACTTTTGAATGGTGTGGCGGGTTACGCGCTCGGTGATCCAATATACTGCGGATCACAAAGTCCATCTTGGTACTTTTGCCGATGTCTTTGCACGCCTTCAGAGAGCGGACTAATGTTTTTGACGCTCGCCTGTTTTTTTCGTTCTGTTCGACGATCCTTGCATGATGGTTGGCTTCGTCTCGAGAGGAAGCTCGGGAGAAAAGCGAAGAATAGCCGACGTTGCCTCCTTTTGTGTTCGTTTTAGAAAGTTTACTCTGGATGCCTCGCACGAAGACGAGTGGGTGAGCGCACGCTTGGCGCATCCGAAGAATAGCTTCCATTCCGTTTGTAAAGCTGTTGGTACTGTTGCCATTGATGATTTCTTCTTCGTTGCCTCTCCCTTTAGTGATGAGCTCTGCATCTGTTTCAGACACGGCAGGATCGTCGCCATAAAGAATTTCCAGCTGCTTGTAAAGGTCGATCTCGTGCTCGTAATTGAAAGTGAGAGGGACGATACGCGTTATCAAACCCGGCGGATTATCATCTACGTGGTAATCCTCCTCTCTAGATCGTTTTGACGCTACGGCAGATGAGGCGGCAACATTGGCAGTGTTTCCCGAAGAAAAAATATAAGGAACTTGACATGGAGAGGACACCGCCGCTGCAGAATACGCGACTATGTCCTCCATGGTTCTTCGCAGGATGTGTTCGTTCGCGACGTGGGGATCCAACAGAGGCAGCCGCATCCATTCCCCGAGGGAATGCAGGTCATGGCGACTGTTGTTGATAGGGGTTCCGGTCAGAGCCCACTTGCACGCGCCCCCCTTCAGCTTGAGGATGGCTTTACAAGCGGCGGTCTTACCGTTTCGGATCTGATGGCCCTCGTCCAGGATGATGCGCTCCCACTTGCGCTTGAATATGCAGTTGGGGTTGCAGCAGGTTTTTCGGGAATGTGCGGCGAGGGATGTGTACGAAGTGACGGCTACACGACTTCCGTCTTGGGATTCTCGAGGAGCGTCGCATAACGTCTTACGAATGAGAATCCAAGGCCTGCACTTGACGACTTCCGCCAACACTGCTCTCCATTGGACTATCACGGATGAAACGGTCACCACGAGAGTGTCCATCTTTCTGACGGCTATCAGAGCTGCCGCTTGATAAGTTTTTCCTGCACCCATGTCATCCGCCACGATGCCGCACCCTCCTCTGTTACCATTTACGCCTTCTCGACCCATTTCTCTTTCTTTCGACAGCATCCATTCAACCCCTTCTTTTTGGTGCGGCCTGAGTGACGGAAGTATGGAGATCAATCTATCATGCTCTCTCTCTTCATTCGTCGCCATGTCTGTTTGTTATTAAACATATTATCAATCCTCCGCATCGTTTATGCCTCATTTGACAGACATCAATTGATTTATTACTAACATTTCTTTTCAGTAAGTGAAAAGCCCAGTAACCTCCAGAACACGCGCCTTCCACGTTGGAGGATAGATGACTTGCTCGCCTCTTCTTCCTCTCCCTTCCTCATTGGCTCTGTTTTCTCTGTGTCTTTCTTCCGTCGATCGGCCCATGCGGCTCTACGTTCGTTAACGATCTTCTCGTCAGTGATCTCGATCATGATCCACCCCACTTCTGGCCGAACTGCTTTCGTTCGTTCGTCTTGACATACGCCCAACAACCCCGCCGCCATCTCCATTTCGAAACACCGGTCGAGGTATTTCCATTCAAAAGGAGAACAGGCCATCACGCTTCCGAACATGGCTGGATCGATCGCCGTATCGTATCCTGCGTGAGTCGCCGCTGAGTTAATCTTTCCTTCTTTCAGATACGGTACGAACTTTGATACAGTCTGTCCATTTAAAAATGAAACGACCAATCATCGTCTATGAAGATTCGTGTCTCCTCTCTTTTCCTCGTCTCCCGTTTGACGCGCGTTTTTTCATGCCCTGTATATAAGTACATAAG
>Ga0306901_1000705_pt1 | contig 12804 bp, 5 predicted proteins | sample AntRauMFilla3767_FD_190431 | JGI IMG/M metagenome (GOLD analysis project Ga0306901, IMG submission 190431) | Saline lake microbial communities from Rauer Islands, Antarctica - Metagenome Filla 3 #767 (v2) (version 2) | ecosystem: Environmental > Aquatic > Non-marine Saline and Alkaline > Saline ... | reverse complement strand
TCCACCAGCCATAATCAGCATCACGATTCTTTTTTGTTGAAGGAATTTCTTCACGGGCGGCCGCTTCAAATTCACTCCCGCCAAAATCAAGAGAAGCAGGCCTTTTAAACGTGTAAATGGAATTCACGCTTAGGTCCATACTGCATTGATGCAACTGCGTATCAGCATGAAGAAGGTTTTGGATATATTTCGAAAGTTTATTGTTGGTGAGTAAATTCATGATTAGATATTCTTAAAATTCGTTTTTAGCTTATGGAAGTTTTGCACCATAGATTAGGTCATTCCGAGGAGGAAGCGACGAGGAATCTCAAATGCAATCAAAGGTTAAATTTTATAAAAGATCATAAAGAGCATCATAACTTGAGATCCCTCTCCGCCAACCGGCGGATCGGGATGACAATCTATATTTTAAAGACTTTATAAACCTCAGATCGGTTTAAGTTTTTATTAATTTATGTATCAATTTAAAAAAAATCCATTACAGCGCAGCAAAAGCATTAAATATGTTTTACATGATGATGAAAATAAGCTGACGTATGCACATTTTATCAACCTGCTACATGAGGATAAATCATTCCGGGATTTTTTCATCGCACTGTTTTCCGATGTACCATTCCATGCGTACCACTGGGAAACGCCTGCGGTAACGAATGCAACGCTAAATCAACCGTTTGAATTTGTGATAACGAACAGCCCCGGCATTAATTTACCGCCGGATGCCGAGCCTTTTGCAAGCTACCTGAATGAAGCCGACAATGAACCTGCCGTATTCGATAATTTGGGAAAAGATGCCACCCTAATAGTGCCCGCTTTGCCGGATGAGGATCTAAATTATTCACATTTGGCCGTGTTTACACAACATGCACCCAAAGAACAGCAACACCAACTGTGGAAAAAGGTGGGAAAGGTAACTCAGCAGCAAATTTCCACCGATCCGCTCTGGCTCAACACGGCAGGAGGGGGCGTTGCTTGGCTGCATATTCGACTTGATTCAAGCCCAAAATACTACCGTTACAAAGCGTACATAACTATATGATATACAAATAGTTATGGATGTAATATAAATTCTTTTTATACGAGCGGGACTTCCCGATCAACCCCATCGGGATAGACTTCTCGTCCCCTAATAAAGAAAATAGCAGATAATAAATGTACGTTTCGCTGAAGGGATAATACGTTGTACCTGAGGGGGGACTCGAACCCCCACGACCATAATAGCCACTGGATTTTGAATCCAGCGCGTCTACCAATTCCGCCACTCAGGCAATTTTTTAAAAATTATTTTTTTATTCTTAGTCCTCCAAAGCTTTGGCGTAGGAGGGCGCCACTCAAGCAGTAAATGAGAAGCCAAATATAAGGCAAAATCGGTTACTTCTACAACATCGTTTTGTGCATTTTATATCCCCGTTGATAAATGAATCGGATTGAGAGATTGGGGTAAGACAAATAAATTACCCCTTTATTATTGCTTCACTTCTCTTACTTTAAGGCATAAGGATCTACGGTTGGTACAATCTAATAATCTTTCATGGCATCTCATTTTTTTACGAATAGAGAAGGGAACGAACTTCAAAAGAAGTTTGATGGGATATTTGAAAACTTTGCCAATTTATACGCTTTCCATGCTGTTGTAGGATATTTTAGGGCTTCAGGGTACCATGCCATTCGCGAGAATTTATTGGAGCTTGGAGATGTAAGGATTCTTGTAGGCATTAACGTTGACCATATGATAGCTGAAGCAAAGCGCCGTGGTCTTATGTTTATGGGTGATCCTGAAAAAACACGACAAGAATTTGTTAAATGGATGCAGGAGGATATCAAAGAAGCGCGATATTCGAAAGATGTGGAAGAAGGTATTCTTCTGTTCATGCAAGATATTATTGACAAGAAAATTGAAATTCGGGCGCATAAAAACCAAAATATGCATGCGAAGATCTACATTTTCCTGCCCGAAAACTTTAATCCTGATACGCAATCCTCCGTAATTACCGGGTCATCGAACCTTACCCACTCTGGTTTGGGCAACGGGGATGAAAATGCGAATTATGAATTTAATGTTGAGCTGAAGCGATACGATGATGTAAAATTTGCAGAAGATGAGTTCCAAGAGCTCTGGGCAGAAGGCGAAGAAATTTTGCCTGAAGATATGCAGAAGGCTAAGAAGGACACCCACATCGACAAAGAGTTTACGCCTTTTGAACTCTATATAAAGTTTTTAATAGAATATTTTGGCAAAAATATTGATTACGACCCCGAAACGGTGGGTGATGTACCTAAAAAGTTCAAGAAGCTTTCCTATCAGGTTGATGCGGTAAACCAAGGCTACCAAATGCTGATGGATTTCAATGGTTTTTTTCTGGCCGATGTAGTGGGCACCGGTAAAACAGTAGTAGCAACTATGCTGGCCAAACGATTTATCATATCCAATGGGACTGGTCAAACGAGAATACTCGTTGTCCATCCCCCCGCGCTGGAAAAGAACTGGAAACACACTTTCCGCGCGTTTGGGATTGACCATTATACCGATTTTATTACCAACGGCAGCTTGCATAAAATAGTAGAGAACTCCGATCTTGATTACCGACCCAAGGAAGATTACGATCTGATTATCGTGGATGAAGCTCACAAATTCCGCAATCGAACGTCTCAAATGTTTGAGAACTTGCAAATTATCTGCAAAGCGGGACGCTACAATAATGGACTGATTGACAGCGAAGAAAAGAAAGTTGTACTTGTCTCTGCTACGCCATTAAATAACAGACCGGGCGATATTTATAATATGCTTCAGTTGTTTCAGGATGCCCGGCGGTCTGATCTTCCAGTTACAAATCTTACGTCCTTCTTCTATCCACGCATCAAGCGTTATAAGGAGATTATGAAAAATCCTGAGCCGGATATAGAGGCCATCAGGGAACTATACAAAGATATAAGAGAGCGGGTTCTCAAACCAGTAACGATACGCCGGACTCGAAGAGACTTGGAAAATGTTGATCAGTATAAAGAAGATATACGAAACCAAGGCATACGATTTCCCGACATTGCAAAACCCAAGAAAAGAGAATATAAGCTCGGTGATGAATTAAAAAATCTGTTCTCTGAAACGCTTGATGCTATTCTTGATGAAGATAAGATCGGTTACTATCGTTACCGTGCCATTAGTTTTTTGGATGAAGAAATAAAAGAAGAGCTGTATGAAACAGCTGACCTGACTTCTGTACAGCTTGCACGTATGATGACAACGCTGCTTGTAAAACGTTTGGAAAGCAGTTTCAAAGCATTTAAAGATTCACTGGGTAATCTCAGAAAGTCCACGGAAAATATGATCCGGACCTATGAGGAAGGAAAAGTATTTATAGCACCGGACCTTGATATCAATCGATTAATGGATGAAGGGTTTACCGATGATGAAATCGAGATGAAGATTGTCCAGATTTCAGAGGAAAAGCCGGGAAATAAAGTGTTCGGGCGGGATGATTTCCACGAAAACTTTATGAAAGGATTACAAAATGATCGCGATACCCTTGATAGGCTTTACAAGCGATGGGATAAGGTAGATTATGACCCCAAGTTTGAACGCTTATTAGAGCTTTTGGAAAATGAATTGCTCGACCGGAAAATCAATCCAACCGGTAAGCTGGTAATTTTTTCAGAGGCAACATCTACCACCGACTATTTGTATAAAAAACTTAAAGAGCATGGATATGATCGCCTATTAAAAGTATCGGCTGATAACCGCAATCGCGTGTTTGATACAATTATGGCGAACTTTGATGCAAACTACGAGGGCGATCAAAAGAATGATATTGATATATTAGTCAGTACGGAGGTAATGGCCGAAGGCATAAACCTGCATCGGGCGAATGTAATTGTAAATTACGATACGCCTTGGAATGCCACAAAGCTTATGCAGCGCATTGGTCGGGTTAACCGAATTGGTACCAAAGCCGATATGATTTATAATTTTAATTTTTATCCCTCCGATGAAGGCGATGCGATTATATCATTGAAGAAAAAAGCGCTCGTTAAATTGCAGGGGTTCCATTCGGCGTATGGTGAGGATTCCCAGATTTATTCACTTGATGAAGTCATCGAGCAATTTGAGCTCTACAAGCAAGGGCAAAAGCAGGAAGAGGATATTCGCCTCAAATATTTGGAGTTTATTCGCAATTTTAAAGAACATAGTATTGAAGATTTCAGACGTATTAAACGTTTTCCGTTGAAGGCACGTACTTTACGGAAAGCAAATGAAGAAACGCCCAAGAGTTCTGTCTGCTTTCTGCGTACGGATGATAAGAAAGAGCTTTATCGGGTAGATAATGACGGTGAAGTAGATGGACTTACTTTTGATGAAGCGGTGGAGGTATTTGAGGCAAATGAAGCCGAAGAATCCCAAGGTAAGTTGCCTGATTGGCATTACGATCAGGTGAACAAAGCCAAGCAGCAGTACCAAAAAGATATCACTGCGAAAACACCGGAAAATGCACTGACTGATCGCAAAGATGCCCGCTACAATCGTGCATCACAGTTTTTAAAAAGAATAAAAAGAAATGTTGATTCTGAAAAGATGGACCAGGTCTATAATCAACTAAAAATATTGATGGAGGAAGGAACTTACGCAAATTTGTTAACTGAAATTACGCGTATAGACCGAAAAGATTTGAAACCTTCAAAGTCGCACCGGGCTTTAGCTCAAATTGCTAATAAATACGGCAGTCGATTAAAATTCAGCAAAGAGAAAGATGAAGAACAAGATCAGACGTTATTAACGCCCGAAATTATTATTTCAGAAAGCTTTGAATGATAGGGAAGGAGCCGGAGGATGGGTCAAAACATTGAGCCTAATTTAAACTAAGTTGGATATGCAAAAACCCAAACTGCAACGGATACTGTCTTCTAACTACGATCAATCCAACTGGATTGAGCTGTTAAAAGACGTTTTCCATACCGGAGAAGTATTTCGGGATGCACAGCCGGTACCACCCTTACCGGGAGATATATCTGAGCAAGCATACCAGTTAGGTACATTTGAGACGAAGGACGGTTATAATATTGGCGTATTTGAAGTTCAGCTGAAGGAAAAGGTTGCGCTACATCGCAACCGGGTAGGCGTTCGGAATTTGCTAAGCCGTTACTATAAACAGCTTGATGGCGTTTTTGCGGTATTTAAACAAGGAGATAACTGGCGCTTCTCTTTTATCTCACAACTCCGGGATTGGAATGAGGAACAGAAGGAATGGGTGCTGAAAGAAACCGAACCTAAGCGTTTTACCTATCTGTTAGGTGAAGGTGAAGCGGTAAAAACGGCAACGGATCGGTTTTACCGGCTGCTTGATGCAAATTCAATAACCTTTGAAGATATCAAAGAAGCTTTCTCCGTTGAGCGGCTAAATAAAGAATTTTATAAAAAGGTTGTCTCTTTTTTCTATGATTTGCTGGGCGTAAAAGAACCCGGTCGTGGTGGCGAGCAACACCCACATATGCTAAAACTGCCGAGTGTGTCGGAAACTTCTGATGCAGGTAAGAAAACTTATCAGGAGTTTGCCGTTCGGCTCATTGGCCGGGTTGTCTTTTGCTGGTTTCTGAAATTCAAGAAATCAGAGCAGGGGAATCCCATTATTCCGCAGGAGGCGCTCTCTTCGGATTCGGTGGGCGAAGGCTATTATCACCAAAAACTGGAGCGGCTGTTTTTCCAGGTATTAAATACCCAGCCCGAAGACCGCCGGAACGATCTGCCCAAAGAATATGAATCTGTTCCCTTTTTAAATGGGGGACTTTTTGAGCCTCACACGCAGGATTTTTTCAAACCGAATAGCGATACCGGCATATCCGAGCACATGAATACCCTGAAAATTCCTGACGAATGGTTTCGGGATTTGTTTGAAATATTGGAACAGTACAATTTTACCATCGATGAAAACAGCGTGGAAGATGCCGATGTGTCGGTGGATCCCGAGATGCTGGGCCGTATTTTTGAGAACCTGCTGGCTGAAATTGATCCCGCTTCGGGAGATTCTGCCCGTAAAGCCACGGGCAGCTACTATACTCCGCGCGAAATTGTGGATTACATGGTGGACGAATCGCTCAATAAATATCTAAGCAATCAAACCGGCATTGATGAGCGGCGCCTGCTGCCGCTGTTTAAGTTTGATGCAGAAATTGAACACGGCATTACCGACCAGGAGAAGAATAATCTTATTGATGCGCTGAACAGGATTAAAGTGTTAGACCCGGCCTGCGGTTCGGGCGCTTTCCCCATGGGCATTTTGCAAAAGATGGTGCGCGTATTGGAAAAGATTGACCCCAATTCGGAGCGATGGAAGGAGCTTCAGCTGGCTAAGATACCGAGTGCTATTATTCGACGTATGGTACGTAAGCGACTGGAGGATGCTACGGTTGAATATGCCCGCAAGCTGGGCATTATACAGCACTCAATCTATGGCGTAGATATCCAGCCTATTGCCGCTGAGATCAGCAAGCTGCGCTGTTTCCTGTCGCTGGTGGTGGACGAGCAAGTGGATGAGGCTAAAGCCAACTGGAATATTGAGCCGCTGCCTAACCTGGAGTTTAAATTTCTGGCGGCTGATTCGCTAAAATCACTTCCCAAAGAAGACTCACAGACTGTTGATCTATTTGGTTCAGCTGATTTGCTGGAAAGGCTTGGCCAAGTTCGGGACGATTATCTGCAGGCTTACGGAGAAGACAAAGAAATTCTCAAAGAGCAGTTTAGCGAGGTGCAGGAAGCCATTCTGGACAAAGAGCTAAAGGGTACCGGCCGAAACAAAAGCGACCGGGCCATCAAGCTCTCGTCTTGGGAACCGTTTGGCGATTCGGTGACCGGTTGGTTTGACCCGGAGTGGATGTTCGGCATCAAACAGTTTGATGTAGTACTGGGCAATCCCCCGTATGGCGGCGATAAGATCTCCCACGATCTTAAAAATAGCATGGGCTTGGGCAGCCGCGATCCCTACGGGGCTTTTTTGGCCCGTTTTCTGACGGATGGTTACCAAACAAGCCCGCTGGCTGATGAAGGCCTGCTCTGCTTTATTGTGAGTGATACGTTTATGACGATTAAAACGCATTTTGAGCTGCGTGAAAAACTGATGGACAATTACATCCATAAAATGATTCGTGTGCATAAAGACACCTTTGGGGCCACCGTAAATACGGCTATTACCCTCTGCGAGCGCAACGAATTTCCACTGGATGAGCAAGAAAAGAAAAAAGTAAAGCAGTTTGATGAAAACCATACCTGCCTGATGGTCGACCTCACGCAAACCTCTATTCATAAGGAACATGATCGGTTCATACAACTACTGGATAAGACCGTGCAGTACACGCATCCATTGCCGGTTGGTGATAACGAGCAGTCAGAAGTCAAAAACGGCATCCTTTTTATGCGCAACCACAGCTGGACCAGCGAGAGCAGCGAAGAGTACGCCCTGTACTCCTACCCGCAGTCGCTCATAAACCGCAACAGCAACAAGCCCTTTTTTGTAGCAAGTCCAAAGCTGTTTGGGCTGATGGTAGATGATGAAGAAGTAGCAACAAAAAAAGTTGCTGTAAATGATAAGGATGTTACAGCCCGTGAAATAATTATGAACGGCCAAGCTGTTGAAGTGGTCAAGCTGGGACAGATTGCCGATGTAAAAGTAGGATTGCAGACCGGGGATAATGATTCTTATCTCTACCAAAACCCGGAGGCCCGGGGCACCTACGGGGATATTAATGAGTATCGAAAATATTTATTGACTGAAGAAGATTTGGAAACCATTCAAAATGATGAAAATTTAAGACTTTCGGTCATTGAGAATGGCATTTCAAAAGATGACCCTTCCTCCGATCGCTATTTTGCCGGTCGATACGTTGTTCCTTATGACAAAGGCGGAGAAAGTGATTCAGGTGGAGGATGGTTGCCTAATTATTTTGTCCAAGCGAATTACTTCATTAACTGGGATGAGCTACACGCTTCAACATTAATAAGTGAAGCATTATTAAATAAAAACTCTACAAAACCTTATCCAAGGAACAAAAATTATTATTTTATAAATGGCATATCTTTTTCTGACACAGGTGAATATTCACCAACTTATAGAATTAATTTTGGTTCTGTTTTTGATCAAAAAGGTTCCTGTATTATTCCACTAAATGAATCTTTCGTTAAAAATTTACTTGGTGTTTTATCAACGAGGCTAACAAAATATTTTGTTAGAACTTGCATTAACAATACTGTGAGTAGTCATGTAGATTGCCAAAAAGAGATTCCTATCATCTATGGTTCATTAAAATCAGATATGATTAGCAATTTAGTAGATGAGATTATTACTAAGCAACAAAAAAATAAACTATATGATTATTCGTCGAATGAACAAATAGAAATTAATCATTTGATATATGAAAAGTTTGGGTTTGGTAAACTTGACATCCTCGAAGTCGAAAACTGGTATGCCCGCCGCTACCCCAAACTGGTGCAAGCCCAAAAAGAAAATTTAAAGGTCTTAGGCAAGCCCACCGATTATGTGGAGCTGTATGAGGAGGTGGAGGAAGAGGCGGAGAAAGATATTTAACCTAGTACAAAGTCTAACAGCTATGAAAAATCAAGAATCAAACTCAAATGTATTGACAAGATTGTTACCGGACAGCATACCTGAAAAAGATGCATTTGGGGGACATGAAAAAGTTGCTAAAGCTATATTTGAGTTAATAAATGAAGAGGAGAAAGGCGGTAAAGCTATTGCCTTATCAGGAAGTTTTGGCAGTGGAAAGTCAACGGTTATAGATTTTCTGAAACGAAAATTTACCAAAGAGGAAAAACGGAATAATGAAGAAACAGGGATTTTTATTTTTGATGCCTGGGAACATCAAGGGAATCCCCTACGGAGAGCATTTATTGAGAAGTATATCGATTTCTTACGCGATGATGAATTGAAATGGGCAGGTAAGAATGAGTGGAAAGAAGAATTAGAACTTGTATCGGAAAACAGAGAAGAAATTAAAACTACTACTAAACCATCGGTTACTACGTTAGGTGGTTTATTTGCACTAACAATATTATTACTTCCATTAGGCTTGGCATCCGTCAGGCTTGGATTAGTACCTGAGCAAGCTGAATGGCTACTAAATATAGGTTTTAGCCTCTTACTATTACCAACTATACTGCTTTTAGGAATTTATGTATGCTGGCGTCCTATACGTTCTAAACATTGGACTGTTTTAAAAGAAGAGTTTGATTTAGACGATTTTTTGAGTAAAAACTTTTATAAATACATATGGTATTTTCTTTACCACCATAGACCAAATAACTATAAAAAAAGCATTTTTAATTTTGTCGTAAAGGAATCAACTGAGGATATTGAAACTACCAGTCTTAAGTCTCCAGATCCAACGACTATTGAGTTTCAAAAACTTTTTGGTAAGATCACGAAACGAGTTCTTAAAGATGAAAATAGGCGATTAATTATCGTTATAGATAATATAGATCGTCTGACAACGAAGTCTTCAATAAATGCCTGGACAACCCTCCGTGCTTTTTTTGAAAGTGATAATAAAGATTGGGAGTGGAAGGACCAGTTTTGGCTAATTGCCCCTTTCGATTTTCAGGCATTAAAAAAATTATGGAGTGGCTTAGATCATCTAAATAATTCTGAAAATAGTGTAAAAACCCAGAATACTTCCGACTATTTACAGGCATTCATCGATAAAACCTTTCAAATAACCTTCAGGGTGCCGCAGCCGGTACTATCTGATTGGAAAACGTATTTTAAAGATCAGTTAAGAAAAGCTTTTCCAAACATAAAAGATGAAAATGTATTCAACGATATTACCACTCTTTATCAGTTAAAAGGCATTAAAGGTGGAGAATCTCCTACCCCCAGAGATATAAAGCAATTCATAAATCGAGTTATTGCACAATACAGGATTTGGCATGAAGAGATAAACCTTCCCGCCCTGGCCTATTATGAACTCGTTGTAGATGTTGATCAAGAAAATGTTGTCAAAAAACTTCAAAGTGGGGACTTAGTTGACTCCACATTTAAATCAATAATTGGAGAAAAAGAATTAAATAGAAAATTGGCAGCTATTCATTTTAATTGTGAGGTAAATAAGGCTTATCAAGTTCTGTTTGGTGATCAAGTAGCAACAGCCCTTCAGGAGGGGGAGGCTGAAATTCTGGAAGAGTACTATGAAACAGATGGTTTTTTAGATGTACTGAACTATGAATTTTACGAATTGAAAGGAGGCGGGGTTCCCCAGTCATTGGCTAATTGTGCAATATGTCTTAGTGAAATTGAAGAAAATAGCGAGCATGTTTTTAAAAATTACTTCCATCAGCTTTCAAATTCATTAAGAGAAGTTACTTCCTTTAAACTATTTAATGGAAGCATTGGTAAAGGTATTGTAACTATATGGGAGAAAACGGGTTTTGGTGAAGACTGGATTACATCCATATTAAAAAATCTTTCTCATGCAGAACTTGACAAAGAAGAGATTACGATTGAAAACTGGTTTTCATTGATGAAACCAATACTTGAAAGTCTTAGTAAAAAAGATGTTTCGCACTTATTAAAAGAAAATTTGAAAATTCCAGGTGGGGCAAACGAGTATATTAACTTTCTAAGCCTTTTTAATGAATTAGAGGTTAGCAATAATAGAGAATTAGCAGTGCATTTGAAGCCTAATTCTCAATCAAATCAAATCGTACAAACTTATTCAAATATCCTCAATTCAGACGAAATACCTCATAATTTAGGGGAGGCATTATATCTTCAGTCTTTTGATGAAGATGAGATTGGCGCAAGTGAATGGAGCTGGGATGATCTTATAACTCAAATTAAGAGTATGATCAAGGTCAATACGAATGCTCATCCTGAGCAGGTAGCAGCCGCTTTGAAAATGATGTTGGTACTTTGTTATAAATTAAACATAAGCGGTGCTATACAATTATCAGAAGATTCAAATTTCAAGAATGGGTTATTATTTCTAATCAAAAATCCAAATGTAGAGAATTTTTTAGGGCTTTTAGTTCTATGTTCAATCTTATTCAATCCGAATAATGAAAAAACAGTTAATGACAATAAAGTTAATCAAGGACTCAAAACTTTAAATAATATTCTATCAAATCCAAGTGACAAAAAATTTATCAAGAAAGGCTTCTTCAACTTTCTAATAGAATTTGAACTACTTGGAAATTTTCTTGAAGTACAGCATGGTAATAATAATTTGCGATCGCTGCCGAAATTCATCATTCAAGAATTATTTAATTCTGAAAAAGCTCTTGAACGAATAGATGCAGATATGGTTTTCGAGTATTTTGACGATTTCTATCAAACTGTCGATGAGGATTCTTTATCGGATCATATTAAAGCTTTGTATGATAGTGAAGATGACGTAGTCAATAGAATCATCGAAGAATTTGATACTATCCCATTGGGCTACAAACTGCATTACTATTTTGCTAAAGCCTGTCCTGAAGAGTTAAGGGAGCCATATTCCGAATTTTTAGCGGAAGGCTTAAGAAATATGGGACAAGATGAATGGCTAAGCCATCTTATAGATGAAACAGAGCTAATAAAGCTGGTAATTATGATTCAGCAATCCGGCTTTGATTTAGAACTATCTGTTAAATTTAAAGATGCCTTAGAAGAACACTATAAGCAGCTTTATGCCGGTAAAATTGAGCCGCCGAGTGAAGCTTTGATTTCTAATTGGAATAACTTACTTAGCAGCTTAGATGAAGATGTGAGACAAACGTTTCTTAAGGGGATCAAATACCATATTGAGACCAACCAAGAAGGAATGGTTGCTAATATCGGTTCCTTGTACGATTCAATTTTAATCGATGAAGGGATTTACCTAACTGAAACTGATCGGTTTATTTCAACTGTATTAACGAGAGTTTTAAAGACAAATAATGAAGTGGAATTAACTTGGTTAAAAGAATTAATTAAAGAACAACCAGCTATTTTAGAACAGCATGAATCTGCAACTAAAGCTTTTAAAGCAGAAATAGAATATTTTGATCGGAAGAACTATTCTGATGAAGCAGCAAAAATTGTCGATGATATAGCTGAAATTTTGGATGTAGATATGGAAGGCGGCTTTGAAGAAAATAAGAATGAGGAATAACAGAAAGTACATAGTGGTACATATGACTATGCGAAACAGGGAACGTTCCAATCAACCTACAAGTTGATTGATATAAAAATAGTGCGTATAATAGCAGACATTGATTCATTATTAAGTGTTCATAATGATGGAATTGAGGATCATGCGTTTAATATTCTTTTTGACAATTGGAACAGTGTAGAATTTCTTCATGAATTCTTTGAGGAACATAAACAGGATTTAAGAAGAGCAAGCATTCAACAAGCCATTGCACAAACCCTTGATGACGCCGAACAATTAGAAAATAAATTACTGGATGTTGCAGAAGGTGAAACGGAGTTGCAGACACTTTTTAAGCCCTTGTCCAACAGCGAGTACAAACTTAAACCCTATCAAAAATCCAAAGCTTATGGAATGGTTCGCAGAAGCTGGTTGCGGGTATATGCAATTCGTATCCATAAAGATTTGTTTGTAATTACCGGAGGAGCTATCAAGCTGACACAGGCCATGCAAGAACGGCCGCATACACAAGATCAGTTGAAGAGGTTAGGCCGAGCAAGAGATTATTTAAAAGAGCTAGGAGTCTGTCGGACTTTCCGCCCACAATTTATTAAATTCAGATAGAATAGGTAACTGTTGATTCAACTTTTTACTATGGCCAACTTTCGATTGGTAGACCGCGAAACTTCTTATTTACTTCCT
>Ga0306901_1000702_pt1 | contig 12835 bp, 23 predicted proteins | sample AntRauMFilla3767_FD_190431 | JGI IMG/M metagenome (GOLD analysis project Ga0306901, IMG submission 190431) | Saline lake microbial communities from Rauer Islands, Antarctica - Metagenome Filla 3 #767 (v2) (version 2) | ecosystem: Environmental > Aquatic > Non-marine Saline and Alkaline > Saline ... | reverse complement strand
CGGATTAATAACTAAACTTAATTAGGCTATTTTTTATACACTTTGTTAGCGTTTCGTTTTTTGAGCGTTGGCATTTAAAAACTAAAATAAAAATGGAAAATAAATTTAAAACACCAAAGATTGATACACAAAATGTCATTTCATTTACTTGCTCAAATGATTCAATTGAACCGTTATTAGAACTATTTGGTAAACTTAGAAGTCTGGGGCAAATGGGAAGTAGTAGAGAAGTAACTATTGATTGGGATGGTGATGGTAGAGATAGGCTTGAAAATATTTCAGTAAATGGAATGACATTATCTGAATGGGAAACAGAATGGAAAAGACTAAGTGATATTAGAAATGACTTTAATAAACAAACAGATGAACCACAGGACGAGCGTGGGGAAAATGAACGCTAACGAAATGAATAAAAACAGTAACGATATGAAAGAACAAATTACGATTATAAGCGATGACCTTAATCACGGCATCATAACTGAAAAAGAAGCACGAACCAAGTTATTGATTTTATTTGGTGTTACCACACGTACTTTTCGGTTCTCTGGAATAAATAAAAATGTAAAGTTTGTTGTAAATGTAAGGGCAAACGATAGAGTAACGGCAATAGCCTACTTTGAAACTGAACACCCTAAGTTAAATTGGCGAACCACAACTGAAATAACAGAAGTTACTTAGTATGTTTGGTAACGGACGAGTATAAACCATCGTTTTAATGTGGTTTATACTGTGTTGTGTGTCTGTGGGAGGTGGTTTAGTGCTAATCTATATTTGAAATACAGAGCTAAAAAAAGAAAAAGGGAAGGGGAAAACTTTATAGAGTACCCAATTAAATTAAATAAATACGAATAAAATGAAAGTATTAACAGAAGGTCACAAGTACCAATTAAGCGGATTTGAGAACGCTGAAAACACTCAAGAAATTCAATTCATTGAGAAAACACCAATTGAAGGCACTATTGAATTGAAAACGGTAAATGACGGAACTACTAACGAAGAAATTCTTGAAGTCTTAATTGACCGAATGAATTACTTACAAGGAAAATTCCCTTGCCGAGAAAATGCAATTGTAATTACCAAACTTCAAGAATCTTTGATGTGGTTAGAGAAACGAACTTCTGACCGTCAAAAGCGAAATGTAGAAGGTAAGCAATTAGCATAATTTGTTTGTGAGCGTGGGCTTTTCTTTTTTGATTATTAGCAGAAATGTTCATTTGAAAAACGGAATTAGCCCATTGCACACAACGGTTTGTGTATGGAAAGTAAAACCCTATTGCACCAAGGGTAATTGATGGTGCAGAACTAAATTATATAAAATGAGTGAATTTAAACAGTACAGACGTAAGAGTGTAAGTGAAATGCGACCTTACGTTGAAGGAGAAAAATTAGATGGTAAAGTATCAATAAGTGAAGCGGATTTAAAAGCAGGAAGCCCGTTAAAAGGCGATATGATTGCTAGAAACCCAAAGAACCATGAAGACCAATGGCTTGTAGCGAAAACGTACTTTGAAGATAATCTTGAAGCGATAGATTAGCATTTTACTTACACTCTGGTAAGGGTTTTATTTTCTATACAGTTTGTTGTATGGGTGAAACCCTTGCCGTTTTAATGGCATACAACGTTTAGTATATGATTTCGGGCTTTAGTTGAGCCAAATATTAACAGATAAAAACAAAATTATGAATAAGCAATTAGATAGTAAAGAAGCAGAAGCAAAGCCTGAATTATATACATTGTTATGCCCCGTTGATTTATTTAGATACTTCCTTCGCAAACTGTACAAAGACGTAGAAATGAGCAATGAAGATATTGACGAAATAGGCGAGGGCTTCTATGAATATTATTACGACTGATTTGTGTATGATTAGTAGCGTGAATAAATAATTATAATATGAAAGATAAATACGTTATAATAGACCTAAGGGACATGCATATCGTTAAAGGTGAAGATGGAAAGATTGCGTATTACGATGATGAAGAATACGCCTGTAATATGTGCGGTATGATTGAAGTAGAAGATGCTTGGGTCATGAAACTCGTCTATAATCATAAAGAAGACGACATTTGGGGTCCTCATTTTGAAGAGTTGGAAAAGAGAGATAGGAAAAGAACCACTAATGGTGCCTACGTAATTGATAGCCTAGGTAAGATGTTACTTGTTCATCCAACCAATCATTCAGAAAACACATGGTCAATACCCAAAGGAATGCTCAACGAAGGTGAAACCTCTTCTAAAGAAGCAGCCATTAGAGAAACAATGGAAGAAACTGGTCTAGACTTGACTAAATTTGAAGATTCTACTGAATACACAGATTTAGATAAAGTTAGGTATTATAGGGGTGGTAAGATGCTACATGGCCATTTATTTAGAATAGATAAACCTCTATCAACAATGGACCTAGATTTAAAATGTACAAGTTACTTCCATAACACAGATACCAATAATTCAGAACCTGAATGCGATAGCATCAAGTGGGAAGATATCAGCTTCGGTGACAAGACCTTACATAAAACACAGAAAAAACTTTTAAATAAAGTAAAAAATATACTTTGTTTGTAGATAAATTAATTGTATATTTGACAAACAAAGATAGATAACAAAAATATGAATGACGAAAGTATGAATGACGTAAAAATTAGTGAGTTTCAGGGTAAAAGTTTAGGGGAAATTCAGGTCGAAATGGACGAATACGAATACGATGTTGGTGGGAATGACTATGAATCTAAGTTACAATATTATTCACAGGTTAATAAACCTAAAATGGCTATATTATTTAATTATTTCAATGTCTTATCAAGTAGGAGAATTAATAAAGAATCCGAAGGTGACATCCAAATGGAGGGTATATTAGATGATGATAATGTATTTATAGATTATCTACCCGATTTCCCGCCATTGACATTTAATTACACTGCACTATTCAACATAAACGGTAATAGGGTGAGCTTTGTAATGGTAGCCTTCAAAGAAGGTAATGAAATCTATAATGTAATAAGGCTTACTAGTGTCAATGTAGATAGAGTAAAATCTGAATCAGTCTACAATGTTGTATGGAATAATGCAGTTGAATGCTCCAACCTTAAAGGTAGTTACTTAACAGTATCAGATGAAACCCTAAGTTGGAAGGTTAGAGAACTTAAAAATTTAGATTTTGATGATGTATTCCTACCAGAAAACTTGATGGAAGAATTACTTACTTACACTAAACTGTTTAAGACTAAAAATGTTTTACAAAGGTTTATGTTTAGTGGAGTACCAGGTACTGGTAAAACAGAATCCACTAGAGCTGTAAGTAATATCTTGAACAGGGATGGGGTTACAGTAATCAAGACTAACATTTGTAAAATAATCAATGAAAAATTTGAGTTGGCGAAACTGTTAGCACCTTCAATAATCATATTAGATGATATAGATTTATATTTAGGTGATAGAAACTCGACTGGTGTTAGCCCTCTTCTTGGTTCGTTCTTAGACATATTGGATGGTGTTGACAAATTACCTGATAATGTAGGTGTTATTGCGAGTACAAACGCACCACACTTAATTGACTTAGCGGCCCAAAGGCCAGGAAGGTTTAACAAAGTTTTATTCTTTGATAAGTTAACTAAAGACAATATAGTAAACATCATCAAGAAGTCATTGACCTCAATGAATAAGAAATACAATAATGTTAGTGATAAAGACATAGAAACTCTAACTGATGAAAGGTTGGTAACATTCTTCAAAGAAAGTGGAGTAACTGGTGCATTTATATTTGAAACAATGCAAGAGATAAAAAACAAGTCAGAGATACTAGATAAACCTATTGACATCCCAAGCATCATAGAAGAAATCAGTGAAAATAATAAGGTGCTAGAAGACAAATTAGCTAGTATTACTATTGATAGTAAACTAAAAGGAAAGGCCGAAAGATTAGGATTTTAATATGAAAGATTTTAGAACATATTATAGTCTACCCTTGGTAAAAGATGAAGTTATAAATTGGGTATGGGATTCTAAAGATTCTTTTGTTTTCCAATTTGAATTCCACGATAAGGATAAACAACAAGTATTGTTAGATGCAATCAATGGTGATAAACTTTTAGAGGGTGAAGCAGTATTTAGACACGATAGCGGTATAATCAGTTCAGATAACGAAGCAAAACTTATACTTATACGTGGTTGGGGTAGACTTACTGGTACAGGTGGTTTTAATCTCGAACCTGAACAAGCCGCTCATGTGCAAGATACGTTTGCAGAATTCATTGTTAATCAACTAAATAAAAGATAATTTAAATTTTTTTTGAAAAAACCTTGTTTAATCGAAAAAAAGGTTATATATTTGCAGAGTAAATAAGAGAAACAAACTCTTAAAAAAAAAAATAAATTTTGAAAAAGACTTGTTTAATTAAAAAATAAGTTATATATTTGCAGAGTGATTTAAACATCATAGTAAAACGTTCTTTAAAATATTAGAAAATTGGGGTGCTTATGCTCCTTCCTTCGGGAAAAAGATAAACCAGTAATGGGATAAAGTGATACACTAATATATCGCAATGTGTATTGCGCTGCTATCTTCTTCGGAAAATAGTAGTCTATGTAAGCAAGTTAATTATAAGTCAACATCGAGGGCCAACTGGTTTAGATGAATGAACTTACTCCCTAGCTTTGGGGAGTTGAGATTGAAAGGTCAATAAATATTTAACTAGATTTTAGTCAAAGCATGTAAAAGTGAATAGGCTAAATTCATCATGAGTTGTTATGGAATGTTACCTCTGGATGCTACCTTGTAGTTGATTAGTGAGGCCGTAGACCTAAGTAATGACGAAATGACGTGGCCATAAAAAGTTGCAACGGGGTGTCGTAAGCTAAACTGGTCAAAAGCCAGCAAGTTTGTCAACCACTAGACACACCCTGTACCTTAGAGCATCGATAGCTATATGAAGGCAACCAACGTTTAATTGGTCTATATAAAAAAGTAAAAGTTCTAGTGGTCATAGGTTGAAAATTAAGTTATTCTGTTGTAATATGCAGACAGTCGATACTCACAAGGTAGAAACTGAAATCAAAAATAAGTATCGTTGGTCGGAGGGTTGAACCTCTTCATCCTCGCAAGGGAACTAGGTAGTGAAATTGGTTTATGTAAATCTATGGTAAAAGAGTTACAGTACTCTAAAACTGTCTTAATGATATCTACCGAAGGGAAACCTTCGGTGTGTGAAATAGGGAAACCGAAAGCAAATGATATTATAAACGCCCAACACTCAAGCGTTAACTGGAAGTATCGTCTAATTGAGGACATCGGCCACCAACGGCCGAAGATGTAGTATCGAGTCTACTACTTCCACTAAACTGATAACGAAAGTTCCTATACCAAATTGATATGATAAAAATTACTTTCCATCAGTTTTTTAAGGGTCGGTAGCTCAAAAGAAAGAGCCTGCTGAAACATGTTATTGGAGTACGCAAGGTTGGGGATTCGAATTCCTCCCGACCCACAAAAATTATAAGAGCTGAGGTTCATGAGACCTCTAGTAGTTTAGACTACGTTCTAGTGAGATGATAAAGAAAAAGCTGTGTGAGACAGTAACCAACCTAGAAATCTTATAATTTTAAACGGGGACGTAGCCCGAACACTACCACTTAGAGGGTTAGTGATTAGGTAAACAAGCTTAAAATGCAATTGTAAGTATTGCCGTATCCACTAAGTTAAAAGTGGTGCATCGTAGACACCCTACAATAAAAATTACGCTTTGTGAAACAAGAAGATAGGGATATTAATGCGAGTAAAAATATAATGAATTTCGGGATTAGGAACAATCCTGCAATCGCTAAAGTAGTACATTAGTACACGCTCTGATTACGAAAACCACACATCTTTTTAGTGTGTGGGTAGTTCACTTGAATGACAATTATAAAGTAACCGATTAAAACAGAGATACTATGAATGAGATAAAAAAAATGGATAACTCAAAAATAGACAGAACTAAGTGTAATGTTGTTATTGAACATATTCCAAGGTTAATAGAAAAAGAAAAAATACACTGGTGGGTTAATGAAAATCTTTCTATTTGCGATAATAAATATATATGGTATAGAGATGAAGGTGAGGGTAGTCATTTTAGGACCATTCACTTAGTGCCTTATGAAGTCAGTAAATCTTTTTTTTATCTTAAACTAAGTGAATGGAAAAAAGAAGGGTGTGGTTATTACGTTATTATTTAAACGAATTTTAACCAGAACTTGATTTTAGATAAAAAAATATTGTACATTTAAATACTTTTTAGTATATTTGTACTATATATTAATAACAACAAAGGCGAAAGCTTAAATAAATTAGAAAAGATGACAACAACAACGACATATACGAAACAGTATCAACCGAAAGGCGGGAAGCCTCAAGGCCAACTGGGTATGCGTTGTGATGACATTACAGAGTTCTAAAGGGACTCTATGTAAGGACAAAATAACAAAACCCAGTTGAAAAATCAACTGGGTTTTTTGTGTTTAATAGGTTTTCATCTTCCTTTAAAAAGATGAGTTCTTTGAAATATTGTATTTTTATCTAGGTGTGGGAGAATGGTTAGTCCACTTGCTTTGGGAGCAAGAGAATGTCAGTTCGAGTCTGGTCACCTAGACCTTGAACTTTTGTTCTTTTTGATATATATGTGAGATACTAGAATATTGTAAAGATAGGAAAGTAGATGCAGCATGAGAACGGGACCATGGGGTGGTCGAGGTGTGACTTCAAAAATCACCAACTTATAATTCGGGTAGTGACCAAGGTAAAATGAAAAAAGGCTACGGGGCATTGGAAGCCTCAGTATGGTCAGTTCGATTCTGACCTACCCGACAAACTAGTAATGAGCGAGTGGTTGAAGCTATCGGCCTTGGAAACCGATGAGGGTACAAAGGTAGTACTCTCCGTAGGTTCGAATCCTACTACCCTCACTATACATGTAGAACGCAATTGATGTATGTTTAGTAAATGCTCCGTGGAGGAGTCAAACTACTATCTGGTAATAGCTTTGTGAACTTGAGTCAGATGCATGGTGAATTGCTAATATTGACCTATGGTATAACGGTTATTACGTCCGACTTTGACTCGGAAGATTCTAGGTTCGAATCCTAGTGGGTCAGCATATAATCTGGGAGTATTGAGCAACTGGTCGCTTAGCAGGTTGTAACCCTGTGGCCTTCGGGTATTGGGGGTTCGAATCCCTCTGCTCCCCAAAGAGGGGATGTTTAACCTAACATCCTTAAAAATAGGTTAATTTGCCTCCATAGCTCAGTTGGTTGTCGAAAGACGTAGAGCATTCCGCTTTTAACGGAAGGGTCGGGGGTTCGAGTCCCTCTGGGGGTACTCTATAGTACATGCCGACGTAGTTTAAGTGGTTAGAATCTTGGATTGGTATTTCAAGGGTCCTGTTTAGAGTACGGGTGTCGGCTCAATTTAATTTGGTAGTTTAAATTTTTATGCTTATATTTGTCATATCAATTTAAGTCTATCAATAATGGAAAAGAAAGAATTATATGACAAGGTTTTAGATGGTGACTATGATACCAAGAAACTATTAGGTTGGATTAATTCTTTACCTAATACACGCATGGGTCCTCCAGACAAAATAAAAAAAGGTGATGTCTTTATGCATCCAATATATAAACACCCTTATGTCTTTCTAGAAAAAAAAGATGATAGATGGTTGTGTACAACATTAACATCTAACGGTGAATTTGAAGAAGTTTTATGTAAAGGTAATTCAAGATTCTTCAAGGATTCATATATTGTGAAAATATTGTTTACCGTAACAACACCTATCGGGAGTTTTATGGGAGTTTTTGACAATAACACTCAATTAAATAAAGTTACAAAACAACTCAAAGAGATAATGAGTTAATGTCGGTGACGCATAAATGGTGGTGCATCTGCTTACCAAGCAGAAATAGACTCGGTTCGATTCCGAGTACCGACTCAAAAAAAAAATACAATATCCTTTTTTAGTGTCGATTTTATTTGTATATTTGCATTAACAATTTTAAAAAATAACAAATTGGTTTTACACGATAGAATTACAAAGAGAGATACTTTATCAATCAACAACTATTTTAACGAGTTACAAGAGTATTATACTCTAACACCCGAAGAGGAACATGAATTAAGTGTGCTCTCTTACGAAGGTGACGAAGATGCTAGGAATAAATTAATCAAACATAATCTTAGGTTTGTTATTAGTGTCGCCAAGCAGTATGAAGGTAATGGAACCAAAATTGAAGACTTAATCAACGAGGGAAATATTGGGCTGATTAACGCTGCTGAGAAGTTTGACCCAACAAAGGGTTTTAAGTTTATTTCATACGCTGTTCATTGGATTAAAAGATACATAGTTTTATACATCAATAACGATGGTAAGCTCGTAAGAACTCCAATGAATAAGGTTGAGAGTAACGGACAAATTAAAAAAGTCATAGAACCAATAGAAAAAGAGTTAGGTCGGCCATTAGGTTACGACGAATTATTCGGTCAACTAATTGGTAGATTTACCAAGGGTCAAATTGATTTTTATAGTGAAGAAGCTACTAGAGGTGTTGATTCTTTAGATAGAGAGTGGGATGATGGTGGTAGTATATATGGCACGTTTATGAGTGACAATGATGATACTTACAACCCATCTAATAATTTAGATTCAAAGGACTCTAGTAAATTAATGAGTCTATTATTCGACCAGTTAACTGATAATGAACAAAAGGTTTTGACCTTATACTATGGTCTGGGTGATAACGAACCTGTCAAGTTAAAAGACGTAGGAGGCCTCATTGATTTGACTTATATCAAAGTATGTTCAGCTAAGTTTACTGGCCTTAGAAAGTTAAGAAACCATATGAATGATAATGCTGAGTGGATTTTAAAAGATTAAATTATGAATGAGGAATTACAAGAATACTTGGTCCGATACATTTTGGGGAGTCGATTTAAAGACTGGTAAAGGTGATAATAACTTGGGCAAACTAATAATGAAAATAAGAAAAGAAAACAGAAATGAAAGAGACATTAACAGAGAGAGTACTTAATAACCTACAGTACATCACCTTAGAGCTTACGATACATAAAGACAAAATCATTAATGAAGAAATAAGAGGTAAAATGCTTAAATTGATTCAACAAAACAAAGAGTTTTTAATAACCAATGAACGTATGGATACTTATGAAAGGGGTAATGTTGATTTAAGAGACTGCGATGAAGGTGATATCTTAATTAGCGCCCTTGGCGGTGTTTTAAAATACATTAGACCAACTGAAGAAGACAATTATTATGACCACCATGTAGAGTATTTAGATGGTGACTTAGGTGATGGTACTCGAACTCATGACGGATACGTTTTTAGAAAAAATAGAAAACCTGAAACCGACCATGACATTGTTAGAATCATAAAAGTTTAACTAAAACTTTTTTAATCAAAATTTTAATGTATATTTGTAAAAAATAATTTATCATGAATAGGATAGAAGAATGGGATACTACTTTGTGTGGAATAGATTGGTGGAAAGAAGGTAGGACTAAACTAAACAAAGTTATTAGAAAGTACAATAAATGGGTTCGTGAGAATTCAGACGATTTAGTTAAAACAGCTAAATTACTGGATAAAATAAATGATAATCTGGAAATGCATTACTGCAATCAAAGTGGTGGTAGTGGATGGAAAGAAGAATTGTTAACTATGAAATCTATTGTTGAAAGTAGATTAAAAGAAATAGCATAAATTATGGGAGATATGGCAGATTACTACGCTGATTTAGCATTAAATAGTCAGTTTGACACATCAAAAATGGCTAAAGAAGCGTATGATAACTACGAAAGAGGTTTACTCACTTGGAAAACTAAAAGTGGTGAAGGTAAATTAGAGCAATCATTTACTTCTGCTAAGTTAAAACATCATTCATTAACTATCGGTAAAAAACAATCATAACATGAGCAATCCACTAGAGAAAATAGAAAACGACAGGAAATTAACCTCAATTTTGAATGGCCTTAGAGGTATATTCCAATACGGTGATGAATTTTTATGTATCGTCCTGTATCACACAGAAGATTTTGAATTGGCCAGTGACGTCATAATTGAATTTATGAATGGTGATGAAAATGTGACATTGGAAGAAGCTTTATTTAAATCGATGCCTTTGGAAGAATTCAAAGAGAAATGTTTGAATAGTGATTATTTAAACTACGAAAAATGTGAAAATTTTGTTAATTAAAAATCAGAGTAGGTTTTTATCATTGGTTTTGAGACATAAACCTGACAATATCGGTATAAAACTAGATAAAAGCGGTTGGGTTTCAGTTAACCAGTTATTGGAACAAATGAAAATACACGGAAGAGAAATATCATTTCAAGACCTTAAAAATATAGTTGCTTTTAACGATAAGAAAAGATTTGAGTTTAATGATTATTCAACAAAAATCAGGGCTTCTCAAGGGCATTCAATTAAAGTAAACCTTGATTTGAAGTCTGAAAGACCACCTACTAAATTATATCATGGTACAGTAGAGAAAGCAGTAAATTCTATCTTAGATAAAGGTCTAGATAAAATGAAACGTCATGCTGTACATTTATCAGAAGATATTGATACTGCTAATATAGTTGGTGGTAGACGTGGTAAACCAATAATACTAGAAATAAATTCTCAAGTTATGTATGCTGATAACATAAAGTTTTATAAATCAAAGAATGGTGTATGGTTAACAGATAACGTACCACCAAAATATATTAAATTGCATGAGTAATGAATTCAGGTGATTTTGTAGAAAAAAATATAAAGTTCAGAAAGCAAGATTTAAAAGTTAAAATTATGATAGATTACATTGAAAAAGAAACTAAGCTAAATGCTAAATGGTACGAAATTGAAGGTGGTGATGACCATTATTTAATCATATATAAATTACCATATGATGACCTTGAATTATATAATGTTTTAATGATTGATGCATATAGAACACCAACATCTAATTTAATGTCTAAAGAAGAAATTAAAGAAATATATAAAATTGAGTTATGATTTCTAATATAAAATATTGGGTTAAAAGAAAGTTTTGGCAAATTAAAAATGTCATTAAATGGTTACCTATAATCTGGAATCAATTTGATTTCGATTATCGCTATTCAATTGATGTGTTTAAGTTTCAATTAGAAAAAACCGTAGAACATTTAAATTCTGATAACTCAATTGCCTTATGCTCCAAGGATAACGCCAAGAGACTTCAAACCATCATTAATTTGATGAATAAGGTTTATGGTGATGACGATTATGGTATTGAGTATTATGATAAATTAGTTGAATTGTATGGTGAAGAAAGATTTAAGCATAGGTTTATTCCATGTGAAGATATGGAGGGGCTTAGCAAATTAAAATATGAGTATGAGTTAATTGACACTCCTGAAATGGTTAAGGAGATTGATTCAATGAAAAATAAATTAATGAATGAAAGTCATAATAAACAAAAACGTGCACATAAATTATTATGGGATTTAATTGAACATAATATTCAAAAAATGTGGGATTAATAAAAATGCAATGAAAAAAGAAGATTAAATATAAAATATGAAATATTCAGACTTATCAACACGAATGAAAGAGTACGAAGCTGTAACTAAGTACAAATTACTTAGAAGAGGTTATACTATCATAAGAATAGATGGAAAAGCCTTTCACACCTACACAAAAGGACTTGAGAGACCATTTGATTGGGGTCTAATCGATGATATGGATGAAACGGCCGCATACCTTTGTAAAAAGATTCAAGGGGCTGTATGCGCATTTGTGCAATCCGATGAGATTAGTATATTAGTGACTGATTTTGAAAAACCTGAAACAAGTGCATGGTTTGATAACTCACTTCAAAAAATGTGTAGTATATCAGCTTCTATGACCACTGCCAAATTTAATCAACTAAGGATGTTAAGGAAATCTCAGGAAGAAAGAGACCATTCTTTATCATCAATAGCTGAAAGTGCTTGGGATAATGATAATTTATCTAGCCAAATGATATCTGATTTTAAATTGGCTATGTTCGATTCTAGGGTATTTCAATTACCTACGACTATGGAAGTTATAAATTATATGGTTTGGAGGCAACAAGATACGGTTAAAAATAGTATTTCTAGCGTTGCACAAAGTATGTTTTCACACAAAGAATTACATGGGAAGAACGGTAGTGATAAGCAAGAGATGATGTTCCAGAAGGACGGAACTAATTGGAATGATTTTGAGCCTAAAGTTAAAAGAGGTAGGATGATAATCAAAGAGATTTACGAAAAGATACCTGAGGTATTCAGGAGTAGATGGATTAGCATTCCACCACCTACTTTTACTAAGGATAGAGAGTTTTTATTAAATCTCATACCTAACAAAGAAATGACTCCAACTAGGTTCATACCTAAGGATTTATCAGATGAAGAAAAGATGAAGTTTATTTCAGAGTTAAAAAAGATAAATGAGAAGATTTACAGTCGGTGATATTCATGGCGCCCACCTTGCTTTAAAGCAAGTCTTGGAGCGCTGTGGGTTTGATAATGAGAGAGACCAACTTATTACATTAGGTGATGTGGTTGGGGTGATTCATACATGGTAATTGAAGAGTTACTTAAAATACCAAATAGAATTGATATTATGGGTAATCATGATTGCTTAGATATTAATACTGAACTTTTTACTAAGAGAGGTTGGGTTACATATAATATTTCACATAATGATTTAGTTTTAGGTATTAACACTTCAAATGGTTTATCTGAATGACAACTGATAAATCTAAAGTAAAAGGTGGTGGAGCTTAGATGATAATACTTTTACATTTTATGGT
>Ga0306901_1000701_pt1 | contig 12840 bp, 17 predicted proteins | sample AntRauMFilla3767_FD_190431 | JGI IMG/M metagenome (GOLD analysis project Ga0306901, IMG submission 190431) | Saline lake microbial communities from Rauer Islands, Antarctica - Metagenome Filla 3 #767 (v2) (version 2) | ecosystem: Environmental > Aquatic > Non-marine Saline and Alkaline > Saline ... | reverse complement strand
TGTGTGCATCGTCGCCAGGAGGATAGAATGGCTTTCATTTCAACTTATGTTGTTTTGTTTAGCTAGGAAGACGATTTACAGTAGTATGGGCAGGTGTCCCATGCTTGTTTTGAAAACTGCTGTAACGCCGTACCCGTGGACCGAAGAGCATTCTTGCTGTCGAGAAATGTCGAAATAGCCGGACCGCGAAATGTTTCGAGCGTCCTCGACCGAGGAAGTCGTGTGCAGCAACGCCATTTCTCCGAACCCCCTGTGACGACTTTTCTGAGATGCTCGCACGTACGCGTTCCAGCGCGGAAAATCGCTCAACCGGGTGGGAGGCCGGAACTCGACGGAGAGCACCTCGCGGCGAGCGCATCGAAGTTCTGCTGCCGTCTTTTCGATAAGGGTCTGCACCTTTTTCTGCTGCTCACGAGAAAGCAGCAGGTGGTGAACCTGCATGGCCGACGAACAAACGGGAAGAGACGAGCGGATAAATGATGACATTTGCTCTGACAGGGATCTCAGATCTGAGGGGCGCATCAACTTTTTTCTCGCGGCCGTCAGAGCTTGATCGTACCGCATCAGTGTTCCTTTCGTTCTCGTTCGGAGGAGCTGCTGCTTGCGAAGGGTCTTTGTCGCCGTCGAACACGATGATTTGCGAGAAGAATCTACGCTCGCAATCGCGTCGAGATCGGACGCCGCCCGTACGATAGCACTCGCGTCGGTTTTTTGGTCGTGGAGCATCGCCGTACCCCACTCGATGATTTTCACGTCTCGCACCCTCCTCCCGTCTCGACCCGTTCTCACCATCACGTTCTTCCCCCCCCTTAGATCTCCGTGCGTCAGGAAGGCCTCCTGGTGCATTTTCCCAAAGGCTTTCTCTACTTTCGAGAGCGCCTCGAGCGCCTCGTCTCCTCCACCACGTGTCGCCTTGTACACCGTATACTCGATCCATCCTTCCGACGGATCTAGGTAATCTGTAATGATCTGCGCGATCAAGGTCGTCGGCGGATCGTACAAGAAGCGTGCGTCGTGAACCCGGGGCGCTAAGCCGACCGCGGAGGCATATCTGTGTATCTCTGCTTCCTTCAGGAACTTTGACCCCCATGCCAACAGCGGTGCTATTGAACCATCCTTATTCCGAGGACGGAGCGACATGCTGTGCTGGGTGCATTTCACAGCGACGTTGCGAAGCCCCTCATCTCCCGATACCCCCCCCCGATGTCACAAAGCGAACAGGAGAAGACGAGTACTTCTCGATGGCTTTCAGGACGGACAGTTCGTTCAACCACCTAGCGACGGCCGACATCCGCATCTTCCGTCGCAACGCACCGTTTTTGTTCTCGTTTTTACCGTTTTTACCGTGCTCACCGTGTGTACCGTGTGCACTACTATAAGGCAATGATTTCGCAGTTTCTATGTATGCGCGTACGAGCTGGCACCCAGTTTCTACTTCATCGCGAGATGCGGGCATTGCTATGTCATATGTATACCCATCATAAGATGATCTAGGAAAAGCGTCGTGTGGGGACGCGACCCACCCCTGCAGGACGAGCACGAACCAGTACGCGTTCATCACGTCCTCATCGCGCCCTGACTACAGAGGAGCCGAAAGAAGTAAGGCAGAAACAGTGCGGACCAGGGTAGTACAATACTTCCGGGGAGTTCGTGATATCAGACAATTCGCGAGTTTTCCAAATGGTGGTACCTGCCGAAAAATACAGGAAATCGTACAAATGAGTCTATTTACGATTTTCCCCGGAACTATTGTACTACCCTGGTGCGGACTTCTCTGCAGCTGACGCTTTATAGATTTTATCGGACCTGATGTACGAAGAGACATAGGGCTTTGGTGCCCACCGTCCCAATCACCAAATCCAAAAAAATATACATCACACGGGTAAATCGGCCGAGGTCCATCCGAGGGGGTAACCCATGAGGTGTTCGATGAACGAAGGGTTGACGGTGTGTCGTTTGCCGACGGCTTTCGTCCGGCGCTCGTAGTAAATGTTGTTGGCGGTGTTGTTCATCCACCTTCCGCGTTCCGTTTTTCCCTGTACGTGAAACCACGCCGAACGCGAGTGCACCGGCGTGTACCAGCGACGCATGGTGTAAAACGTGTTACCGAACCGGTCGACCAGACGTAGATCGGTCTCGTTGGTGGCGTACACCGCGTACGGCATCCGGAGTAACACCTGACCCGAACCGTCGTCTTCGCCCGACGCGTATACGACGCCACGCTCCCCTCCGTCCAGTGTGTGGGGGAAAGGCGTGGCATGACCTCGTTTCTTCAAGGCCGCCAGCTCGAGCATCGCTCGGGCGAGCGTGTCGTGGCAGTGCGCGATGAATTGCGGTACGACGGAGTTGCCGAGTAGGCTACACCTGTCTTGCGCTCCGAGAGGACGCGACGAAGCACCGGGAGGTACGACGACGCGGTCGAGCGACCGCGTCCGGGATATGATTCGCGGCACGGGTTCGGGCTTCCAGGGGTAGCTCAAGTCCGCTACGTGTTTACGCGGACTACTGAGGAGGAGGAGGTCCGGTCGTTTGGACGCCAGGCAAACCCAGCGCGTTCGACGATGTAAGGCGCCGACGTCACTGGCGTTGAAGTAACCGTACGCCACATGAGCGAAGCCCGCCTCTTTGAGCGCGGCTCTTACGCGTGGGAGACCCATCGTACGTATGAAAGGCGAGTTTTCGAGGAGGACGTGTTGTATGGAACGCACGGAACGCAAGATGCGCACGATCTCGAAGAACAGGTTCGATTTGCTCCCGTCCAGTCCGGCACGCTGGCCGGACGACGATATGTCCTGGCACGGGAAGCCACCCACGACCATGTCCGGTCGGAGGCGGGACACGGCATCCGCCGATAGCTCTCGAACGTCGTCGAACACCGGGGCGGTGTCGATACGACCGTCTTCCATCCTCGCGCGTAAAACCGCCAGACAGTGTGGGTCCGTTTCGCAATAGCCTACCGTGTCTGCCACGCTACGCAGAGCGACGGCAAATCCGCCTATTCCCGAAAACAAATCCAACACTCGATGGTTTTGAAGCTGCTGTCCTCGTCCTCGTGGTGTCAGATGTGCCTTCGTCTCCGTCGTCGCCGTCGTCTTCGGTTCGGCCTTTTTTCCGTGGATTTTCGTGTATGTGTCCGTGTCAATGTCCGTGTATTTCTTCGGCTTCATATATATTCGGTCCTTTACAAGAGGCGCACCTTTTTTTGAGACCGAGCAGGAAAATCTTGTTTTAGTGCACTTTATTTCTTTCTTTCTTTTCAACCATCGCCTACCGACTACCGAAAGATGTACTGACCTGCCCGTTTCAAAATAACTGCTTTGGTCGCTCCTGGTGCCATGAGTTCACAGTGGACGGAGAAGTGAGCGTTTTGCTACGGTACGACGACGACACTCACTGCCCGCTGAGATCGGACGCATTTTACGCGAGCGTCGTAGATTATGCAACGGGCGTCGGTTTGATTTCGACGACGGAAAAAAAGACAGACACGCTCCAGTCATCGTTCCGTGCTTGATGACTTCGCCGAAAGCTTCGAAACCTATCTGGATAATAAGGTACTCTTCCGATACCAAATCGGATCGTGGATGAACCGAATGCAAGTGACGACCGACGCAAATGTTTACGATTCATACATAGGGTTGACCGATACCGTTATACCGTTTTCCACAAAATATACCGTATATGTAGGGTTGGCTAATTCCGAATATATACGCCGTATATTTGTCCATTTTGGCACGGAAAAAGGGGAAATCCCTCGAAAGGGAAATATACGGCGTATATATACGGAATTGGCCAACCATACGTATATGATATGAAGTAAGTCTGACCAGACACGTTATCGTCGCGTCGATTTGTACTCGGATACAAAAGGACGTGTTTTCGGATCATAGTATACTATATAAACTCAATATCGAGGAAAGGATGATTTCCGAGAAGCAAGGGCTGGAGTTGAAAGGAGGCGACGACGACGTACGTCGCGCAGTGTCCAAGTATTTGTACGACCCAAGGTCCATCGATGACCTCGAAGCGAAGTTCGCACGTGACGTGGTCGAGAAACTCAAGCACCTGGTGGTGAACGATGCGCATATCGGGAGCCTGCAGGAAGACGCGAGCGTGCGCACAGGCTCCAACAAATTTATCATCTGCTGCAGTGCCGACCACGCGTTCAAACAGGACACCTTCATCGAGACGTTTGGGAGCAAGATGGACCGATACCGCGTGGGGGCTGCCATCAATAAAGAGCTGGAACCGTACGGGCTCACGACACGGAAGAGCATCGAAGTACTCAACACGAAGTCGAACGATGAAATTAGCGAATGCTGCGATAGCTGCTGCTGCTTTTGTTGGACATGCGGGATATCCAGAGCGTTCGTCAAAACAAAACAAAACGCGGCGCGGGAGGACAAGATGAAAAAGTTGAAACACAGCACGAGCGACACGTACAAGGTGGAAATCGATCTGAGTATATTGCCATCCGTGCCAAAGAATAATTCGAGCGGCGCTCGAATCACGCGCCCGACGATCAAGGACAGTTTCACCAGCCGCTCCTCGATGTGCATTAGCGAAAAATAAAGATGATATTCAGTCAGTGGCACGTTGACGAGATCTGACACTTACATCGAACGCACTCTCGATAGAGAACAAATTGCGTCAACATTACTTTTCTTTCGTCTCAGTTTCACTCACTGTATCAGTTTCATTCCCTTATTCAACTGCTTCACAAAGTACGGGATCTTGTAAATACGAGACCATGAATCACGGTCAGCACAAGGTGACTTTTTTATGAACTCTAGCACGATAGCACGTGATTTATAAACGGCTTCGTCACGTGATGACGCCGACATCACACGGGATATCATACCACGTACGGAGGACATCAATATATTGTTTCCCATCATGGTGCTGCTGACGACGTCGTTGAAACGTTCGTCATCCAGCAGGGTATGCCAAGTTTCGACAAAGTGGGTGAATCCATCTGGTTTACAGTTGCACGGCAACAGCTCCATCTTGTGCATGGGCAAAGTTTCGCACAAGACGAAACCCTTGTGCTCGTCCAAGAGGGTGAGTAAATATTGGGCGTCTGAGCCGTTCTTCAGCTTGTACACGAACATGATCCATACCGCATAGGTTTTGAGTAAGGTAATATCCCCGTCATACAGGTTGTTGTTCCTCGACAGGTCCTTCTCAAAGCTCGCGAAGGTGTTCATCACGAAAGACGCTTCATCTGGATCTCCGGTCATGACTTTGTCGAACGTCCATACAAGCTCTAAGAAAGCCATTCGAAGCCTGTGATAATCGAGGAAGACGTGACCGCGATCATCTTCCGTGGACTGCCTCATAAAAACGTTCATAAGAGCCAAGAGATCAAACATTGCGGCCTGAATGTAAGAGTTTACCGTCATGGTGAGTAATGATTGATTTATGACGATTGTGGTTATCCATTGTGGGGGGGGGCGTCAATTTTTCAACGACGTCGTCGACGCTCATCGAGCTGAACAAATAACGGTCGACTACCTCAGACTATTTGCTATTTTTTTCACGATATACCATACAAAAATGTTACGTCAAATGAATATGGTGAAACAAAGAGGGGGAGCGAATACACGCGGTAGTTCACGCAAAAGTGCGGGTGGAACGAACAGCACGAACAGCACTAGCGCGACCCTCCCCTCTTCCTTGGTAGTAGAAGAGTTTCACAACCCTCCGATCACATACACCGAGGACCACTTTTCGAATAACATCACGACATGGGAAAAACACCTCCTCCCGCTCCTCGAAAAAGAGAAGGAAGACGGGAAAGGGTCTTCGCCTAGGGTGTTGATTTTGGGCGCTGGAGAAGGTTTGTCGAGCGTGTGGTTGGCACGCAAAGCGTTCGGTGGTTCTCCGTCGTCGAAAGACGCTTCGATATGGGCGGTGGATACTCCTTCGACTTCTTCTTCGATTGCTGCTTCGACTGCTCAGCTCTTAGAGAAGAACGTCAAGCATTTCGGAAAGACGATAAAGGTAGTGCGCGCCGACTCGACGGTCGAAGCGATAGGTAAGGTCCGTGGAGATTTCGAATCTGAAAAGAAAGATGGTGCGTTCAGTGCAGTGTACGTGGACGTCGACCACTCTTCTAAATCGTATTTGGAGGCGGGTGTATTGGCATATCCATTGCTCAAGCCAGGCGGACTGTTGTTATTCAACAATTACACACACGACCACCTACACACTTTCTCTTGTCCTCGTCCTGGTATCGACGCTTTCGCGGGGTGCTATAGTCACCTCGTCAAGATTGTCGACAGGGGGTGGGAGCTCGTGCTCATGAAGCGGAGGAGGCCATTACACCGTCATCCTTGTCGGTCGGAGTATTACCACGAAAAGCTCAAGGACGTTTGAATATATCAGTCCCCGCCATAAAAGACGCGACGTGACAAAAGAAGAGCCGTGGCTCTATCCATCTGTTCCAGGTGCACCGGGTGTCTTCGTGTGCTTCCTTCTCCTTCTCCTTCTCCTTCTCCTTCTCCCAATTCGAAATCGTCGTAGGCGTCGGCGTCGGCGTCACCGAGTTGAAGACATGTCACCCGTGGTTCTTCGACGGCGTGCGAGTGCGCGTCGAAACATCTCCGTGTCATACACAACCTTGCTGTAGTGGGTCGACATGGCTTCCGAGTCGAATCGCCAGTGGGCGCGACGGAAAGGTGTACGTTCGCGCTCACAAACTCGGTGATCACCGTCAGTCGAGGTCCGGCAGTGTCCGAGCACTTTGATGACCTTGACGACGACCTAGTTGATGTCGCGTACCTGCATTCCGTCCACACGTTTCGATAGCTGATCTTGTCCACCGCTAGTATGCGCCAAGTCTTCAACCTCGGTCGTTTCGATAAGGCTGGGATCACGCGCAAGCGCTCGTGTACGATGGTCGTAGCAGAGGCGGAGGTAGCGTTTGATGTCGTTCTACCGTTTCTATTATGCGCGTGATGCATATCAGACGACCGGCCGCGTTTCTATTTGGTCGGTCTCAGGCTATGTCTGGCCTGGACGATGTCTTGCAACGAAGGCGGTGGTGGGGGTACGTTCCCGTATATTTGTGTGGCGATCAACGACCTCCAAGGAGGTGTTGTCGTATGGTCGAATGCCGAAGGAAGAGGAGGATATATATGAGACGGAGATGACTTCGAAGGAGACGACGGAGACGACGGAGACGAGGGAGGGGTAGGAGCTTCTTCGTCTCCCCTTTTCTGGGTGGCGTTCGCCTTCCTCCTTCTAAAGTACGCCAGGATCGAGCCGATCATGTACGGTGACTTGCCGGTGAGGGGTACCGATGTAAGACACACTACAACGTGTTTGTTTATGTACCGTCGTCATCGTCGTCATCATCTCCTTGCTTGATTACGACTGCACTGCATCCCGTTGCCCTCCTTACATGTTGGTCCGCGTTTATAGAGCCATTCCGCAAAACCATTTTGGTCGTTGGGGACGGTGGTCGATGGCATCGTGTAAAACTGGCGACTGGAAGAGTTCCTGCCAAACACGTCGCTGACGTCCCGGTACAGGTCGTGGTCGAAATGTTTCTCCGCTTCTTTTTGAACGTTTTTGTGGGTGATGTCGCAGGCGGGGGGTTTGTTCGGAAAATCGGCGATGTCGTTCACGCCGAGGTTCATGAAGGGGTTGTCGTGGGTGGGTTTCGCACAAATTTTCCCGTCTGGACCCTGTCCCAGGTCCAAGTGCTCCAACGCTTCCAGGCGTCTCTCGTCGTCTCTCTTGCGTGACTCGTTCACGGCGTAAGTGAGAGCTCCGACGATCACCGCTATGAACAGTACGTTGGGGTTGCGTTTGACAATCAATAAGATGACGGACAGGTACACCGAAAAACGCATCGTCGCGTTCAGTTGTTCCACGAGGTCGTCGTCACGTGACGGGAAGAATCGCGCCACGTTTGTGTCCGCCAAAAACTTTTGCGGGTTCCGATACCATATATTGTTCGAGCTGTCTTCGAAATCCTCTTTCAGTATGGCGCGCTTGTCCATCTGCTTCCTCTGCCTGTGCCTATGACTCTGTCTTCCCCTTTCAATATCCTTGTGCGGATTGATCGTATGTCTATCTTCCATCTCATATATAGTGAGCCAAAGAAAGAAATGCGACGATTATGCTTTCACTATTGTAAGGGCACAGCTAACAGCGGTAAAAGCAGAAAAATAAGCAGAATAAAAAGAAAAGGGAAGTTGTAGCAGTAGCACAGAGGCCACCACCTTTTCACTCCGACATCAGGAATTACGTCCCCTATATGTATTATATATGGTCTCTGCAAAGAAAAAACACTATCTACCGAAAGCGTTGAACCCGTCACGAAGCTCCTTGCTAGACTCAGCGCCAGAACTATTGACCATCACTGCTTTGTTCGTTGCGTGTGCCGTTACGGTATATGTATATGGTACTGTCGTGTGCAACAGCAGATGGGAAGATCCTTTGATCCGTCCCGTAAGTAAACACGTTCCCGAAGCGGCGAACTCTTTCTTGGACGGGTGGGGTGTTTCACACACGGTATTTTACGGGGTGATGGCTTATCTGTTCCCGAGGTGGTGGCTGTTGATACAGTCCGTCAATTCAAATATGAAACGACTATGTTATGGGGTGATCTTGCTATTTTTTCTTCACCATAATTGAACACACCTGGAGAACTGTTTACTTCCGCAAACCATGTACGATATTGGATTCAGGTCTGCGGCCATGAAAGTCGTACAAAACACTCTCTCTTTACGAGAAGCTGCTCGCTTTCTAAGAGTCAGGAGTCAGTAAAGCATCTTTGTCGAGATGGTGTGACAGATTAGCTCCCAAACTGGGGGAGAGAAAACTGCATAAGTCAGTCGTTTCATTTTTGATTTGACGGGGTGTATTCGTGACGGGCGTCCTCTGGGAGATCATCGAAACGGAGTTTGGGAGATACCCACTGTCCAAGTGCGAAAAGAAGAAGAGTAAGATATATGACGAAGACGACTCATTATCATACTCTTATCAATGGTGGTACGGTAGGTGGCAGGACATCTTCATGAATAGTTTGGGTATGGTAGTGGGCCTGTCATTGCGGCGAATGACGTAGCGAATGACGTAGCGAATGACGTATAAGTAAAAAATCGATTGCCTGATGATATTTTCTCCAAAACCGTCCTCCCACTCACGGATGTCGGCGATAAAAGTTTCTCCGGAATGGATCGAGTACTTGGTAGATGCAGAGAAGATGCGTCTCCTGTTCAGACCGTGCGCGAGATGTACGAACGCGGAGCATACGACCGAACTCGGTTACAGGAGAGGCGTGGTCACGCTCTTCAACCCACGCGGACACGACATGGCGAGTAGCCTGATGTGTTCTGAATGCGCCACATCCGTCGACGTGCCATTGATCCGCGTTCGTCGCAGCACGGGTCACTACGCATTGTCCCACATAGACCTGAGTTCAAGAACAACGGGAGCCATGTACTGTTCATCTGCCCTCGACGAGTGAAAAACAAACATCGATGCCACGAGCACGCGAGCTACGTAGACTCGAGACGCAGATGCGTTTTGCACGACAAGCCCCTGAACGACGTCGATTCCATGTACTGTTCATTGCTTTGTAGGGCGGAAACTCTGAAGATGACGAAATTTACGAGCATTTCGGCTTCGGGAAGAGCCGAGTCCGACATGGAGACTGACTATACGACAGTATCTGAACAATCATACGCGGTTCACAAGCGCCTTCTCAAGTCGTACATGACGGTCCAATCTACCGACGCGAGTGCCGACGTTGCCTTTATAACGGCCGAAACAAAACAAAACGAAATGCATAGTGCGTGAACGCGTGGTCGATGTCGGATTTTTATTGTTCGGCTATATGAGGATGACAGAGAATACCGAAGAACCCTCGTACTCGGCAAGCGCTATCGAAGAGGTACACGATGCCGAAGAGGTACACGATGCCGAAGAGGTAAACGATGCCGATGAGGTAAACGATGCCGATGAGGTAAACGATGCCGATGAGGTAAACGATGTCGAAGAGGTACACGATGCCGAAGAGGTGCACGATGATTCACGTCCGTTTTCCATAACGGATCAAGTAAGAGAGTTCGTAAGAAAAAACGCCGACGGTATCTCGAAAGCCACCGACGTCGTAATCGCCGCCATGGAAATCGCCGAAAAAGTCAAAGAAAACGAGTTACCCACTGGTGAATCCCGTGCGGAAGCAGTTTTTTACGCTCTGTCGGACGACCGAGTGATCGGTGTGCTTCCCGAAGGGGTAGCATCAGCGGTTCGAGGGATACTCGATCTAGGTATATTGGAGGGTATAATGAGCACGGTTTGCGACGCCGCCAAAAACCGTTTCGACCTCAACGTCGACGAGTCGCACCAAAACGGGATTATCGCGAAGGTGCTGGTGGGCGTTCGGCGGTGTTTCGCGTAAACCCAGCCCTCTTCCTCGTCATCGTCCTCCAATTCCGTCCTCTCGTGACGACGCGATCGAGGTCGCACGACTCGTGTTCCGACTCTGAGTTGCCGTTCAATGTCCGTGCAAGCGCCAATATGGCTTCCGAATCTGCTGAGCAATGCCATTCGCCCACGGCACCCATTTGGAATGCACGGTGCACCGTACGTTCGTCTTTCCTGGTCAGACGCGGATACCATGCCAATAGCTCTAGGTCTCCTCTGTTGACGCGGTCGCCGAGTTCGCGAGGGACGACACAGCTGTGAAACCCGCGAAACGCCACCCGCTCCCAAGCGTCATCTCCTTTGTGGTGACCGACCTTGACGTAATCTCCGTGTATACTACGGAATACGTATACTCCCATCCCAGACAAACGTATAAAAAGTACGTAGTAGAGAAAGCTTCATTTTTTATAATGGCGTTCGAGCGCATGCTTCGAGTTGCTCACATGGCTCGAGTGGTAGTCAGGCACGTCGTGGTCGACACCGGGAACCTAGCCAGAGCTCGTCGATTCTTACACACGCCCACGCCCACGCATTCGCCTAGGCCTGGACCTCAGCCTCGTCCTCTTACCGCACCCCTTATTCAACACGTACCCCAGGCGCCACACATAATTGTGTCACTTCTGTCTCACCTTTCGCTTTCTCCGTTCGTTCCTACGTTGTCTGTTCCACCGACCTCACACACGCCTTCGTCGGTCTGGGTCATCCGGAAAACAAAAGGGCGCGACGGAGACTGTCATGACGACATCGACTCCGACATCGACTCCCCTATTTTCTATTCGGTGGTCTACCCTGATCCAGACACCGGGTGCACTGGGAGGTACATCGTGGCGTTCTCGAACGAGTGGGACTGCGTGTCGTCGATGCCGATGAAATCCGCGGTTCGAATGTCTGCGGAAAACGTGCGTGTTGACTACCTTCGCAAGGTCACGTTGACGGGAGGGGGTATAGTCGTCTTCGACGGAGACATAACCTACATGGACGCGTTGTTGGTGCTCACTCCAGAAGACGAGTGTCGACTAGAGGTGCGCCGCGAGTTGGAATACCTCGTGTCGTTGCCACACGAAACCATATAAAGACGACGAGGAGTGCCTATATACTACATACACTCTATACACACATACACTGGTTACGTGCACCTGGAGCGATAATGCAAATATTTGTGAAGACCCTGACTGGCAAGACTATAACGCTGGAAGTCGAGTCATCCGACACCATCGACAACGTCAAAAGCAAGATCCAGGACAAGGAGGGCATCCCTCCGGACCAACAGAGGCTCATCTTTGCGGGGAAGCAACTAGAGGACGGCAGGACGTTGGCGGATTATAACATCCAGAAGGAGTCGACGTTGCACCTGGTCCTTCGCCTACGTGGAGGATGATGTATACTATACAGACTGCTCTTCTGAGGCAGTGTCTCACTAGGGTTTGAGACGTCGTATTCTCGTATTTTTCTATTTTTCTATTTTTTTCGTGTTTACGGTCGAACCAACAACTGAACCGTTTTACCCAGTAGTGAATAGTATTGGAATCGCAGTATGGTCACCCTGAGGTCCTGAGGGAGTTATTGGCATCGGCCGTACGTACCAACACGGACTTGTCGATGTCGACCATGAAAATGGCTCTTTGCATCGCTGCACAGAAGGGTCACACCGAGGTCGTGCGACTGCTATTGGAAGTCCCGGGAATAGACGTCAACGCAAGTGACGGAGATGCTCTGTTCCGTGCCTGTTTGAACGGTCACACCGAGGTCGTGCGACTTCTATTGGAAGTCCCGGGAATCGACGTCAACGCAAATGACGGGATGCCTCTCGTGAAAGCATGTGAGAAAGGCAGATTGGACATCACGAGATGGTTGCTGCTTCACGGTGCGGACGTCGGCGCCAGAGACAATATGGCATTGCGGTTAGCGTGCAAGAACTGTCACCTCCACATCATGAGACTCTTGTCTATCGCCGGAGCCAAAGAAGAAGAAGGGTTCGACGGGAATGGAGAAAATCCTAAACGTGCGAGTAAGTCAAAACGACGAAGGACCTCCGCCGTGTGAGTGAGATGGAACCCGTCCGTGTTTTTTTTTCTCGATGTGAAAAGTACTTACAGCAGATTTCAAAAAAAGCATGGGACACTTGCCCACCCAAAATACTACAAAAACAGACTGCTGTAATTCGTCTTCCTAGCTTTACAATACAGCATTGCATATACTGCAGAGTTACAGCAGTTTTCAAAACAAGAACGGGACAGCGGATTTGGTGTATGACGGACCAATTTTCCTTGGTTGTCGTTTTGTCGTTTTTCCTTTTACAGACATAAAGAGTCGCTCACAGTCTGTTAGGTAACGACCAAACGATGCTTGTCGACACTACGTAAAGTGTTACTTTGTGTCACACGTGGCAGACAACCGAGC
>Ga0306901_1000700_pt1 | contig 12848 bp, 10 predicted proteins | sample AntRauMFilla3767_FD_190431 | JGI IMG/M metagenome (GOLD analysis project Ga0306901, IMG submission 190431) | Saline lake microbial communities from Rauer Islands, Antarctica - Metagenome Filla 3 #767 (v2) (version 2) | ecosystem: Environmental > Aquatic > Non-marine Saline and Alkaline > Saline ... | reverse complement strand
TTCTTTGTTCGTGGGTCGATGAGGGTATAGACGTAGTAGCCTAGTTTCTCAATGGTAGATTGTGAGAGTCGTTTTTTCATTTTAGAGTTATATGTTTAGCAAGTAGTCAATGTAGTGTTTCGAGTCATTTATAAACAAAATGTGATGTCGCTTGAAATCCGCTTCCGTTACTTCATTGTCAGCTGTCCAAGTTTCTTTGACCTTGTCCAACGGTGAGACCGACAGAATATGACCGCTCATACTCACTGCCGTTTTAATCCTTTGTTTTTTAAGGTCTGACTGCACTCTTTCCTCTATATCGTGTACGTCATCAGTACACCACAAGACTTTTGGATTGTTGAAATTTGTGTGTCCCATCAAGATACCTTTTGGGTCAACAAAGTGAATATGTTGTTTGTCTCCCTTAACCACCCATATAATGAAGTCAGGATAGAACATACTGCTATCCATAAAGAAACCAATACCTCGTACAGACAGATTGCGTAGGACGTATATCTCCGTGCCCTTAAGTTTTCCACCATCAGCTCGAGCAGCATCTTCTTGGATGTACTCTCTTAAGTGTTTCAAGAAAGTATCCTCACCTTCATTTAGCCTTGTTGGTACCGACTTTACTTCTTTTTGCTCCTTTGACTTAGGGTAAGTTACAACCGGTGAGTAGAGGTGTTGGTCCACATGAAGTGACGGTAGTGTCGAGTTATCTTTTTTAGCTAATTCTGTGACCTGCTTTTCTACTGCGGTTGCAAATGCTTTATTGCTCTTTGGTACTCTAATAATGATTTCTTTCTGTTCTGGAAACAATTCTTCGTGCTTTTTCTTGTCTAGTGTCTGTACAGTAGTATTTTGTGACAAGAACTGTTTCTCATAGTCAGAATAATACTTGGTTACGTAATCCTTCACTATGACAGTTGCTGCTCTTTGCAGACTTCCGTCTATTGCTTCGGGAAGTCCAAATTGGTTTGTTTGTGTATAAATTGAAAACCCACCCTTAAGAAGAAGCTCCGACACAGGTTTACTATTGACTATCAAGTTATGGTAACCCTTGAGCAGCTTAAAGCGATTAATTTCTAGCACTAACGCTCCCATATCAATAAAGCTGTGATAGGTTGCAAATATATTAGTCTTCACTGTTTCCGAAGTGGTAACAGATTGTGCCCCAATTGTATTTTGTGCACTACTACCTGTTCCTAAAGTGACCCTGCTACGCAGGTCTAAGGTGACTCTCTTTGCTACGTTTGTTTTATATGTCAGTTCAACTACCTCTCCTTTTATATCCACCTTCTCGCTTGCAGTAAAAGTCAATAATCGGTTATTCCACTTTCGCTCTTGGTTATACGTCACTGGAATAGAAATCTCAGTATATTCAGGCACTTCCTTGCCAATTTTGTCGAGAAAACTATTCATATAGGAGGCATTGAGACCCATGATTGAAATCTTCTGTAGAGCACGGATATGATACGGCGCATCTGCTTCCTCTCGCTTTAATGAAAAAGCCTTTCCTTTTAGACGCACACCTCGCCCAAATAGCTGGATTATCTGTGTTCCTTCGCTTTGTCCGATATTTAGCAATCCCATACTAGATACTCGCCAGGAGTTCCAGCCCTCAATGAATTTCTTTGCACCCACAAGCAATGTAACAGACGATTCATTGTCTGATATAGAATGAAATAATGAGTCGGTAAACACATCTTCTTGTAAAACCAATTTACCGTCTGTTTCTTCCTCCAGCTTCTTTCCATACTTGGCTACATCACCAATATTAATGACCGCAAAATATCGGTTGTCTTTACTACTCTTCACCTTAAGTCCGATTTCACCTTCGGCATTTTTGATTGTATAGGCTTCTAGGGACCCTACCCCATGGAATACTTTACGAAGCACGGCATCCGCTTTGGGCTTGTTCTTTTTTAAGTATTCAAACGAATCTTTAAATATTTCTTCCCCGTCCTGGTCTTTATAGCTGGATGTATCTGTAAGTAGCTTGTTAATCTGAGCATCAAGCAACTTGGGATTCTCTAGCATTTCAGATACAAAGTGCACAATCAAAGAAACGTCCGATACGTTTTGAGTGTCTGCTTGAGTCATGCTGCCTGTACTTCCAATTACTCTACTACCAACAAACACCCAAAGTGGTTTTTCTATTTTGTATTCAGTTAGTTCATCGCTATACCTTTCAAACAAAACTAGCTGCTCGTAGAATGACAGTAAACTGGCGGCGAATAATTCTTTTCTCTGGTGCTCGTTATATTCCGCTTGCTTATTTTCTAAGTTGAAAACAGTGAAGTCCTTGCCGTAGCCATCGAAGTAAAAATGCTTGTAAGAATAATCAAAAATAATCGATTTAGAATACTCTTGGAGCAGGTCCTTGGTACCGTTAGTTATAATCTGGCCGAATGTCGCTGAGTATTCAAATGTAAATGACCCATCTCCTCTGGTTAGGTGTTGTCGCAGCTTTTTCCAGGTTTGTTCTTCAGAACGCTGACCTTTGTGACCTTCGTCAATATAGAGTAGGTTTTTTGATTCACTAAAATAATCGACGTCGACACTGACTCCTTCACCTTCCTTTTGTTGGGTTAGTTTTGTTATCTCAATGATAAGTACTTCGTCTTTTTCAGTCTTCAAACTCTCCTCACTTCCAGAATATCGCTTGGCTTTAATACCACTTTTTTCAAACTCCTCGTAGTGTTGCTGACTGAGTCCTTCATTGGGTGTCAGGAGAATAATATTCTCCCAGTGCGGGAAATACTTTGTAATCTGCCAGTGGTTGCAGTGCATCAGCAGAGTTTTCCCTCCACCTGTACTAATCCAGTAGGCCAACTTCTTAAGGTCACCTTTTACGTAGTCTACGATTGGGTCATATTCCTCTTGGTTTACAGTTAAGTACTCATTTAAATCACGAAGAAGACCATCAGCGTTGTTAGAAAAACGGTCAAAATAGTACTCGGTAAATAGTAGTGAAAACCACTGGTAGTACTTTAAGTGCAAGAAAGGTTCAGCTCGGTTGTCACGTAGCTTTTTCTCATAGCCTAGGATAGCTTCGTCATATTGCCTAATCTCGTGGTCAGAAACCTTCCTGCCGTCCCTAGACAGAACAGCACTAGCAAAGTAAGACAAGCCAGAGCTAACTCCACCGGTCTGTTTTCCGTTAAATTCATTTCTAACTGTTTCAAAATCGCTATAACCAAGCTGGTCAAGAATGTAATTGAATAATACTAACCGTTTCTGAAGTTGCATAATCAGTTTAGCATCAGGTGCTTAAATGCATCTTCAATCTGCTCGTACCCTTCGATATTTGCTTGGTCATTGATATACAATTTGTCGTATTTGTATTCATTCAGTTGCTCTTTGAGTACTTTTGCGTCTTTGGTGTAGTCAGCGGCTTTCCAACCTTTCACACTTCGCCATATGACCAGCACTTTTTTATTGTCATTAGTGTGCCCAAGTACAAACTGATACTTGTTCTTTTCCAATTCCTTGGTCACAAACTTTGCTACGTGCAGGCCAATCAGGTAGTTGAATGTCTCGACGACATCAACAGCTTTTTCTGTGTCGTAAGTATAGCCGTCCCAGACCCTGAGCTTGTAGTTCCAGGGGTCTTTCATTGCCTCAGTGTTGACCAAAGTTTGGCTGTCTTTGGTTTCAAAATTCAGCATATACTTCGGTACGTAGTCACTAAATTTCAATGCATCTTGTCCAGCTTCATCGGCATTAAAGGTTACATTTTCCAACGCTTCCTCGTATTGTTCAAAACGTTGGTACTTAATAAACAATCCCAATCCATTCATAATGCCATCTTTAGGTTTACCTCCTTGCCAATCATAAGCATAGGCTACTTTTTTAACACGAGGTAAAATAATATCTTTTACGTAGCTTCCCTGTTCAATCAAAATTGTTTTCGTTCTGATTTCTTGGTCCAGATTAATCTTTTGACTTGCATGAAATGATGTCCCTGAACCAGCAAAGTAATCTAATTTAACGTAATTAGATTTATTCATCACTGGGAGTGATATTCTTTTATACATTTCAGAAGAATGTGCAAATGGGAATGCTATACCTAGCTGGTCTAACTCTTTTTTACCTCTGTAACCACTACGAAGCATCGAAGAGAGTTGGTTGCTAAGATTTTCAGATAAACGCATTTTCTTTCGTGGAGTGTTGTTTTCATCAGAGCCAAATATAACTAATCCATCTTGAACTAATTTTTGCAGGGTTTCTGGCTTGTATCTCCAACCATTAGAAGGCACGGGACACTTCTTATTTGTAACTGGGTGCTTTAAAGGGATATGATATTTTGAATCAGTTCTAAAATCTGTGGCGGTCATATCAGCTGAACGATAGATGTCACCGGTTTCGTCGAAAGTATCGTAAATCACCTCTGACGCAGAAAGTTTTTTAGTTTTCTTCAACCACTTTCTATACTCACTAATAGCTTCTTCAGTTGCAGAACCATGTGTTTTCAGTAGTGATTTAACTTTGCTTTTCATCAACTCCACATGTTCTTTTGTGTGAATTATTTTAATCCTATTTATTGACCTCCAAATTACGTATTCATGTTGAGTAGCAAGTCCGTGTGTACCTGTGACTGGTGCACCTTTGTCCCAAATCATTGTACCCATATCATTTAGTCCTGATTCGTCATAAATCCAAGATAATTTCTCATATTCATTCTCATCAATATGAGTTACATGCGCTCCACTATCCTTAATCAGCTGCTGTGCCAAAAGCGAACGGTCTTTCATCATTGTCATCCAGCTTGAGTGGCGGAAAGAGTTTTTATATAGAAAACCACTAGTATCAGTGTTGTAAGGCGGGTCTATGTGTATACAATCTATTCCACGACGATATTTCTCTTGCAGATTTAACAAGCCATGATAGTTGTCAGAGTGAATTATGAGTCCATCACTAACCTCTTCAATATCCACTTTTCCAGATAATACATTTAATAAATCTTCCTTGTACTGTTGGTCAAAGTGAACTGTATCTATTGGTAATTTTTTGTAGCCAGTCTCACCTTTTGCCTCAGCAATAGCTGTAAGGTCAGGTGTATGTTCTCTACCAAAAAGACTCCGCCATTCAGTAATCTGCTCTTTGTTTTTAAGGGCTTGTGCTAGAAATGGTCTGGCAGCATCTTCACCAACATAATCGACTAATCTATCGAAAGTGATTATCCACTCTGTACCCAGTACGAACTTCTTCTTCTCCCACAGCTTTTTCTGAAACTCCTCAATTTGCGACGTGAATGCGATAATACTGTCGGCGAGGGTTTTAAATACCTTAATGGTACGGAAGTTGTGTTCCAGGGCTTCGAAGTGCTCAGAGGCATCTGACACATACAAATCGTCTACGTTAATCAACTCAGACTTGATGTAAAAATCTAGTTCACGAGTAAGGAAGCCTTTTAAATCTTTGTGGATGAAAAAGTCATATGTGTTCTTGCGAGTGTAGTGTCGCAACTTCTTTAACAAGACCGGGGCTTCACTGTCAGAATCTGCCGTAAAGAGTGTGGCCGTCTCAAGATTTTTACCGATAGTCTTTTTAAGTGACTCAAACGCAGCGTTATTCGCAACTTCTTGTTTGTTGTTGCCAGTATATTCTTTTTTCTCCTCTGCAGTAAAAGGCCGGTATTCGAAAAATATCACCGCTTCCTGCTTAGTAATAACCGGAGCTTCTTCAGACAGTATAAAAAAACTGTGTTCGTCAGCCTTCACGTTTCCTTGTTCTACTTTTGCTTCAGTCAGTTTAAAACGTACAGGATAATTCCCAAGCTTAAACGAGTATTGCTCGAACGTTTCTGATGATTTTATGTAGTACTGGTCATGGTTTGCCCAGTGAAAATGTGTCTCTTCACCGTTATAAGGGACCATGTACTTCTCACTCTTCCCAAAGCGTCGTTTACTAACAAAATCACCCTTATCGTAGTAACGAGAAAAGAAAGTCGTCAGATGGTTGTAAATCTGGTTCTCTGTTTCCTTTGAGACAGTAAGTGTTCTCTTTTGTTTATCTAGCTTCTGATACTGTTTGATACGGCCTTGTGCATCACTGGCAACCAAGGCGTCTTTCTGGGTTTTCCCAGTTGCGCTAATCCATGCACCCACCAATCCATCGTTAGCTAGTTCAGCCAGTTGCTTATCAATATGTTCTGCTTCCGATTCAGTGAGAGTACTGAGTTCCTTCTTTACTGTATCCACCAACAGAGTGTCGATGTAGTGCTTCACCTCTTTGCGTTTGTAGTGAAGAATTTTATATACACCAAAATCTAGGTCCTGTGACTCAAATTGAAATAGTTTATTTAAAAATGATTGAAGCTGTGTCAGTGAGTCCTGCTTGTCTGCCACAGCTAAATCCCGCTCCTTTTTCGTAGACATACCTAGATAGTATCACTTGCAGCTTTATTTTTCTTGATTAGAGTGTGGTTTACGTTGCTGTAAGTATTATGTCAATGCATAACAATTTACTACGAATTCAGCGTACTATAGAGACTCTTGGCAAGTAATTCCGTAGCGATTAGCTGCCTCAATAAGACCATTGTCTCGGGTAATAATGGTGTATTCATCAGGAAACAGTGTCTCGGGCTTTTCAAGCTCTTCTAAAATATAAGCAATCATCACGACATCAGCAGTACCTTCGCCAGTGTAGAGTCTAATGAGGTCAAAATTATCACCTTCATTAACGAGCAACCCTTGTAACCTGCGTACATGCTTTGCTTCTGGATGTAGAATATTCACACCCCTCAGATTTGATGATGTGCTACCGAACATTGTACGTTCGTCTTCAACCTCCTTTAACACAAATATATCGAGTCTCTGTGTGGCTCGCTGGATTAGGTTGTTATTTAGACTGTTGGTATCAAGTAAGTATCTCATACACGGAATTTAGCCTGATAATCCCGCTTAAGATTAGGGTCCATCCGCTTTCCTTTTCGGAATAACACATTCCTTGCCTCTTCGGGCGTGATTCTGCCTGCCTGCTCAGCACGGAGCACCTCTGTAGAAAATTTTACCCCGTTATATTTAGCGTAGCCATTAACTGGTAAGGGTTGGCGTGCGTGCCCCGAAGAACCTCTGACTTCATCTTTTAATTGCTGCTTGAAGCGCTCTGATAATGGCTTGGCAATAACACCCAATTCAACTAGTCGATACAGGCACATACTTGGAGTCACTTTAAATCGGTCAGACAATTGCTTTAACTCCCCAAGAGTCGATACAGTATCACCAATAATGTCAGCTCGTGGAATCAGAAATTCACCAACCGTTGCATATACTACTTTCAAGTAAGGTGCCTTACTCTCTTTAGTTTTACTGCTGAACACAAAATGGTCCATGGAGAGACTGACAAGCATGGCGACAAGAGTAAATGTTTGTCGGCCAGCTGGTTCAATAATTTTAGGGTCTTCTTCACCGTCTTTTGTATTAATAAAAATGACTGGAAATTTCTTATCTTTCAGGCAGATGCCGCTCATTTCTACACCCTTTAGTTTTTGTGGCATATAGTTGTGGGAGCTGAACGAAACTAGAATATTATGCAGTTCAAGTTGTTCAGATAGATATACCACAACATTCTCTTTGGATTTGCTTCGTAAAGTGTTCAGGTCTATATCGAGGTGGTCACGCAGTGTTTTGGCTAACTGAGCAGTTGTTTGTTTCTTCTTCACATCAGCAGCAATTAAACCCACAAAAGGATTATTAGGCTGTCCATGTAGCACACGGTGATTGAGGAATAGCTGCTTTCTACTCAAGTCTTTTAGTAATAACCGTACGTCTGAAACACCTAAGCGTCCTCGAGAGTGTAAACGCCATTCTTTTTTATCGGGGATTCTGTCGTAAATGTGCTGGTTAAAGTCCTTCATCTGAGCTCGTACCTTATCAATGGGTGCGAAGAAAAGTGGATATGGAACATCGGCGTACACAGCCAACTTTTTTAGGTCAGTAAATGTTATGTCGTCAGCTGATACTGCTCGTTGATATGCTGCATATTCTTTGATAGGGCTCATATCCAAGAGCATCAGAAAAACACGCTTATCAATGTCAATAGTTTCGTTTTGGAGTCTGACTTGTAAAAAATCCGCCATAAGCAGTTTGACCTTGCATACCTTCGCCATTTAAATCTGTTATGCAGTGCCCACTGATTCTTGAGCGGTTTACAGGTTGAAGGTCATATGGTCAGTATACCCATATAATCAGTGACAACAAGTTTGACTGTATTAGTTATTTTGTAAAATTTCCCAAATCTTAACCATCGCCAAGGTATCTTGAGTACAGTATTCACGCAGAGCCTCTATTTTTGCTTGTGATTCTTGGGGAGCAAATTCACCAGACACAACCCGATTCCAGGTATCGGCCGCCATTCCACCATCTTGGACCACTAGGTTTTTGTAGCTCATGGACGGGACCAGTGCTGGAAGTACGAATTTGATTGAAGACTTGCCATAAAATTCTGGATGAAAGTATACTGCCTTGTTTCCATCAAACGGTTCAATTAAGTCGATGATTCTGTCTTGTACTCCAGTGATAAATGCAGTGTAGGCTGGCACTCGTTCTACTAATTGGTCATTGATTCCTTTCTCAAATCGCTGGCTCCAAACTAGAATGCTCCCTAAAGGGGGTAGATTGGCCTGCATGGCAGCTAAAAAGGCTTCATCAGGGTTTGTCTTATCAGTGTGAATGAAGTCCATATGACGCACTTCAGCCCCTGGTTCGTCAATTACGTGCAGTGAAAATTGAAACGGAATCTGTTGGTATGGACGGTAGCCTGTGAATTGAGGTATAGCGGACGGATAGGTTTCGTAATCTATAAATGCTAGCGGGTATTCAAGTTGCTCTAGGAATGTCTCAAGACTCTCGGTATCAACGGTAATTCGACCAGACTGTGCAGTGTCTACCTGTCTTCTTTGGATGTTAGATAGCTCAAAGTCTGTGGGTACATCAGCTATTGCGAACACACCGCTATCAATGAGATTACCCAACTTAGTTTTGTTGATGCGTGAGATTCGGTGGACTGAGTAGTCTGGTAAATCGGGCATTGAATACCAGGCAGTACTGCAATGATTAATCTTGGTTTTATACAAACAATCACATGGACCGGCAGGCTCTTCGGTTCTTTCTACGTATTCTCGTACTCCAGCCATTTGCCCAACAATATCTTCTGTTATTGCTTCTACTTCTTTAGTCAGGTCTTCTTTAATAAACAGCTCTGTAATAGACAATTCACCAGAGCGAACATACTCTTTATTGAGTCGCACCAGGTTGTATGAAGAGACGGGTATAGCCAAGCTATCCAGCACCACTTTCTGGAACGCTAGGTCTATAACGTACTCAGCTGTTTTCCTACCACCTTCACCGTCTGCGGTTGCTGTAGAAGACTTTACTTCATAGAGGTCATACGCTTGATTAGCTTCATTCCAAACGACGATGTCAGCTACTGCAAGGTACTCGTCGGTCTCAAAAACTGGCTGGTAGATGACTGGTGTTTTCTTTGCGATTAGTTCTGTAGTGTATGTCGCATCAGTACGGTCTTCTACCAATATGCCTCCAGGAAACAACTCACGTGCCAGTTCATCAATCTGGTTTCCAGTATCAATAATATTCAGGTCAAAGTCAGATAAACCCTGCTTGTTGTAGACATCGGGATTATGCACTTTTAGCCATGCGTTTTTATTGCATCCTAAGGCTGTTAGAAAATTTGTCTTTGAAAGCAGCATATTATTTAGTAGCTTCTGTATATCTACATTTCGGGTAACTACTGCAACCAACGAATTTACCATACTTACCTTGTCTTAAAGTGAGGTTGCTTCCGCACTTTGGACAATGTTTTGGTTCATCATTACTCATCTCATTAACTGGTAATGAAACAGAATCCAAAATTATATCCAACTTTGAGCCGTCAATTAAGTCTATTTGCTTACCTTCAGCAAACTCATGGGCTTCTTTGGTAAAGCGGCCTGAGGTGACTATAAATCCTCCCACTGCCTTTTCTGCTGCCATCACTCCATATAGTTCACGAACAACATTTACTGACACCTTCCATGCTTTATAGTGCTTGCATTGGACCAGGTAAAGTTCATTTTCCTTGTGGAGCTTTATGTCTACACCTCCGTCTGCTCCGCCACCACCTGTTAGTTCAGATGAATAGCCTTGCTTTTTAAACCACTCAGAAAGTAGGTATTCAAAATCTTGCCAACTTAGGCTCTGTACTGTTTGATGTGCACCGTTTTTCTTTATGTTCCTGAACATTTGACCGCTCTTCAGTGAAGAAAATATGCTTAATACTGCACCAAAAACTAAAGCCATTGGTACCAGATATTTAAATAGAGCACCCAATAGCATACTGAGCATTGAAGAAACCATGTCAGTTGGTTGTTGGAACTTAACATCAGTTGGTGCACCGTAAGGAACGAAGTAAAATAGCAACAATGCTAGTGGTAATGTGACCCACCAAGCAACGAGCGATGACGCTTTTACTAGTTCTTCAAAGAGGTTGTCTCCGGCTGATTTTTTATATCTCCTACTCATATTTATTATTGTAGCAAATCTGCAGTTATTTCCTTTAACTGATTAGGGTTATCACGCAAATTCATCTCTATGACTTGTTGATTTTCTGTCGCCTGCTCCAACTTTGACCATTCAAATTCGCTGATTGTGTCATCAAACCAGATGAAGTTTTGGGACCAATCAATACCTTGTGTCTTAGCGGTATCCCAAACAGTACCCCTAATGCTCTCGATGATTGGATGTAGTGATTTATCGGTTACCCGCTTCATTATTTCAATAGGTCTAGCGGGGTCTCCTTCACGGCAATGAGTACTAAGCCAGAATAGGTTGTGGTGTTGAATTGCTTGCAGGAACTCAGGTAGTCCATTGGCAGGCTTCCCTAGTCGTTCTGTCAGGTCTTCGTGTATTAGTGTGCCGTCTATGTCTAGATAGATGTTCATTTTGTATCTGTATGTACCTTTCTTGGACTTGAGCCTTCAGACGGGCCGACAACACCTTCATCTTCCAACATATCCATTAGTCTGCATGCACGTGAGTAACCAACTCGTAGTTTTCTTTGTAGGTATGAAGTAGAAGCTTTGCCTGCTTCGAGTACGGCTTCCTTGGCGTCCTCGTAGAGCTCATCTTCGTCATCATCAAAAGTGCCAAGATATGGGTTAACACAGGTCACATGATGTGTTGGCTTCACGGGCAGAAAATGCCGTTTGTATAGCAGTATTAATCCAAGGACCAAGAATGGGATTAGTAATGCGTACACTGCTTCATCTTGGTCGGTAAAGTGATTCATCAGGAATAACGAACCACTAATACCGAGCAACAGTTCAACCGTGTTTCTTTTTAACCATTTCATATTTATATCTTACCATCTGCTTTATCTTGCAAATACATGTCCAGAATCAAATCGGCCTGTATCTCTAGCAGCTCATTCAAAGTAACTAATTCATCATGACTCAATCCATGACCTTTAGGTAAATGTTCCTCTAGCTCAGCGAGATTATTCATACCAAAATACGGGAGTAGCAGAAGCTGACTGCTGCTCAATCAAGCTATCAAGTGGGTCCAGCCACTCTTCATCACAGCCATTAGCAATAATCTTTGCATTCCAATCATCCATCTGAGTATCCACATCAACGTCAGGGTTGTCTGTTAGGTATTCGTAGGACCAGGTATTCCATATTGCCGCAAAGGTGTCTTTAGTAGGACAAAGTACATAGTCATACTCATCATCATTTGTGCTGACCTCAACTGCGCTGGGAGTGAAGTAAGTATAACCAGCTACACTCAACACAACTATCGAACTTAATACCAACAATTTAGCGACCATATTTATTCTTGCAGGCACTCACTTCAGCCTCATAAGCACTATTCAAAGAATTATTCGTGAACGACCCATATGGTGCAGACTTATCCTTAATTTCTTCTACTGATTCAAGGTCACATATTTCCATATTCCTCTCTGCAGCAAGAGCTAGACCTCTGTCACTTGTGATGCCATCGTATGACCCATCAACAAATAGTTTCCGGTTCATACACCTTTGATATAAATCGTCATGTAGACCACTCTCTCTGGCTGCAGTAACCAGGCCTTCTGCGAGAATTTGATTAAAAGATAGCTCGGAATCTGCCAGACCAATGCAGGAGTTATAGTCAGCTAATTCTTTTGCTTCCACTTGTCTCTGAGCTTCTATTCTTTCGTTGTTTCGTTTATCTTGAATGGAGCCGTATATAACTGCTAGTACGAAGATGAAAATAATAATCCCTGCTGCTGGTTTGAAATATTGCATAAATAGTTTAGTTACGCAGCAGGCATCAAAAAGCCCACTACCTGGTTGGACGAATCCATGTAGCACCTTTCGGCGTACAGCTCAACGAGAGACCCCAGATAGTGGGTTCTTTATTCTCGTTGAGTCTTCTTATTCGCACCATGCCTCTATCTCACGACAAAGGGTTAGGCGACTATGTTGTTTTTTAATAATACCCCGTAACACAACAAAAGCCCACATAGCAACAAGGCGATGTGGGCTTTATGTTAAGCAGTCTTAAGATTATTAATTAGTTGCGACACGTCATACCGATTCATCTGCGGCAATTGTGACAATAGATTGCTCTGCTCATCACCTGGTAATACTTCCATCAGACTCTTTAGGTAGTTTACTTGTTTGTCAGATGGTTTGTTGACCACTACAGCTTTCTTAGGTTCCCCGTTTACTGTGGTACCTTCCTCCAATTCATCACTAGGAAAGATGGTAGATAGACGGCTCGCTCGCATGGTGCAGTCAATCAGTGAAGCATTTCGAGCATAGAGAATGGCCTTGTTAATGTATCTAGTCCCGTCGTAACTTATAAATGATAATCCCCTACCCT
>Ga0306901_1000698_pt1 | contig 12946 bp, 17 predicted proteins | sample AntRauMFilla3767_FD_190431 | JGI IMG/M metagenome (GOLD analysis project Ga0306901, IMG submission 190431) | Saline lake microbial communities from Rauer Islands, Antarctica - Metagenome Filla 3 #767 (v2) (version 2) | ecosystem: Environmental > Aquatic > Non-marine Saline and Alkaline > Saline ... | reverse complement strand
CATTCTCCACTGCCTCCTCAACCGCCTCCTTCCATGTCTTTTTTGTGGATTGAAAGATCATATCTCCTGACCACCTGTTCTTTATTGTAATAGTTTCTTGCATGTTTGTTTTTTTTTAGCTTGTAAATGACTCGGTCGCTTTCGCAACCGTGACAAGGCTCGTGAAAAGCCCTGCTACGGGTGTACTAGCTTAGCTCAGGTTGCATGCCTTCAGGAGCGTCAGACCCTTGCAACGGCGTTATACCATCGAGACGCTTCAGGGCTTCTTCATATTCCGTAGCTATGTCGTTAGCGTGCTCATATTCTTCTTTTGTAATAAATTCTTCTACCACTAGATGTGGCTCGTCAACGAGGTACCATTCACCTTCTATACTCCAGTTGTTATAGTGCTTCAGGGCGGCTTTCAATAGCGTTCCGAGTTGCACCGCTTGCATGTCTTTTAGCGGACGGTTCCAGTCGTCACCGTTGTAATAATCGTTATCGAACCCGCTTATAAAACCGTCGTAGCTGGTATACGTGTCACGAACCGCCGCCGCTAGCACCTCGTCAGGCGTTGATACTAGCAACTTTGTCAATTCATCAATATTTATTGGAGTAAAAATCCTGTCGGTCGTGTAGTTGTAATATTTTGGTGACTCAACTTCAGTCTTTTCTACGTCACAATCCAATCCAGCATCGTCACAAAAGCGCTCGGAATATACTTCTCCATAAGCCACTTTTACATCGTCTTTTATGTCAGATATTACCGTATCGACGTGATCAAACGCCCTTTCTTTTATATCCTGTAGAATAGCTTCATCATCATTAGGATATCCTTTTAGTTCGTCGTACCAGTCAAGCGGCTGGTAGTATAAGTTGGAGCCAATAGCGTCGTCAATAGCGAGATCATGTGGCGAATTATAGAAACCTGAAAAAGGTAGTTGCACGTCGACGTATTCTATATTCTTCTTATTCTTCTTTTGCATGTTTTTGTATATGTTATTGATTAATAGGTCGCTTGCGCAACCGTGACAAGGCTCAAAAAGCCCTGCAACGGTAGTACTAGCCTTGCATATAATCTTTAATCACTTGCTTTTTACTGCTAGCTTCAAACCCATTCTGCTTTAAAAATTCTTTTATATGTCGCAATGTCGTATCAGAATACGTACCATTAATTGTTGCTTTTCCGTTACTTATCTTTGCAACTTCTGTCTGATAACTTGTAAGTACTTTTGTGTCGTCTGTTTCTGTAACTCGAGCTTTTCCGTAAAAACTTTTGCGACCGTCGTGCTTTGACTCTAAATTGTAAGTTTGCATGTAATTGTATATGTTAATGATTAAATAGGTCGCTTTCGCAACCGTGACAAGGCTCGTGAAAAGCCCTGCTACGGGTGTGCTAGCTCCATACCTCTACTACTTCTTTTCCGTTGATGTATACCTTTACTAGCTGGTACCCTAGGCTGGATCTGTCTTTCATAAGCATGTGACAGGTAACCTTTTTTAGCATTACAGATCCAGGGTTGCTAGGTACTGGTATGTGTAAGGGTAGTTTCTCTACTTTGATTTTTTCCTTATTATAATTAATCCGACACGTTTCAGTGTCAACGTCAAGCATGTCTGCAATTATATATCCAATGCGAGCAAAGTCTTTTATGTCAACGTCAAGGCATTCAACTTCAACGCCCCAGGGAAAGCAGTCTTTACATTCAAAGCCTTCTTCAAAGTTGGGATTGTCAACTTCAACGCCGCACTTGCTGCAAGTATCATAATCATCAATATCACCGTGACACTTGAAACCATTTAAGTAGTTGCATAATACTTCAAAAGCCTCAGCCTCGTTTTCAGCCTCGTTGTTAGCCTCGTATTGTGCTTCTCGCCCGAATTGCTGTATCTCGTCAAAACTCCAGTTGTCGAGTGATAGGATAGTACCCGCTTGCATGATCGCAGTACTCTCGTCAATGTATACCGCTTTTGTGCTTTCCTCTTTTCTCTTTGCTGTTTCTTGCATATAATTGTGTGTGTTAATGATTAAGAGGTCGCTTTCGCAACCGTGACAAGGCTCGTGAAAAGCCCTGCTACGGGTGTGCTAGCTTGTTAACAATCTGATAATAGAGGCTGTTATCATGCCTACATACCATTCACTAGCTGGTAGCTGACCGCTGGCTATCCACGCTAGAAAACCTATAAAGTCGATCGATAGTACCGTTATAACCATGCAAGTTATATATTTTGTATATTTTATATATTGCATGATAATTTATTCTACTGCTTCCACACCTACTACTTTTACTGTATACTTTTGCATGTTTTTGTTTGTTATTGATTAATAGGTCGCTTTCGCAACCGTGACAAGGCTCGTGAAAAGCCCTGCTACGGGTGTGCTAGCTTCTCAAAGGCTCGAACGTGTCACTTATAAGCACGTAGCTGTCTTTTGTTTCACCGCTTCCGACGATGTCATGCGTGTCTTTCAACTTATCTACTGCGATATCTTTTATAGTCTCGAATTCATAGTTATATGGTAGTATGATGGTATCATTAAACCACTCGGATGTAATTTTTACCCTTGCACCTTTTACATTTGTAGCACTTAAAAGTTTAACTGTAATGATGTGATAGTTTTTCATAGTTTTTTGCATATAATTGTATGTAAGTTTATAATGGTCGCTTTCGCAACCGTGACAAGGCTCGTGAAAAGCCCTGCAACGGGTGTGCTAGCGTCGCAATTCTGAAAGAGTTCGAGTATCGATACTTCCTTTGTAATACCACTTTTGCACTTTGTAGTTGAATCCTGTATACAGATTTGCGTCAGATGGTACTGGTGCTCCAGGTGGTGCTGATAGCATGCGACCGTCTTTTGTTTTATAAGTGTCTAAAGAAGTTCGTGACATATGTTTTATATTATTACTGATTAAGAGGTCGTCATCGCAACCACAAACCTACATTATCAGTACAGTAAAAGAAGTCAAGTATAATACAATGTATGCAATACAATAATAAAAAAGTCAATAGTATTACAATGTGGTTTCTTTATATAAAACGTACTATTATGGTACACAATTACATCTAAAAAAGTAGTATAATAACGAAAGAAACAACGCTAAAACTAGCCGTATTTTATAGTAAAATGCAGTGATGTCGGAAAGCGCCCGCCTCATACACTACTGTATAGCCGTTAAACTACTTTATACAAAAGTAAAAAACTATTTATAAGATATATAAAAAAATTATCATGGAATATATAAAAGTATACAAAAGTATATAAAAGTATATACCTCACTCTCTAAAAACCGATCCGACGCACACAAGCAATCAATAACGCAATCTAAAAAAGTAAAACCCCCCCCCTTAATAAATAAGCCCACAAGTAATCTTAAAAGTCAAGTTTTCGAGCAGTGGAAGGGCTGATTGACAACGTGCTATATGCATGGTCTTATATTTTAGGTGGGTGGGGGGTCTAGTACCGAGATGGTCTCCCATTATAGTACATACCTCTCCAAAATTTTATATGTAATTCTGATAATATGTATTACAAATAATACTATAAACTCTCCAAAATTTTATATGTAATTCTGATAATATGTATTACAAATTGGTCTCCCATTATAATACTATAAACCCTCCCAAATTTTATATGTTATTTTGATAATATGTATTACAAATAATACTATAAACCCTCCCCAATCTCATTTGACTTTATCTCCAACTTGTAGTACAATTTAATAAATGGAACTTACTAAACGAGATAAAGTAAAGATATTCAATGATGCCGCTAAGTACTCCTACTTAGAAACTGGCTACAATAATGATATGGATAAGTTTTATAGTTCTGATGCCTCTATTAGAACTACGGTTGGAAGGATTGTTGCTGAGGTAATGGAACATCATGAGTCTTTTGATATTTCCGAGGACAAGGTTAAGATGGTTAGAGACTTGATTGATGAAAGAAGCAAGTCTGGAAATACTAAACCAGCCAAGATATACAATAATAAGAAGATTGAAGAGTATTTGGATAAACCCTTGATGGAGGTAGTGTCTGGTAACAGAGATATGCTTTCTGCTGTTCTGCAAAAGAAGCTTCGTTTCTTAATGAACAATGATAAGGATTTGAAGAATACGTCTCTGTCACAGATTTCGTCTGCTTTTGATACTATGTTTGATAAGTCCCAGATTTTACAGGGGCGAGCCACAGAGAATATTGCCTTCCAAGGTACTATTAGTAGTGATATGGACCCTGATGAAGCTATTAAGGCGGTTGTGAAGATGAGAGAGAGTAATGTGCAGGATACTGACTAGTATGGCTAATAATGAAGAACAACTAAGAAGGAGAGCCAACTTTAAGGAATACATGAGTAGTGAGGAGTATGTGAATACCATTATACAGAGACTACAGATTAATGATGCCTGTATGAGTGGAGAGTCAAAAGAGCAGGCGAGAAATCAAATTTGGAATATTTGCAGGAGAGAGGATAATCCAGCAGAGGGATGTATCTTTTTTATTGAAAACTTCGGATTTACCTTTGACCCTCGTCCCCATGCTATTGAGAAGCATATGCCCTTTATACTGTTTGATTACCAGAAGGAAGCCATCAGAGATACTATAGCTGATATTGAGAATGGTGATGATACTGTTATAGAGAAATCTCGTGATATGGGTATGACATGGATTATCTTTACTTATATTCCTCTTTGGTACTGGTTGTTTAAGGATGGTTCTAACTTTTTGCTTGGTTCGTACAAAGAAGCCTTGGTAGACGATAAGAGTATTGACTCTCTGTTTGGAAAGATTGAGTATGCGTTAACCTCTTTACCTAAATGGATGCTACCTAATGGTTTCAAGCTTAATAAGCACAGAACTCACATGAAGCTAATCAACCCAGCCACTAATAATGCCATTACAGGAGACACTATGAACCCTAAGTTTGGACGAGGAGCGAGAAAAACCGCCATTCTGTTTGATGAGTTAGCTTTCTGGGACTATGCCAAGGATGCTTGGGAGTCTGGTGGTGACTCTACTTCTACTCGTATTGCTAACTCTACCCCTAATGGATATAACTTCTTTGCTATGTTGAGAGAGGGTGATGCTGGGAATGCAAATATTCAGACCTATCATTGGAAACAACATCCACTTAAAGACCAGAAGTGGTATGAATCCGAAACGGAGCGTAAGACAGAAGAAGCCGTAGCTAGAGAACTGGATATTTCCTACTCTAACTCTCTGGCTGGGCGTGTATACCCTTCATGGAACCCAGAATTTATTGAGAGGGGTGTCTTTGACTACGACCCCGCACTACCACTCTTTGTTGGTTGGGACTTTGGTAAGCAGGATGATACAGCTATCATCTGGGCACAAAAGGAAAGAAACGGTAAGTTACGTGTTATTGACTCTTACAGAAACAACAACAAGAATATAGACTTTTATATACCATTTATCAATGGAATCATACCAAATGAGTCATATTCATACACTGCCAAAGATATGGAGATTATCAAGAATCACTCTCGATGGAAAAAGGCTACCCACTTCGGTGACCCTGCTGGGCGGTTCCGCAATAGTGTGGTAGATAAGACAGTGTTCTCGATACTGTCTGACCACAACATAAGTATCAATTACAATAAATCTTGGAACAACTTCGAGTCAAGACGTTCGGCTGCTAGGCGTACTATTCGTTCCGGTATCCTTCTGGATAAGAATGATAGAACTGATTACTTGAATGTTTGCATGCTGAATGCTGCTTATCCTCAACGTAAAAGTGGTGGTAGAGAACATACCAACTCCAAGAAACCTAACCATGACTGGACATCTCACTACCGTTCGTCTTTCGAGTATCTCTGTCTAGGCATAGAAAATCAGGACGAAGTTGGCGGTAAGCCTAGTGATAAATTCAATGATGATGTTATTAGAAGTAGAAAGTCTCATAGTAATATCGGATATTAATATGCCACAAGAAGGTTCACAATGGTTTCAAAAGCTCAAAAGAGAAGCTAAGAAGATGAGTCCTCATTTACGCTTTGTGCGGATACAGTTAGGTTTCTATCGCATTTACTGGCAAGACGCATACCTGCATGAAGTATACAAAGAAATGCCAGAGTATGGCTATGACATGGAAGATATAGACCCAAGGCTTGATGATAAAGACTATTATGAGGAGTTTGAGGATTCTGCTGAACTGACAAGGAATATTAAGAACTATGTAGAGGGATACCATGATTCATATGACAAAATAAGAACTCGTTTGTTTTTGATGAGAAATGATAAGGAGTTTAATAAGAATGCTAAGAACGCATATAAGCAGATGTATATTACGTAGTTTACAATGTAATATATATGTGCTATAATAATATTACATATGGCTAAACCAATTCCTGAACCACGACAAATGAGAGAAGATGAAAAAGACTCTCCATTTATAGCTTCAGATAAACATCAAAAAGTTGTTCGAGATACCCTTGGCTCTTTCCGAGAGAGTTATGAGGAGAGAAATAAGAATCTAAAGTATTTCGATGGACGTAATATTATTCAGTACATTCAGGATTCGGCAAGGCGTTTTTATACTAATGTTAATAAAAGAGAGGGAATTGATGAATGGCAGTCTACTATTCATGACCCATTCACACATAACAAGGTACTGGCTTTTCTATCTAAAGTAGTTAAATCATTACCTAAAGGTACAGTGTTATCCAGAGGGACAGACGATAAGCGAAAGGGAGAGATACTCTCTAAGCTGTATGACTTTTCAGAAGACCAAGACGACTACGAAGAGTTCATGGTCTTTGCTCTGTTTGAGGCGATTGAGAAGGGTACAGTTATTTGTTATGAAGGATATAATCAAGAAAAGCGTAAAGTTAGGGATATTGTCGGAAAAGATAAGGATGGTGACCCAGAGATTGAAGAGACTGATATTGAGGAGAATAAACTATTTGCTAGCATTGTTCCTATTGAAGAGTTCTATCCGGAGTCTATAGCGATTAGAAACGTTAAGGATATGAGTTACTGTTTCTGGTCAAAGGAGATGAACTACACAAAGTTCCAAGCGGAGTATAAGCAGTACAAGAACGTAGAACATGTAAAACCTTTCTCTCGTAGCTCGGACTCTGAACAGATTCCTGACTACATCAGAAACCTAAATGAAACGGTTAGAGAGGGTAATGTGCGTGTAATCAAGTATTACAATGAACAGACTGATGAATACATCATTCTGGCTAACGACATCTGGATTAACCCACTTAAGGGTGAAAAGGTAGCTCCGCTACCGTGGGCACACAAACGACTACCATTTTATAATATTAAATTCGACTTCTTTGGTTCAGACTTCTTTTACGGTAAGTCACTCCCTGATAAGCTAAAGAACCTACAGGATGTACTTGATGCACTTACTAACATGATGCTTGACCAGTCATTCCTTACTATCTTCTCCCCTATTCTTACTACTGGACAGACAAATGTTGAGGAAGATTACCTAAAGCCAGGTAGGCGTATCCCTGTTGATACACAGGGAATGAAGCTAAGTGAAAGCTTTATGAAGCTTGACCTTGGAACACCGAGTGGCTGGCACCAGTATATTCTTGAATATATGCGTAGCATTATGGAGGAATCATCTGTTGACCAGGTATCCCAAGGTGTCGCTGGTGTGGGTGACAGAACAACTGCACAGGAAATTAAGCAGGCGGCTGAAGCTGTTGAGGCTCTTCTTGGTCTGTTTGGTAAGATGATTAACTATGGATTGAAGCGAAAGGTTCGATTCCGAACATCAAACATCCAGCAGTTCTGGACAGACGAGAACACTCCAATGATGAAGAAGGTTATAGGTGGTGAGACCCAAGGCTTAATGGATGCATTTAATGAATTCCAGATAGATAACACTAGTCTGTCTGATGGGCGAACAGGTACCATGATGATTAAGATGGTGAATGATAAGGAGAAAATGCCAAGCAAAGAGCGTCAACGTGTACGTAAAGAAATGCTTGAAGTTGAAAGTGGTAAGAATATTGAAATTATTACTATCCTTCCAGACTATATTCGTGATACTAAATTTGATATTGAGATTGGAATTGACCAAAGCCGTGCTTCAAGTAAGGACATTAACAAGGCGCTTATGCTTGAAAAGACAAGGGTTCTTAAGTCTATGTTCCCAGAACTTATTAATAACCAAGAGCTTGCTACAGAGCTGGTTGAGGCATACGACGGAGACCCTGAAAAGTTACTCAAGAATCAGGAAGCTCCAGATATTAGAACTAAACTGGCAAATCAGGGTGGCGAATCAGATGTGAACCAGCAGATGTCAACACAGCCACAGGGGAATGTTTCTAACAATATGGTGCGAGGTATGCAGGGAGGTGAACCTAATTCAAATGAATTAAGAGCATTACAAGATTCAATGAAAGGATAATATGATTTCATTTCTTAAAAAAAAGTTGATAAATTCACTTAGTGATGATGAGCTTATGGGTATATTCGCTAGTCGTTTCTCCCCTAAACAGAGAGATTTTTCTCAAGAGATGACAAGGCAGGTCTTTCAGGATATGTCTAAAGTAGACAATATTGATGCTTATCTAGAGGATATGATGTATAACGATATGAATCGTCATTTCTCTGCTACTGAACCAGAAGACCAGTTCAATATAAAGGGAGCTTTTCTACGAACTTCTTATGTGAAAAGCAACATTATTAAGGCAAGAAGAGGTTGGAAAAATGTTCAAGAAGATAAAGGCTTTGCTGGATACTTTAAGTAATACATACATTTGCACATATGTAAAGTTTGTGTTATAATAATAATGGACTTTTGCGGTCTTTAGTGACCTGTCGGTTTTACTGAAGACTACAGAAGTAGTCATCTATATCGGTGGACCCTACCACCTCCAGACTCAACTGGGTTACCAAGGGATTATTCGTTAAAAGGGAATATAGAATATGTCAAAAGAAGAAAAAGGTGAAGTGGAGGAGAATGAGGAAGAACAAGAGAATGAACAAAGTCAAGAAGAGAACGAGTTCGTTACAAAGAAAGAGTTCGACGAAATCAAATCAAGTCTTGTTGAGGAAATAAAAGAAGTACGTAAGGCAAAGCAAGAAGCTGAAGCTGACCGTGACCTTTTATCAAAGGAGAATGAACAAGAAGAAGAAAAAGATGAGGTTGACAAGAAGATTGAACAAGCACTATCTCAAAAAGAAAAAGAAGAGATAGAGCGTCGTAAAGCTTCTGCGGAGAATAAATTTAAGCAGAAGAACAAAGAACTCATGGAGGATGCTGACAAGAGTGGTATTAAGTGGGAAGCTGTGCAAGAACAGCTTGGACGACTTAATACTTCCAAGGCTAACACCGAAGAAGAGTTCATGGAATTTTATGAAGATGCTTACCGTTTAGCAAAAAGAGATTCAAGTAGCACTTCTAACAAACGAGGAACTACCCCTTATGCATCAGACAGTAACGCTGCTAAGCAGTCTAGTGGACCTGAAGAGTCTACAGATGGAATCTCTGCACGTGAAAGTGAGGTTATTGAACGTATTGGTTGGACTAAGGAAAAATTCTTAGAACAAAAGAAAAGACGACCAGCTTATGTTAATCGACTTATCAACTCTCCTTACTAAACTTTATATTACTAGTTAAAAATTAAAGAAAATGGCTTTCAAACGACAAGGAACACTAAACCCGCATGGGGCACCAGTACTTGTTCGACGTACAATCGCTAACAGCACAGAAGTGACTGTAAACGATTCTATGCGTATGAACGGAGGTTTCGCTGATTTGGGCGATGCCACTACAAATGTACTTGGACACGCCGTAGGAATTTCTACAAAGGGAGGCGTAGGAGTCTCAACTGACGGTAGCACAGGCGCAGAAATGGGTAGCTTTAGCGGCACCTTTACATCTGCATCTGACAACCAAACAGTATCACAAGTTAAAGTTGAACTAGACATCTCACAAGATAGTCTACATTCAGCTGAGGTTAATGATACTCTAGGAACTACTACTGGCTCAGATGAAGACGGAAGTTACTTCGACTTAGCTGACGAAGACACGCTAGATGAATCTAGCTACAGTGCTACAGCAGCACAGTACCACGCACACAAAGCAGACCCTCAAGACAGTACACGACTTATCGTGAACATCTTCGAGAGTTCAGTATTTGGAGCGTAAACTACAGAGAATTTTATTCACTAATTAATTACTTAAAATGAGTGCAGAAACACGAGGAAAATGGACAGATTTGATTTCGGGCGTAGGTCTAGAAATCGCTGATGTCTTCGACCAGGGACAGGAAGAGTACAAGCCTGGTATCTCTCAAGTTCTTTCAGTCACAAACGGAGAAGGTGCACAGCGCAACTTCACTGGAAAGACTGGAGCAAGTCGTCTAAAGAAATTTGATGACGGAGACAACATGGGAGAAGGTACACGCCACAAGACTTATACTACTACAGTGGTATACAACAACTATGGTGAGTACATCGAAATGACATCTAACACAATTGTTGACCACGACTACCAGGAAGAGCTTGATGCAATGCGAGACCTTTCGGCAGCCGGTAACTTCTCACAAGATGAATCTGGTATGCAGATTTTCAACGGTGGATTTTCTACCGTAGAGGAGGTAAATGACTACACAATTAACTGGTACGGAGATGACGTACCTCTTTACTCAACAGTTCATCCGACCACAGTTCCAGGAGCTTCAACAAATTCAAATGCTTCTTCTACAGGAATTACATTTGGACACGATAATCTTGAAACAGGTCAGGTTGCAATGATTGAGCAGAAGACAGATGATGGTAAGCCAATCTCTATGATTGGGAAAGTTACCCTTATTGTTCCACCAGCACTTCGACGAGAAGCTATGGAGGAAACACAGTCAGAACTTAACCCACAGATTGATACCGATAATACACAGCAGAATGCTATCAACGTATTCCGAGGTGCTATTGACATGGTTGAAAGTACCTTCCTAGGTGCAGCAAACAGTGGTTCAGACACAGCTTGGTACCTTACTATTCCAGGCAAGAACAAGTTGTACCACGAGGTACGACAGGATGTAGACCTAAACCAGGACGTAGACATTAAGTCTAAGACGGTTACTTACACAGTAGATGCTCGATGGGCAAACTACGTACGTGACTGGCGTCGTAACTGGGGTTCAAAAGGTGACGGACAAGCATACTCAAGCTAGTTTTAGTCTCTACTTAGCCACTTTATGGTGGTTAAGATGGGGATTATAAGCATAATAATATTAAGATGAAATTAACAAATCCAACAGATAGCAATATCGAAAACGTAATCATAGAAGGTGAAGTGTACGCTGTTGAAGCTGGAGAGACAATTGAAATTCCAGAGAAACACGCAAAGTTTTGGAAGAAGTATCTTCATAACTTTTTAGAACTTGAAGACGGAGAAAGCATTGAAGAGCCAGTAGTTAAGGAGGAAAAGAAGTCTAAGAAGAAGCCAAAGAAGAAGGCTAAGAAGGCTACAAAGAAAGACGATAAGAGTAAGCGAGAGAAACTAGAGAAACTAGCAGAAATGAAAGGAATTGACGCTAGTAAGTTTGAGACATTAGAAGACCTTGAGAAAGAAATAAAAGCATAATTATGAGTTCATTAGGATACACAAATCAAAAGACAATGGTTGCCCTCGGCAGCATTGATGATGGAGTGAGGACAGGTTCCACACTAAGTACAACTGGTTCAGACAATCGTTATGAATTTCCTTCAGGAGGTTACTCCAAGGTTGACGTAGCGCTGCTTTACAACATGGACGCAGCTGAAACAGGAAACAGCATTGAACTAATATTTGAACAATCACCAGATGGAGAGAACTGGTATCGTATTCCAAACGAGACAGTTACAGATGGTACTTCAACACTAAACGAACGAACCTTCGTATTTACTGGTAATGATGGAGCTAGCAAGGAGCTATCTATTGGTATTGATGTTTGGTACAAGAACTTACGATTCTCTGTTGTAGAAACAGGGGTTGTTACAAACTTCGGAGATGTATTTGCACACTTGACTGTATCAGAATAGTCGGGTTAAAACTCAATACTTTGCATGGATAAGTCTATTGTTAAAAAGGAATCACAGTATCGAAAAATTCGTAATGACATTGCCGACGCAAAAGACGAATTAGAGAACATTAATTATCTCAAGAAGAGTGGAAAGGATGAAATTAATGCTTTCAAGAAAGAATACCGTAAAAAGAAGAAAGAGCTTATTAGCTTAGAAGAAGAACTCAATAAGTTCAGCTTAAATCTAAAAAACAAATCTGAAGAACTAGAAAATAAAGAGGACGTATTGGTGAGAGATGCCAATAATCTACAGAAGAACAAGAAGATAGCTCATAATGAGATTCAAAAAGAGCGCAACGAGATTGAATTAGACAAGAAGGAAGCTAAAAAGGTAGTAAACCACCTAGAACAAGAAAAAGACTCTCTAAAGGAGAATCTGGACAATCTTTATAAAGAGAAAGAAGATAAGAGTGCTAAGGTTAGCGATATCTCTAAAAAGCTAAACCAGATAAAAGAAGACTACAACCATCAAAAGGAGCATAAGCAAGCTGAACTGGCAGAATTAGATAGAAAGATAGAAAGTAGGAAGGAAGAACTTGTAGAAGTCTCCAATCAGGTTGATGGTGAACGTAACATCTTCGGAGATGCGATTGAAAACTTAGAAAATCAAAAAGAGGAGATAGCACGGAAGAAGAAGAATATCCAGATTTGGATAAATCGGCTCAACAAGGCTGGAAAGGAGTTTGACCACAACATAGATATAAAAATATAATGTCATTTTTTAGCGCACAAAACCCAGGAATAGGTGGATTAGACGAACTTACTGATTCAGAAGAAGCTTTTTTAGTCTCACTAGTTAATCAGTCCTACTCCGAGGGTGATATACTTTTTCACGATGGCTCTGGTTTCGTACGTTTACCTATTGGTTCTAGTGGTGAAGTTCTAAAGGTTGATACTGGTGTTCCAGTATGGGGTACTG
>Ga0306901_1000697_pt1 | contig 12949 bp, 9 predicted proteins | sample AntRauMFilla3767_FD_190431 | JGI IMG/M metagenome (GOLD analysis project Ga0306901, IMG submission 190431) | Saline lake microbial communities from Rauer Islands, Antarctica - Metagenome Filla 3 #767 (v2) (version 2) | ecosystem: Environmental > Aquatic > Non-marine Saline and Alkaline > Saline ... | reverse complement strand
GCGCTCTGCCCCGGAATGTATTAATTAACTTGGCCCATGCGCAGCAGAGCGACGCATGGAGGAAGAGTATGGTGTGAAATCCTCTTTACAACCGAACTGATCCCGAGCGTAATTTCTTATTTTTACAGCCCAAGTTAAAATCGGAGTTCTATCCTTTTGAGCACTATATATTACAACGTAATCAGCAATACTATAGCGTGGAGTATCAACAGCGATCGCTTTGGCTTTCGGGAGCTATTCTGCAGCGCCGATTATATCCCCATATATATAGAGGGAATGTAACTGCTTAAAAGGGGGCTATGCACCGCAGGTATGCCTTTGGCACAAAACCATAGATTAAGTCATTCCGATGAGGAAGCGACCATCCCTAAAGTTCGGGACAAATACAATTAAGGTTTATGGCTTATAATAGACCGTAAATAGCATTGTTACCCTGGTCCAAGTTGCAAACTTGAACCAGTCAAAGGGGGGGGGTAGTCAAAATCATAGATTACCTCATTCTGAATCTCCGACTGCTGTCGGAATGAGAGATCAGCCGGGAGGCGGACACGGTCTTAAATGTGGTAATGACAAAGATCATAAAATACGCAAGGGTTGTATTAAGGTTTGATATCCCTCTCCGCCAACCGGCGGATCGGGATGACCTCGTTTTTAGTAGGTTGGCTCTAATTCCAAAAGTCATGCCGAGGAGCGAGCGACGAGGCATCTCAAGCGTCCATACGGGCACCATTCCAAACAAAGATTATCGCCGTTGCATCATTTAAGAATTTGTACCGACAGCGTTCAGGACAAGATAACAGTCCGGTTTTGAAAAAATGCCGCTTTTGGTAATGATATAATTATCGTAGTATTACACATGCAAATTTTACAGAACCATTCCACTCTCACATAAAGATGTTATTGATTATTGGAGTTTGATATATAATTTTATGCTTAAATCTAATTTTAGGTAGTACTTTTATGCGTTTTCTATATAAACGGTCGTTCTTAAGGGTGATGCTCCCATTCATCAGCGCGCTTATTATTATGAGCTGTGCACGCAGCTCAAACCCCGACGTGCAGCGTGGGTCTACCTATAAATACAGAGCAGGCTACCCCGAGGTACGGTTTTCTGCGGTGGGTTTTTTAAATGAACAGAACCAACCCAGCATAGAAATTGCCGCCGATATTGTATATGGGAGCCTCATTTTTAAAGAGGTTGATGGAAGTCAACAAGCCAACATTGCCATTGACGTTCGGGTTATCAATCAAAATGATGCAGAAGATGTCGTCGAAAGCAAGCACTACGAGTTTGATATAGAGAATAGCGACAACAACCTCATTAACAGCCAGCAGTCGTATATTTTTGAAAAACGGCTTGATGTACCCGCAGGAGAGTACAAGGTTTATTTTACGGTTATTGATCTAAATTCTGACAAGGATATTACCCGCGTTGCCAATACCGGTATTCCCAATCCGGAAATCAATAAAATTGATTTGACCGACATCCGCATGCTGGGCAAAGACGTAGATACCGACTCGGCCCAATGGCTACCGGTTAATACCTATAATATTCCGGGCCGGCTCGATTCGTTGATGTTTATATTTCAGGCTACCAACAACAATTCTGATGAACCTCTGACTATAAACAGCCAGCTGGTTCGCTTCTATGCTGATGATTCTATTCCCCGGCCCATGTTTTACAATAATTACAGCCGCTCTACCATTGAATACAACGGAATACGTTACAGCAGCGAAACCCAGGTACAGCAGAGCCAGCGCAAGCTACTGCAGGAAGGAAGCGTATTTATAGAATTTAAGTTCGCTCAGCAAGAGCGAGGCAATTATCGCTTTAGCGTTAAAACAAATAAGGAGGAAAATGAACTGTTTAAAGCCCGCGATTTTGCCGTGAGAAGTGAAAATTATCCGGGCGTCAAGTCAGCCAAAGAACTGGCCCGTCCACTGGTTTACCTAATGGATGAAGATAATTATGAAGATTTAATGGCTCTGGAAGATCCCGAAGCGATAAAAGAAAAAATTGATCGTTTTTGGCTCAAAAATATTGGTGACAAATATGTGACCAAGAATGTAATTGAAAAATATTATAACCGAGTTGTACAGGCCAATAAGCAGTTTTCCAGCTTTAAAGAGGGCTGGAAAACCGATCCCGGTCTGGTATATATTCTTTTTGGCCCGCCTGTATATGTTAACCGGCGTGCTGAAACCATGCTTTGGGCGTATTCTAACAATGTGGTAAGCTCGGATTATAATTTCCGGTTCACGCGGCCCCGCGTCAACAGCGAGTTTTTCCCTTTCACCCATTACGTACTCAATCGCACACGGCAACTCTATGATGTGCAGTATCAGCAAAAACAACTATGGCTGTCCGGCCTGATATTGCAGCGTCGATTGTAACCCCATATATATAGAGGGAATAGTTTTATAGAGGCCTTTGCAAATAAATTACAATAATTGTGCAATTATTGTAATCTTAAATAATGCAAGTAATAATAAGAACCTCACTCTATCTCATAAATATGCTATTGTTTATAGCAATCTGCTATAATAATTAATACATATAATCTAAAAAGGTAATGAAGTGCTAAAAACCAGATACTGATGCTTCGGGACAGGATAATATGGATGGTTTTGTAAAAGTGATGCTTCCATTTTTCAGTGCGCTTATTATTATGAGCTGTGCCCGCAGTGCTAACCCTGATATAAAGCGTGGTTCAACATATAAATACCGCGGGGGCTACCCTGACGTACGTTTTTCTGCCGTAGGATTTCTTGACGAATCAATTAGCCCCCACATTAATATAGCAGCCGAAATTGTGTATGGAAGCCTAATTTTTAGGGGCGTTGACAATAAACATCAGGCCCAACTGGCAATTGACATCCGTATAGCAGGTCAGGACGATCAAAACAGTACCATTGAGAGCCGGCATTATGAAATTACGATCACAAAAGAGGATAAAGAAATTGTCACCAGCCAACAATCGTATATTTATGAAAAGCGTATAAAAGTATCCGCAGGTAAGTATAAGGTATCGTTTACCGTTACCGATCAAAGTTCCGACAAAAAAATTACACGTACCACCGAGCTTTCTATTCCCGATCCCGAAAGTAAGCAAGTTGATTTGACGGGCATTCGTATGCTGGGCAAGAATATGGACATGGACGAACCCGACTGGTACCCGATCTCAACCTACAGCGTGCCCGGCCGGGTTGACTCTCTTATGTTTATCTTTCAGGCTACGAATACCGCATCGGGGCAGCCGCTTTCAATCAATGCCAATTTAGTTCGCTTTGATTCGGATACCTCCATAGCAGAGCCTATGGCATATAGAGATTACAGTCCTTCTTCTGTTAAATACAAAGGTATCGAAACTGATGATAAAAAAATTATTCAACAGAGTCAGCGAAAACTGCTGCAGGAAGGGAGCATATTTATCGAATTTAAATTCTCACAGCAAGAGCGCGGAAATTATCGTTTTGAAATTCAATCGAACAAACAGGATAGCGATTTATACAAAGCGCGTGACTTTGGCGTTAAAAGCACCAACTACCCCGCACTGAAAACGGCTCGAGAGCTGGCACGGCCCCTTAGCCTACCTGATGGGTGATGATGAGTACGAAGAGCTAATTTCAATTCAAAACCCCGATTCATTAAAAACCGCTATTGATCAGTTTTGGCTAAAAAATATTGGCGATAAGATAGAGGCTAAGCAAGTGATTGATCTGTATTATAAGCGTGCGGAAGAAGCTAACAAACAGTTTTCCAATTTTAAGGAGGGATGGAAAACCGATACCGGTATGATTTATATACTGTTTGGCCCGCCTTGGTACGTCTATACCCGACTGGATCAGACGTCGTGGGCTTACGCTTACGATCGCAACGATCCGGAACGTAATTTTCAGTTTTTTCAGCCAAACCTCAAGTCGGAATTTTATCCCTTTCAACATTATGTACTTCAGCGTCAGCAAGAATACTTTAACGTAGAATATAGGCAGCGCCAATTGTGGCTGTCGGGGCTTATATTACAACGTAGAATATAAAGGTTCTTTATTCTTAACCTGTCTGGTGTTTAAGCAGCCATTTATAGGTTTTCAGGGGCTAACAGCTCTGAGAGTGGATGGTCATCGCATCAATCTTCAAGCGTTCAGTTAAGCCTTGAAGCGTAAATGCAAAAGCTCTTGTAAGTAAACAACCATAAAAAAAAGATTTTTTTTTACAGATATTTACCTGTGATAGAGGGCTTTGCAGAACCATAGATTACGTCATTCCGAGGAGAAAGCGACGAGGAATCTCAAGTGCGGTCACAATTTATGTCTTACTAAAAGACCATAAACAGTATTACAATTTGAGATCCCTCTCCCGAATACTCGGGATCGGGATGACAAACGGGGTTCTGCAAAGCTCTCTGATAGATAACGTTTTTAGTGGATAGGAAACGCCTCTCATGTTATGCTGAATCTTTAGTCCTGAACTCGATTCAGGATCTTAGGTTACAGACTTCTAAGACTTTTGAAAATTCTGAAACAAGCCATGCCTGCCAAAGCCTTGGCGTAGGTTGGTTCAGAATGACATTTTTTCCATTATTAATTTTTTGCCGTGGCACCACTTTTTTTAGTGGTTATCTCTATAACACCATAGTAAGACTCTTTTCTGTACTGAGAATATGCCATATTTTTTGACATGAGGTTTACTGATTCTATCTCTTTGCCGGAAATCATATCTCGTATTTTTTGATAGTCCCGCCCTATCTTTTGTCCGTTAACAACAAAAAGCGGCGGATTTTTACGACTACTGCTGACCCCGCCCGTAGCCTTACCTGACCAACCCTGCTTAAAACGCTTACCAGACATTTTACGTGAACTGACCATCACGGTGGTGTATTCACCGCTTCCGTTTATCCGCACCCCGCTTAGCCTACTAATATAATCTGATAGGGTCATATCTTTAGGCTTTTTCTTTGTATGGTTACTTGTACCACACGAAACACTAAGCACCATTAAAGCAGCCAATAATAACGTTGTTCCGTTTTTAAATGAATACATATTTACTGATTTAAAAGTTAATATTTACACCTTAAATGGTTAAAGCGTACATAAATAGTGTTATTATATTAAATATAAACATCTGTGAGATCAAGCATCTCCCTTTATAAGTCGGCTTGCCCCGGCAATTCGGAGGAGTACGAATATTCGTAGTCCAATAGCTTTAAATATAAATCTTTTATTAATCTATTAAAAATATCAAACCCACGTGGTCCAAGTTTGAAACTTGAACCATATCACAACCAGCCCAACCTACACCGAACCGTCGAGACGCCAGCTGGGGGCCTGCTATAGACTTCTCGAACTTACGTGTTTAAGGGTTAAACTTGATGGTAAATAGCTGCCAGTAGGAGCTTATAAGCCATAGATACCGTTCAAACATCCCCGGATTGCCTCCACAGCCGGATAGCGTATACTTTCTCTTCCCCGAATTCTCGGGGCAGGCTGAAGGGGGACTTGGTAGTGCCCGACCTACATCTCGTGATTAACCCACAATGTACAGAAGGAACCTCCATAGATGCCCTAATCAAATATGGTCCAAGTTATAAACTTGAACCATACTTGTGAATTAATCCTTTCAGGATCACCCAATAAACACTGCTTATTATTCAATAAAAAAAGCCACCTGTTTTAAAGGTGGCTTTTAAACTAGTCACTTATTTAAAGAGTAAACGTCAACTCTTTTAGTTATCGGAATCATCTGAGTTTAAATCTTCAACCTCAAAACTATTAGCTCCACTGGCATTGGTTGTTGAGGTGACCTTCAATGCTCTTCCGTATGCCGCACCAAGAACTGGCTCAGGGGCAAGAACTCCGGTTCCAGCCGTAACAGCATCTGCATCAAAACTGCCATCAATGAACTCTACACTTTGATCCGGATATCCAATTCTGAATGTATAATCAATGGCAGCCTGTTCATATGCATATGGATTGATGGAATAATAAAACGTACCCGGCGTACCTGTGTCATCAATGATTGTCTCAGGTTTAGCCCCTGTGGCGCCATCCTGGTTAAGTGCTACAGGTGTACCACCTTGATATAAAACGTAAAATAGATCCATATCAGCATCGGTATTCCAATCTAATACCACGGTAAGACCATTGGGATTATTTCTATTTACAAGCGTAAGATTGCCTGACGGAAGTTGGGAATTGGGATTTACGAGTTCACGCACCCCAACATCGGTAATTGCAAGTTTATAGGAAAAAGATATCTCTTCATTTTCCGGCAAATTATCCTGATTAAAAACTACTTGTACTGTTACCGGCTCTGTTCCAAAGGCAGGGTAAGCAACGGAAGACACCGTATAGTCATCAGGAGATAATTCTTCCCCACTGATCATTAAATCAAATGGTATAATGTTTTCAGGCGGACGGTCTAAACTTATTTCAAAGTTTACGGTGTCACCTTCTGCAACGGTATTCCCCTCAAGGTCAGAGGTAACGGTTACCGTGGGATAATCTTCAGTACTAATAGTACTTGCCGGGTCTTCTGCTTGATCACAACTTGCTACAAAGAATACGAGTAGCAGCGTAGCACATGCTATACTATATTTGGTATTTAATTGTTTCATATTGATATCATTTTTAGAATTTATACTTAAAATCATTACTGCTGTAGAATTATAAGTGGGCAGAATTACATCCTGCCCAACTTATGAGGTTTATACTATTGCAATGGTCCTACATACGTATATGTAGCATTAACAGGAAGCCCCCCCTGAAAATCAATCTCATAATTCAGATCAAAACTGGTAGTTTCCCCTAATATTTGAGCATTTCCAGTTACTTGGGTTTCAGACAAACCTATAATCTGGTTAGAGAATGGAGCCAAATTTTGGTCGGGTACGGTCAAGTTTCCACAAACATCATTGAACTGAACTCCTCTTGTAAAATTATTTGGGCCTGGTATACGTCCAAAGGGTCCAAAGTCTGATGTGACATAGGCCCCAAGACCTCCCCTATTTTCTACGGCTACACCCGGGATAGTTGCACCACTGGCTAAAGCAACGTCATAAATTCCCTGTATATTTGAATCACATGCATAATTGAAGGTAACGGCTATCGCTTTGCCTGATCCCACAGCATTGCTGGCTCCGGAAATATCCGTTACTAGTAAATTAATCTTCTGTGACTTGGGAGCTGTAATACCATCGGTGACCATTGTAAAGGTAAAATTACCAATGTAATTTTGGCTCTCTTCAAGCGTGATGGTATTGTTATCAATACGGTAATTAGTTCCCTGTTCAGCTCTTTCTGATTCGGGAATACCGCTAAAGTCCGGTTGTATCGTTACCGTAACATCACCAGACACCTCTTCGATAGTAGGTCCATCCAATTGAATAGGAACCGTAACTTCGTATTCATTCCCATCGGATATATTACTAACGTTCTTACTTGAATTTACGAACAGCGCAAGATTCGGTGAATCTTGCACACTGTTCACAAAACCATTGTCTTGCTCGCACGAGGCCAGAAAAAAGGCCCCAAGTATCATTACAAGTGCATATTTAATCGTTTTCATAATAGATATATTTTTTAATTAATTATTGTGCCCAGAATATGTAATCCGTGAACGGATCTATGCCCGAATTGGCAGGAACATTTTCGGGATTCCTGGAGGCTTCACTGTTGGGATAAAGCAACCGTACCGGTCGATCGGTTTCGTTAGTCTCTAAAGAAATGGGGAACCCGGACGGTGCCCTTGCAATAGGACTACTGCTTACACCTACCGGATCAGCATTAGGATATCCGGTTCGGTTGTAGTCAAACCAAACCTGCCCCATGTTTAATCCAAAAAGGCCTAACCACTTTTGGGTATGAATGGCATTCATTTTATTGGGCGAAGATGTCCAGCTCACATTTTCCGTGGATTGGGTGTAATAATCGCTAGCGTCAGACGCAGACAATCCCAAATATTGGAATGAAGCGGTAATACCTGCTTCATAATAACTTTGGGGAGTGCCGGAGACATTAAATCCCTCCAATGCTAATTCGGCAAGGTTGAACTGTAGTTCGGCCTGGGTCATGATAATCGTAGCCATCTCTGGTCCACGTAACACGCCTTCATCTTCTCCAAGAGTTGCATTACTGGGACCATTGAACTCATCGAAGCTGCTGGGCAAATTAAAGTTGGATACCCCACCAGGTCCCAAATCATCTGTACTCGCAAGTAGCTCTTTCGCTCCCTGATTGATACCATTGTGGGCGCCACTTGAAGGTGTTTCAAAGATGAAATCTAAGCGTGGATCATCAAGACCCTGAAAGAAGTTAATCACAAATTGCGTTGCCGGTGTAGCTAGATAGGTGTTATCGGAACTTTCATCAAAACCAATGGCAAAGTCATTCCAATAAGGGTTTTGCTTGCCTGATTCAAAGGCTATATATCCCGGATTTATGCCTACATTACCAGTAATGAAGCCATATCCATTATTTTGAATGTTGGCTAACTCACTGTTAATGTAAGCGGCATCTTTAACATCCGACTCACGTGTTAGGATGCGAATTTTAATGGAGTTGGCAAAAGCACCCCACTTATTCATATCGCCGCCAAATACGGCATCATCTACACCTACCTGCGCAACATTGTCCATCGAATTTGTTTGGTCAATGGTGTTAATGGCATCCGTCAGCTGCACAATCAGGCTATCATACACGGCTTGAGGGTCATCGTAGGTTGGAGCAACGTTGGAACCCCTTTGCAAGGCATTTGAGTATGGAATGCTACCATACATGTCTACCAATATTTGATAATGATAGGCCTTCATAATGTTCCCAATGGCATTATAATAACCAAACTGCTCAGGCTGGTTAGTCAAAACATTATACTGCTTCAGAGAGCTGGTATATGGACTCTGGAACATCTGTGCATAGAATCCACCGCTTAATCGGTAATTGAATTCCGCATCGTACCAGTCGAATCCTTCTGCTTCTCCGTAGCTATACATCATCATGCTTCCAAGATGGTTCAGCTGCCTGTCACCCCCTATATAACCGGAAGTGTAGTTTAAACCTACCGGTAACACAAGGTCGGGCGATACATTCTCTGGGTTGTTAGGATCTGTATTCACGTCAAGGAAATCCTCGCATGACATGACCAACAGCCCCGTTGCAATCATAAGTATGAATATTCTCGTTTTCATAGCGTTTATAGTCTTAAATTAAAATTCAATATTTACGTTAAATCCGTACGAACGGGTAGGCTGCGCAGAAAAATACCCGCCGCCACCAAATTCAGGATCAGAGAATCTACTCTCATCAGTTGGTGTAAACGTGAGCAGGTTTCGCCCTACAAAGCCTAACGAAACCTTACTTACAACACCATTTGTCCTGCTTAGCAATTGCGCCGGCAGACTATAATTGACCGCAAGGGTACGGAGTCTAAGGGCCGATGCATCGCGGACGTAATTTTCTTTAATGTTATTCCACTGACCAGTCCAGAACGAACGATCACCTGCAAGAGCTATACTATTGTTAGCGATATACTCTCCTGGGTTATTCGGATCTTCGTAGGATGAGTTCGGAAAAACAAACGGGTTGCGATTTGAGGCTGCACTTTCAACGGTACGTCCCGTAAATTCCATAGCATCGATGCCGGTAGCATAATAAACATGGCCGGTACGATACGTCATCGTGCCCGAAAGGCGCAGACCTTTATAATTGACCCCCGTGTTAAGGCCAATAATATGTTTAGGTGTTGTCTGCCCTTGTGAATCAACTGTACCGGTTAATGGCTCACCCGTTTCACGATCTACAATAACGCGGCCCTGATCATCTCGTTGATAGGACAAGGTCTTGAGCGTGGGGAATACCTGCCCTTTGATAGCAAATTGCCGGCCTCCTATGGCAATCTCGTTCGTACCCTCCTGAATCTCATCTACTTGTTGTTCGTAATGAGAGTAATTGGCAGACACATTCCAGCTAAAGTCTTGACTTCTAATTACGTCGCCTCCCAGCGTGGCCTCGTAGCCACTTCCTGAGAGTTTACCAATGTTCGTCAGATAACCGGTGGAAGCGGATGCCACAGAAGGTGATATATTGGTTATCAGATTTTCTGTATTGGTAAAGTAATAGGAAGCATCAAAATTCAATCGTCCACCAAAGAATGCAGAATTTAAACTAAACTCTGTTGAGTTCAATTTTTCCTTCTTAATATCAGGGTCAATAGCTGTATTGGTTAAAAAGAACCCATTGGTGGCAAGGGGAAAAGCACCTGACTGTACGAATACTTCAGTCGTTTCATATGCACCCAAGTCGCTATACACCGTTGAATTGTTAGCCGTTACTTTCAGGAATGTTAAAAATGATACATCCTCTAATGCCGGTACTGCTTCGGTGAGAACAGCACTGACCCCAAAACTGGGGTAAAAGTAGCTGTTATCATCGGCTGCCAGCGTTGATGTGAAGTCTTGGCGACCGGTAGCAGTTACGAACAACCAATCTTCATAATCGAATGTTGCTTTTCCAAAGAAACCATACGTTCGTGTTTGGCTTTCATTGACATTTGTAATGGGAGAACCGGTACCATTAGAAATATCGAAGAAGCCGGGAACACTCAAATTGTTGGCCGTTATTGAGCTGTTTCTGGAATCAATCATTTCAACCGAAGAACCCAGCGCGGCATCCAGTCCAATTTGATCGGTAAGTTCGAATTTACCTTCAGCAACAAAGTTACCGTTAACTGCTGTGTACTGCGATTCAGAGTCGGTAACGGTAGCTGACAAGAAATCATTACTCACTCTAAAATCCTCGTAAGTCTGCCGCTCTCTAAAGTTTTTGCCTTGGGCGTTTACACTGTTTATACCAAGCCGGCCCGTGACGTTAATATTATCAACCACATTCCAGGCTGCAGAAACATTTCCCCGCAGACGGTTGGTATCATCCAAATCGCGATGCGTACCTATAGCCCAATATGGATTATCATAATATCTGTTAAAATAATTATTAGGATTTCCGTACGATTGGGGATCCTGATAATCTTTATACTGTGTTAAGGGTGCATTACCGGGCGTATTAATAATATGCCACTTTAAGGGTCGTCCCTGCTCACCAATATTATTTCCTACAACATCCTTGGTGTCAGAAAAGTAGTTGGCATTTACACCCAGCGTAACATCTCCCAACTGCTTCGTTCCGTTGGCGGTAATGGTATATTTTTGATACTCGTCGTCAGGAACAAGTCCGGTCTTGTTGTTTTGACCAAGCGAAAGATAAAATGAACCGGTTTCTACTCCACCCGAGAAATAGAGCGTATTTTTAACGTCCGCTCCTGTCTGGTAAAAGTCTTTAATGGCACCTTCTTTGTAATCATAGGAAACCATCTGATTCTCAACCGGGTAACCGTCCGGGAAGTCTTCCCCTAATATTCGGACCTGCCCGTCAAAACGCGGACCCCAATTGGTGTTTTCGTAGGGCACATAAGCGCCGTCAATTCCTGTACCAAATTTTGTCTGAAAGTCAGGCACAAATGCTACTTCATTAAAGGTAGTTGTATTCTTAATACCTACTTGGAGTTCCCCTCCTTGTGTTCCACTTTTTGTAGTCACAACAAGTGCGCCGTTAGAGGCATCGGAACCATAAAGTGCTGCAGACGTAGCTCCTTTGAGCACGTTAACATTCTCAACATCCTCGGAGTTAAGATCTCTGAAGGCGTTCAGATTAGCCTTAATACCGTCAATAACAACCAGAGGCTCATTATTACGGGTGATGGAACGTAAACCCCGAAGATTAATTGAATTATTCGGCTTTATATTACCGCCGCCTTGGTTAATTGTAAGACCGGCAACTTTACCAACTAATCCCTGAGCAGGCGATGTAGAAGGAACTTCGTTAATGCTTTCCGAGCTTACCTGTTTACTTTGGAAAGGCGTTGATTTCTTGGACCGCTCAATACCGAAGGCCGTTACTACGAGCTCATCCAGCACTGCAACAGAAGATTCGAGTTGTTCGTTAACCGTTACCGTCGGCTGATCTACGGTAATTGATATCGTTTTCGTTTTATAACCTATAAAACTCATGCGCAATTCATAGGTATCGTAGGGAACATCGTTGATGGTGAAATTCCCGTTTTGATCGGTTGCAGCACCTTTATTAATAGATTGAATAAAGACGTTGGCACCGACCACAGCTTCACCTGATTGTTGATTGGTAATAGTACCTTCTATCGACCCGGATTGCGCAAAAGCAACCCCAGCCGTAATAAGGAATACCATTACCAAAGATAGTATCTTTCTAAGCATATAGTACCTCTTTAAGTTTATGATTTATGTTATGTGTGTGTAGTAAGATAAGAAAAGTAAAATGTTATTTGTAAGACTTCCAAAGCAACTGACTTAATATAATTTATTTTGTTATTAAATCAACAATTTAATTTAAATTCTACATCATTTAAAAGGGGGCTTTGCAGAACCCTTGATATGGTCATGCTGCCCCGATCCCAGACTACTCGGGTCGGGATCGGTATCTCAAATTTTGGCTTATGCACATTAACCGTAGATCCTGATCCGCCAGCCGGCGGACAGGATGACAAGAGGGGGTTTTTGCAAAGCCCTCTAATAATAGGTGATATAAAAACGCTGTATTTATTAGTATAACGCTCAGGCATGTCCGCGGAGTATTTTTTTCAGCACGTAATCAAAAAAATCATTACTGCCACCGGGCGGTGTAAAGAAGGGGCCACAAAAAATAATTTTGCTTTTTTTTAACAGACATTTAACGTTGAACTTACAGTATTTAACACCTGCAATATTTAGTTTGATTTTTAGGCCGTGTTATATATTTTAATTTTAGAGGCCTTTGAATTACTTGACCTTTCCGGGTTTTCTGATTTTTGAGGATTTTATTTTTTTAAAACGGATTAACTCTGCATTAATCATAGCAATAGCTTGTTTTTTTGCCCGAAAAATCGGGC
>Ga0306901_1000692_pt1 | contig 13009 bp, 29 predicted proteins | sample AntRauMFilla3767_FD_190431 | JGI IMG/M metagenome (GOLD analysis project Ga0306901, IMG submission 190431) | Saline lake microbial communities from Rauer Islands, Antarctica - Metagenome Filla 3 #767 (v2) (version 2) | ecosystem: Environmental > Aquatic > Non-marine Saline and Alkaline > Saline ... | reverse complement strand
CGCCCGTTGTCGTTATCTTTTCCATCAGTTCGGGGGTGCCGGGTTGCCGTATTTATCACACGGGACTTGCCGCTCAAGCGTCCACACGCGGCCCATATCATCCTCCACCACAAAGCCTTGCTTGATGGGGGGCTTTGCATCTTCCGCAAAACTACAGCACTGAATATACTGCTCTTCGACACATACAGGGCCAGTGTCACTCACAAAAAGAGTGCGGTCAATGTAGCGCAAAAATCCTGTCGCCCATGACGCAAAAAGAAAAAGGCCCACCACCGCAAGGGCCGTGAACCTTATCTTATCTTCCTTTGTGTAGGCGTCAGCCATAATGCCTATCCAGCGTTTCGGGGCTACATAGAATAGCAGCCCCGTTCAGGGTCAGTCAAGCACAACGAGAACGTCGTCCTCTCGAATGACCATCTGATCACTCCGACCATTGCCCAGCTCAACTGCGGAGCGAGAGTGGAACAGGACCTTATCACCCTCTTTGACCACAAGGGGACGAAGCTCTCCATCAGGAAGCAGGCGTCCCTCACCGGTAGCTACGACCACACCCTCTTTTGGGGCGTTGGGGTCTTGGGAGGTGGTGACAACGATACCGGAGGCAGTGGTCTGCTCCTGCTCGTCCTCAACTCTTACTACGATACGATCATATAACGGCTTAGCCATAGTCTTTTCCTCGTCTAAATTGATTGTGATCTATGCCCTAGTTCAGGGGCTCCTGATATAACACAGTGAAGCCTCCGTTACAAGAGGGATCAACGGGTGTAATCGGCTTCTTCTTCAGTAGCGACACGACGACATATCTCGTACAGAATGATACGATGGGAACCCAGCGCTTGGTGCGTGTGGATACTTTCCAGCTTCCAATGCCCTGCTACTTTAGGGGGCCACGGAATCATCTTCCCCGAAGGTTGATCACCCATGTTACTGGTCTTGATGATCACATTGGCATCGGCGTCTGTGTTAATCACCCTACACCCCTCCTGTAAAGGCGTGGCAGTTGCCGCAGTACCCGTGGAGAATGTCTTTGAGGCTCCACGACGTCATGCTGCAGTCCGGGCACGTAATAGCTGGTCCATCCTCGGTGGGTCCAAGGATGGTGGTCCCTTCGAGCACTACCGACTTACCGCTTTCCAAACTGGAATACGGATTCATAGGGCAAGTAATTTCGTGTTGGCCGCCTGTCGTGAGCTGGCAACCACTGCATTTATGTGGAGTGAAATATTGCTTCCCGTCACTTCCTGTCTGCGTGTATCCAAGCACGTACATACTAGTCCTCGATGATGCGGAGGTTGCGGTGGAACTCTTCAACGGCTTCCTTCCATAACTGCTCTGCTAATCTCATAGCTTGCGCATAAATGAGATCAGAAGGGGGCGTGACCTCAATATCCCAATCCTCAGCCCCGGCCTCACTGACCACCCTAGAGCTAATCTTGTAGTTGGGAAATTCAGTAGTTAGCGCCTCTACTACGGCAGCTATCCACCCTCTCAAGGTCTGAAGGGTCTGGGAGACATAGGGTATGACCGTTTTTTGAACAAACGCCATCGGCTCGATATGGACCAGTGTGATCGACCGCTCTGGTTCCTTCTTCTTCTGGCCTGTCGTCTGCTTTTCGAGCACTACCTCAGTCATCAGAGCGACCCCATTCAGAATGTCGTGCCTTATGCCCGCAGTCTTGGCAGATGGTATACCCGTTCGGGCGACGTTCCCCCAGTAAATTGGTGGAACCACAGGAGGGGCAAGTAGTGAAGTCCGGTTCCTTGTCGTCAGCACCGTTGGAGTGGGAGATGATTTCGAGGCGACCCTCTTCGGGATACTTGACCTCGATGTGGTCCCCCACGTCAAGGTTCAGTGCGTTCATCATTCCAGCGGGAATCTCATGCTCTGAGCCCTCCAGAACGAACACGAAGGGCTCTTCACGGTCGGCACCGTTAGACATAAGCAAACGAGCCATCACCTTCTTAGAATCCATCTCAGCCATTTTCATTCCCTGTGATCAATTGCTTCTACTTCGCCATCTAAAACCAGAGTGGCCGTACCGCTCTGGTCAAAACGTACTGTGATCGAGGGCTTATCGAGACGGTCAACTTCTCCAGTCTCGCCATCCCTGACAAAGGTAACGGGGTCTACAAAGGCCACCTCACCTTCGTCACCCTCTTCTGCATGTACCCAACCCGGATAGCAGGGCTCTGCTTCCGGGTCCGGTTCGACGTCCGATTCTACGATTCTCTTGGTGGCTCGTACTCGGGTGCCTTCTTCGAGGTTCAAAATAGCACTCTCTATCGTAAGTAGTTGGTGGTCATATCTCTATTGTCGCCCCAACTATCTCATACGTATCGCTACCGTGTCAAGTGCTAGCAATTTACCAACTCTGGCCCTGTCGTATACACCGTCCGGTACGTATAGCCGCCACTATCCATGTGGGCTACACGCTCGAACATGCAAATGTCGCATTCCTCCTGCCAGTTTTCCGCATCCTCAGGCGGCATGAACTTGAGCCCGGTGTCACAGTCGGCGCACCTGATATGTACCAGTTCCGTAACGACGCCCTGTTCCTTGAGCGTCTCCATCGCCTCTTCAGCTTCCTCCAGAGAGACGTCGAAAATGTTACGTACGAAGGATAGGTCGAGTCTCCACTTCGGTTCTTCTTCCATCTTCCGCTGGATCTCCTCCAGCTTGGTTTCGGGCTCTTTGGGGGTCTCTTCGTGAAGAGCCTCACGCTTCTCACGTATCTTCTGGATAAACCCCTTCATCGTCTCTTCGCCTTCTTGCTCCCGGAGCAAATCAGCATACTCCCGGATTGCTTGCTTGGCATCGCGGTCCCATTCCGTATGGCCTCGAATAGGCCACTCGCCCATCGCCTCTTGGAGTCGGTCGAGTTCGGCCTCGTCTTCCTCGGAGATGGTCGCCTGTCGGAGAATCTCCCTGCGACGGGCCATCGCCTCTCGCTGCTCCTCAGTCTGAATGACGGTGCCACACATATGGCAGAATCGTGCGTCCTCGACTAGCTCTTCTTCACAATTGTGGCACTGCGCCATCTCAGGTGTCCTCTATCTGCCAGTAACTATTGAGCTGTTGGGCGGCCTTGATAATCAGGTAAATCAGGGAGGTATCTTCCACCACCAAACCTAATCGGCGTACCGTCTCGGCTTCCCCTCCGAAGTACAGCAAAGATCGGGCTCTATGTACGTGCTTCTCGAAGTCCTGCATAACCGTACTGCCTACAAAGGGTAGCTTCATGGTACATAGATAAGTACCACAGGTGAGGGGGTGCGTCAAAAGACATTTTCAAGAAAGGAGATAGCCCCGCTGGGACCCACGAGCTTTCATTTTGGTGCGAGCTACGGGACGGCAGTTGGCTCTAAACCAGTCAACAGGGAAGTATCCCGCTAGAGCCCAATCCCTGTTGTAGTCCGGCCAGCTCAAGAGGTGGGTGTCCCCTTCGCCATTTTGTACCACAAAGTACCGGTTCCTTTTGTCTTTGTCTGCGAAGTAGGCCATTAGTCGGGAGTCCCTTTGACCCGCCGAATATCCTCCACGAGTTCTTCGAGCGTCTGTAAGGGATAGCAGTGGTCCAAAAACTTCCCCCTAACTTGCTCGATCGCCTGTTGGAAGTCTTCGTCGCTCTGGATCTCTTTGGGCTTCAGGTCGGGCCGGAAGGAGTCTCCACCGGATGGTGCCTCTGTAATAGCCACCTCCCGTCGAATCTCCCGGACCTTACGAATTCGGACTGCATTGGTAACGTACACGTCCAACTCAATATCATCCAGCCCTCGAACGGTAGCCCACCCCTCTAAATCGTAAAGAGGCCCCTCTACCCCAAAAGAGAGAACGTAGAAGGTAGCTCCTGAAAAGGGGTTGATCTTCTCTTCTACCCCACCAAAGGTGCCTTCAATCTCGGCGCAGAGATCCTTGAGGACGTCTTCGAGTATCTGAATACGTGCTTCATCTCCCATCATTAAGCTCCGGGTGCTGTTCGTACGATCTCGAAATCTGATAGGGCCACGAGGTCTTCGAGAGACTCGCAGTACACCTTCCGTAGCATGTGCCACGAGGTAGGGATAATCGTGGCCTTGCAGCCGCCCTTACCTGACACCTTGACGATGTGGTAGGAGCCCTTCTCGTGGCCTTGAGCTATGCGATACTTAGCCATAGTGAGGGGTGGGAGCACGGCGAAACTTCACCGGTATTTGACGAGCCGCATAAAAATATTGCTTCTCCGAAAGGACCTTGCCTTTGTTGTAAGCTGGCCCGATAGCTTGAAAGGGGTGAGTACCTCAAAGGTTCTAACCCCCTCTGCATCGTCGCAGTAGAAAAGAAGCTGCTTACATAGAGTAAAATCTTGGTCCAGATCCAGCACGTAGTATCCTTGCGGAAGTGGTTGTAGAAAAGGAGGACGGAGCAGGTGCTGCCCCTGCATATTGACGTACTTCGGGTTAATTAAGCCCTGTTCTGTCTACCGCAGCCCCGTGAGGGGGAGATCTCTTTGCGGTACCGAAGTCTAACTTGCTTACTCCGGCTTATTCCGTCCTTAGATCCGGGGGTGGGGATCGAACCCACGACCTAGAGGTTAATAGCCTCTTGCTCTACCGTGTTGGCCTAGAACCAACGCTGAGCTACCCCGAAAAAATACAGGAACAAGTTTGTGTGAGTCGCGTTTATTTCGGTGCGTTTACCAGTTCCGCCACCTCCCTTCAAATAGGGAGGGCAGGGCTCGAACCTGCAAGCTCATTTCGAGCGCCGAATCCGATAAGCGTCTCACTTCGGTTCCTGTATGTGTTAACCACAACGACAAGGCATGGAGGTCCTGATTGTCATGGTCGATAGCCACCTCCCAGAGGGAGGCCCGCTATTGCTTTCAGCAACGTAGCATAGCCCCAAGGGGGCGTCAACAGAAAACTGTGCCAACGTGCTTGGTCACGTCAAGGTACCCCGCGATTCTTGCGAGGAACTCTGAGCCAGTGGTTTACAGCCACCGTGGACACCAATGTCTCGTACGACCCGTACCGGGTTATGCCTCTACGCCTTCGGATTCCAGCAAGTTCACATGCTGGCGAATCCACCGCATTAGGCGAATAGCTTTGTGCTCCGCTTTGAACACGCCGCCTTTGGCCTCTTCGATCGGAATTGGAAACTCGAAGCCATCATCTGTGCAATACCACAGGGACTCGTCAGTATAGCGGACGAATCTCGCCTGCTTACCTTTAATCATCTCTTTAATGCTTCGCTTTGCCATAACAATTTTCTCAATCAAGAACACAAAAAAGCCGGGACCCCTTTGGAGAGGACCCGGCTTTTCGGAACGCTTCGTATGTGGACACACGATTACGTCACGAGACCGGGCCTCGTCGGAGGATAATTAAAATTTGGTTCGTAACTAAACATGGCTCGTGTGCCTTTGCTGCTGTCTTAGCGTTTATGTGTGCAGGGCTCTTGCCTGCATTCACAAGATACAACCCGGAGTATAGTGACTTTATTCCGGGTGTCAAGAGGTTTTTTAGGATTTGTACCGAAAGTACCGATGAATCTTGCTCACGTCCCGGCCATCACTCTTATAGAAGTACCGCTGGCCGTACCCATCAGTGAAGTAGATGTTCTCCTCACCTTGGGATTCAAAGTCGATGGGTCCCGTCAGGTCCTCCATCTCTCTTGGCTCGGAGATTTCAATAGGACGTCGACCGGCATTCTTCGAGGAGGCCACAACGTCCTGTCCTTTCCGAATGAGCTGGCCCTGATCCACGTTCCACACGGGCTTGACCGTACCACCTTCAATACGCCATTTAGCTTCTCCGGCCTCGACATACTCCGGGGGAGCCCACCAGAGCATCAGGTAGTCCTCTTTACCCCATCACGGCCTGCAGGGCGCTTCATGATCTTCTGGGCTTTCCGCTCGTCCACCTTAACGAGCTTGCTATCTTTCCAACGACGGCCCCACCACTCGCCACCTCTTGAACCTAGTGGGGAGAAGGAAGTAGCAGATTCCTTCACTAGCGGGAGCAAATGCTTCCGCAGCTCGGGCTTCTTATAAGCCACCTTGATCACGGCGTCTCTAAGGTCACTCATTCGGTACTCTCAGCATACAAGTAGGGCCACTTACGGTTACACCTATTACATCGCACAAAAGGATTATTCGGTGTCAGCACTTTCCTCGTCTACACGCCTTCCTATATAGAAGGTACCAGACTCGTAAGTCACATAGTTACCACGAGCAACCCGCCCCTTGGACCGGGAGTAGATAGCCACGCAGTAGGTAGTACCTATAAAAGCACCAAAAAACCCCACGGCTACAATCATTGCCTGATAGAGAGCCCACCACACGAGTTAGTCCTCGTCCTTATGGACCGCGTAGTAGAGGGATTCCATCAGCGTGCTAAGGTACAGGAAGCCTTTACCTTGATCGCCTCTTAGCTCGAAGGCCACCTCCTCAGGAATCTGATCGAGCCCGTTATGGGCACCGCTCATAGCCCCGGCCATCGCAGCCATCGTATCTACATCACCACCCGGCCACATAGCAAGCTGAATGGTTGCCCAATAGTCTTTAGGGCTTCGTAGGAAGGCGTAGAGAGCCCAGAGGACTGAGGACCGGCAGTAGGGGTTGATACCTTCCCACGACGTCTTACCTTGGACCTCAGTGACAATGTAGTCGAGACACTGTGTGTGGGGAACCCACCGGAGAACGCCGTTGGTATACCCACCGACCCTGCGTACCTGCTCTGCAAACTCAGTGTCATACGTCCCCACATGTTCTGCAATCGCTTCGGCCATCGTGTGATCGACCGTCTCCATATTGGCCGCATACCAGACAGCCAGAGCCACGATGCCTGCAGACAGTTGAGCTTCTGTGCTCTGGTGTGTAATTCGGCTCTGTAGGCGGGCTAGGTCAAACGCATAGGTCGGGTTATCCGCTACGAGGGCCAGTGGGCCAACTCGCATAGCGGAGCCGTTACCGCCCGTCTCAGCGCCTGCTTCGTCCCACGGTACACCTGAGATCAAATTCTGGGCAGCATTCCTAGTACCACGCCCGGCCCCCACCATGTGGTCGTTCTCGAACATGGCAGCGATTCTTTGGGCGTACTTGGGTGCGGAGAATCTACCTTCATTCTCTACCAGTGACTCGACCAACTCACGAGCGAGCTGCGTATCATCGGTATACGTACCAAAGGAAAGGCCCTCGAAAGTCGAAGGGGGAGCCGTAGAGAAGTCCTTCGTCTCCACACAGCGCTCGATGTACTCACGAGTCTTTTCTGTCGGGCTCTTCTCCACAGGGGCTCCAACGGCGTCCCCTACGGCTTGGCCGATCAGGCAACCCTTGAACTGGTCAAGTGTCGGCATCGTCGTCTCCAAATAACATGGCGTCGGTGACGCCGGTGATGTTGATGAAAGGTAGTTTGTTAACCGGGTCGTAGCTGGCCTCGATAAAAACAGGACCTTGACCTACGGGAGAAACGGTTACGCCCTTTTCTTCAAGCAGCTCTTTGAGGCGGTCCGACCACGGAGTCAGCATAATCGGCTGCATCGCCTGTACCACTACGTAAGGCTCTTCCCGGTCGCACTCGTAATCATGCGTCTCACCATCCCCGCTATCCACGGTAGTGTAGCCTAGCGAGTTGAGCCACTCCACAGTACGACGGATGCCGGGATTAATCACGTCTTCAGGTACTACAGGCATATCACAGTCCCCCAAAATCGCCAACCAGATCATCGTAAACCACCTCGTCCTCAGGGGTTTCCTGTTCCTCAGGCTCAAGATTGACGTTCTAGACCTGAACGTCAATCTGGTAGTGGGCCATGAGCGTCTCCAGCACTTCCTCCCGGAGCGTCTCGCAGTTGGTCTCTGATCCAATGTAGGCCGGGCTCCTGCGTCCATTGAGGTGCAAGGCAAAGCGACCGTCTCGATAGGGTCGGACCCCGACCCCACGGATGGAATCGAGGATCACGACGTCAGAGCCAATTCGTACAAATGTTGCAGACATAAATCAGCTCTCCGGTACGAGTAGGCACGCCACATTAAACACGTCATCTTCCTGTCCTCGGAACCCAGCAGGATCTCCGGCCACAAGGATTTGACCAACAGGAAGGGGTCCAGTTGCAATCTGAGCACCCCAGAGGAAATTTCCATCACTATCACTACGAAGCATGGGGTGTGCGAGAACTTCCCCCATCATGATAGGACTCACATAGATATAGCCCACTCGAATTTCCTCCCTCTCCACCTCCGCAAAGCAGTCTGCCAGAAGATCATTCATGACATACTCGCTTTTGGGGTCATACTAGACCTGTGCTATGTGAGCGTCTGTAACCAGCGAATATTCGGGAATGCTGGTTTTGCGGAGCAGATCGCGGGGACTCATTTCTACGGGCGTTGCTTCAATCGTGTCAGGCATTAGCTTTCCTCCGTATCCATTTCTTCATTGATCAAGGCGTCGATCGTGCTGTTGAGAATCTCTTCAAACTTCTTCCAGTCGAAGGTAAACTCAATGTCATCTTCGGCGTACTCTTTGACGTCTTTGACGATCTCTGGAAATGCCGGGACCATCGTGATTGCCAGACTGTAGGCCCATTGGCTATCTCCCATAGGCCTCTTACATTCCCGGAGGCTGTTCTTGAGAGCCTCCCGGAGCCAGTCTCGGGGTGTCTCTTGCCCGGCCAACTTGGGATCGAGCTGGTCGTCCAGCCATTCACGGCGTTTTTGGTCTAGCGTCTTTTCATCACTCATTGTTAAATTCCTCCAGCATCGCGTAGTGATCATCCTCTAATTTGGGGAACAGAAATCCTTTACGTTCTAGTAGCTCACGAACACTCGCATCGTTTCGTATGATCCAAGTTAGCTCCAGAGTGTCGATCTTGAAGGCTCTCACCAAAGGTCCACTGCCCCTTAAAAGGGGTCCTCACGACAGCTCGAACGGTACGGGTGGTGATAAGTTGACCGTCTTCGTCTGAAGCCAGAACGCGACCCGGCTCCCCGTTAACTAAGACCCCATCCTCGAAGTGGTACCCATTCACCTCGTCCATTGTGATCTGACACCCGTTCAGAGTCCCGCCTACTTCGAGCTTCTTGCGCTCCAAGGGCACTTCCTCGTCTTCCGGCCAGTAGTGGGGGAGTTTATACTTGACCTCCCATTCCACAAAAGGGAACTCTTCTTCCAGCTCTCGTCTCACTTCGTCTACATCGTAGGCGCTCATTCCTCTTCCTCGTCTACGAGATACTTTCCGATGTAGTCCCGGTTGGAGCTGAACATTGGGATCTCTTCGTCAATCTCCCAGAACGACCGGATTACCATCCTATCGAGGTCGTCAATGTGTCCCGCATCGTAGAGCATTCTCGCACGATCTGGATCATCGAAGGTATCTGCCAGCGGCACTTCACGATTCTCACGATAGACGCAGCGACCTCGCTTCCGGTGGATAGGAATGTCGTTAGGATTGACACCCAGCTCTTGGAAGATAAGCTCTTGTCGCTCGTCAGTGCTCTTGCCGTGGAGCATCTTCTGTGCCGTCTTGCGGCCACGTAGTTTTCGCAGCTCGTGGTAGGCGAAGGACGAGATGCAGTTTTTGAACGCATCCCTCTGCCGCCACAGGAAGTAGTTCACCACGTCCTCTGGAGGTAGCACGAAGGCCCGGCAGTCGAAGATAGCTTCGGTATCAATGCCGTGCTCCCTGTTCTCTCGGTTGAAGGCCACCGCCGACGTGGCTGCACAGAGGGAGGCTATTTTCTGTGTCCGGTTCGCCAGAAAAGGCTGCGTCCTGTGCGTCATATCGTTACGCAACAGGATGGAGATCTCGTCTGACTGAACGTACGCCACCTGAGCCCCAGAGCAGTAGTCCATGACAGCCATAGCAGCGGCGTTCATGGCACCCTCGAACTGAGGATCAAAGGGCTTATCGAATTCTTCACGGTCTGTGAGCTTCGAGAACGAGTTTCCATCTAGCCGCAGGACAATCGGAAGGCGGGCAGGCAGAACCTGCTCTGCAGCCGTCTCGTACCCCTTGAAGCGATCTCCCATACTACTCATTGTAACCCTCTACGGGTGTGTAGGTGCGTTCCGTATCAGTATCCCCGGCATCCGGGGTAGAAACGGCAGGGTACATATAAATCTTCTGTACCACAACCTCATTCTCAGGGTCGTCAGACCACCCGGACTTTGCTCCGTAGGCGACTGCAAATGCGATCAGGCCTAGAAACAAGGGCACGGTAATCCAGAGAAGACAGCCACCAAGATCAGGGCCTCTTTTACGTGGTCTATACTGATAGGTCATGGTGTTTCCTGTGCATTTGTCATCAGCCGCTGGAAGCGGTTCTGCTCTTCAGGCTCTAGGTGCTCTACGGGCATATCTCCATCACCTATTGCCGCCTTGAGTATAGGCATTACATCTTCCCGGAGTTCGGGATACTCGTTAGCCATGTACATGTAGAGCAGCCGTTTTAGATCGTCTTCATTCATTGTTCCCAGACCTTCTCAGTGCAGAGATCTCTCCAATACTTCGATACATAATAGTCAGGACCCGGAGGTATAGCATAGCCGGGCTTGGTCACCTCCACAAAATACTTGCCGGTTGGCTTCTTCATCACGCCCCTCCCTCACACAGGCGTCCATAGCCGCAGTAACCGTATTCGTAATAGCCAGAACCGTAGCACACCAGTGGAGGACAACAAACACGTCCTCGTCCTCCTGAGGGCCTTCTGGACAGCGATAGATTGTATCGCCTATACGCTCTTTGCGCTCGAAATGAAGGGCCTGCTTCTCTTCATAGTCCAGCTCTTGTCTAGGCTCGAAAAAAAGCTGACTACAAGCCTCAGATCCCTTTTCCGTGAGAGTCACAGGATATAGATGCGGGTTGGCCTGAAGGCGCTTAGAGTCCCAACTCTCATTACGAGGCCCGTAGTGGACCAGACCGTTCAGTAAGAGCCATTCGTCTCCCGGCATCTGCCACGGTCCTTCCATAGGGGTCGTGGTATAACACTCGTAGAGCCTCAGGTAGGACCAGTCATCCATCTGGTCGATGCAAAGATCCAGTGGGGTCTGGGCCTTCTTGAGTTCCAGAAGCGTGTCCCTCAAGGCTCTCGGGGATCTCTTTGCGGCAATGATTGCATTTCATAATCAAGGTCCTCAGTTGGGGGTACCGTTAGTATCACTAACTAGTACCCCAGCGTAGCAGGAGCGTCAAAACTATTTCTCTCGCTCTTCTCTGAGGAGGGTACGGACCTTCTCGATTTCAGCCTCAGTGTGGACGGAGCCTCCGTTGTTGAGACGAAGGTAGTAGTCCAGCACACCCTCACGATCGAGCTTTACGAAGCCGATGCGAATCATCAGCTTGGTGGAGAGGATACGCTTGGCAACCTCGTCCTCCAGAAGCTCCGAAGCAGAGACGAAGCGGCCATCATGCAGCTCGGCATCGAACTCACCATTCATCCACTGGCAAATGGAGGTGATGCGCTGCTTGCCGTCGACCACTTCCGCATAGCCGCCTCCCCATCCGTCAGGAATGTTGATAACGATGGGAAGGGTCTTGCCACCTTGGAGGATGAACCCAACGTATTTCTCACGCTGGTACTGAGTCCACACGTGGTCCCGCTGATAGTCAGGGTCCATGTTGAGGTTGTAGTCCTCCACCAGACCCTTCGGGACACGTCGGATACCCATATCCAGCATATCCATGTGGACCGGCTTGTAAATATCGTCGATATTCATCATCCATCTCCTGCTCAGTTGCGTTGACAACCCCTAGTACCACAAGAGATAGAGGGCGTCAAAAATAAATCAGGCTTTGAGGTTCCAAGGGTCTTTCGTGGAGAAATCAGAGTATCCAGAAGCGCGCCACGGTCCACGCCGTAACAGTAGAGACATTAGGGCAGCACGGACAGCGACCCCGTTCTTCATCTGATCGAAGTACCGGGCTCTAGGGTCATCGTCGATGGACAAGGGTAGTTCTCCCATGCGAGGGAAAGGATGGAGGATACAGGAGGACTCGGGTAAGTGATCAACCAACTCTGGCGTCAGGTAGTACCCTTCTTTGTAGGTACCATCATACTCACTGGCCCCAAACCGCTCCCTCTGGACTCGTGTCATATACAGCACGTCCGTCTTTTCGAGAAGCTCCGGTGTCAGACGCTCGTGGTGACTAGAACCCTCAGGGAACTGATGGGGCATTCTGAGAGACGAAGGGCTAACGTGATTGACCTCCACATCGAATTTGGAGAGCAGGAGGGACAGAGAGTGCACGGTGCGTCCGTACTTGAGATCCCCAGCCAATGTGACTGTAAGCCCGTCTAGGCGCTCGTGGTGCTTAGCCATCGTGTACACGTCGAGCAGCGCCTGTGTGGGATGCTCGTTGGGACCATCACCGGCGTTGATCACAGGAATGTCGGAGGCATTAGCAGCTTCGAGCGCAGCACCGTGATTGGGGTGTCTTAGGACGATCAGGTCGGCGTACTGGTTGAAGGTACGTATCGTGTCTTTGAAGGACTCCCCTTTAGCTACCGAAGTGGAGTCCATATCCGTGACCATCAGCACCTTGGCTCTCTGTCTCTTGGCTGCAGCCTCGAATGATCTGGCCGTTCTCGTGGAAGGCTCAAAGAAGAGGCAGGCGACCACCCTACCTTGGAGGTGTGGGCCAAAATGGTTCTGGTTACTGTGAGCAAGCTCGAACAGGGCAAACAGCTCACGGCGATCAAGCTGCTCTGCGGAAAGGAAGTGGTCTGGCATATGAAAATCTCCGTAGTATTAAAAGGTAAGCTACGGAGACGGAGGGTACTAGATCAAATATGGGTTGTAAAGATCAGTACCAGAGGGCTTCCAGTTCATCATAATCATCGGAGCGGTCCTGTAAGAGGATCTCACCACCCTTCGCAACTAGGAACACAAAGGTACTCTCCAAGCCCTCTTCAATCAGTTCCGATACTTTCATCGTTTTCTTCCTCGTAGGTAAAAGAGTTTCGTTCTTGTTTGTCTTCGTCGAGCAGGGTCCTCACTACATCTGCGGCGCTACAGTCATCTAACGGCCTTTTAA
>Ga0306901_1000691_pt1 | contig 13024 bp, 21 predicted proteins | sample AntRauMFilla3767_FD_190431 | JGI IMG/M metagenome (GOLD analysis project Ga0306901, IMG submission 190431) | Saline lake microbial communities from Rauer Islands, Antarctica - Metagenome Filla 3 #767 (v2) (version 2) | ecosystem: Environmental > Aquatic > Non-marine Saline and Alkaline > Saline ... | reverse complement strand
TGCTGAATAACCAAGATAGTTACGCATATCAAGTTCTACCTTGTCTACGAGGTCTTTCTTAGTTTGCATAGCGTACTCAGATAGCTTGTGGGCTGTAAGAGCTTGGTATGCTTCACCAGATACCACGCGGGTTACAGAGATAGTCTTTCGAACAATATCTTTGTAATACCCTTGCGATACGCCACGTTGTGCAGAAGATTGCCCCTCGACTTTCTGTTCTGCGAAACGCTCACGGTCAAATTCGTGGATACGCTTTGTATCATTTTCCCAACTGTGCGTTTCTTTGATGAACACACGTCGCACATCAGCGTTTACTTGATATGTTTCCTTTACAAAAGACTTCTTTACGAGGTCTTGGATTGCAGGAATGGTCATTGTATTAACTAACATATAGTGATATTTACAATTAAACGGCTAAGTACCTACTAGGTATTTAGGTCGCTACTGATAAATCGTCCTTTTACTAGCGTAGTAGAGATAATCGCTGTGATACGGAATACCTTTACTGCGGTTGCTGTAACATCTAGTCCAGCGTGGTCGTCTAGGTCATACTCGCCCCCAACCATACTTTGTACGGCTGTTCCAGTTGTTACTGGCATTAGGAACTCGTTGTCGTTGTTTTCTGTAACAAGTACAGGAACAGCAGTTTGGTCAGCGTAGTCTTCGTCAATATCAAGCACGTATCGTTGGATTGAACCAATGATAGCGTCTCGTTGTGTCGTAGCAGTCGCACGAACAAGAAGTCCAGCAGTAACAGTCACCATATCTCCGAAACCGAAGACAGTAGAGCCTGTTTTTTTGTAGGCTTCAATGTTGTACTCGCCTGAATGTTGCTTAATCATATCGTGAAATACAAGTTAAATAAATAAAAGTATGCTTTGTACGCATACTCTTGACGGGCAAAAGGTAGCGTACATCGCTACCTCCTGCTTATTTATTGGACGGTGCAAACCGTCAGTGGCTTTCGCCTTGGAGGAGTCCTTATGGAGTCGGACTAAACTCGCTGATTGTCCCGTACATTATACACTACGTTTGACAAGGCAACAAAGCTAAGACGTGTGGACAAGAGAAAAGCCCCTGTTAAGGGACTCTCCTATCTCTCACCACGAGGTACTACTACTGTACCATAACTAAAAACTACCCTTTACGGGTAGTCCTTAGATATTCACCACCACTTCTAAGTGAGTAGTGGCTTTATTCTACCTCGTCTTCGCCCTTATAGCCAGAAGCCTTACGGTGATAGTCGCCTAAGTCCTTTACTGTAAGCACTTCTCCGAACTTCTGCTGTGCTACGTCCGAGATAACGATTGCACACATATTGTTCATGCGGGTAGACGCATTGTTTGTGATTGCGTTCATTTCTTCACCAAAGTTCTTGATGAGCACGTCGATTTCACGGTACTGCAAGCCGTGGTCTTCACAAATCTTAGCAATAGCGAACTCAATCTGTCCGTTCTCTTCCTTTACTTTTTCTTTCTTACTTTCTCCGATGTAGTCTTCGACGTACTGGAACTTCTGCAACTCAGCTAGTACAAGCGGAATGATTGCTTTAGCTCGTTGGTCGTGCTCGTACTGGTAAACGTGGTCTTCATAGTCGCCAGCTCCGAGGAACTCGTACCCTTTACGGTCACAATAAGACTGCAATACTCGACTAGATACTTTCTTGTGAAAGTTAAAGTTCTGCATTATGTCTAGGATTTCAAGCTGTCGTGGCTTGCCTAGCGTTGTTGTTCGAGTGTCTGACATATATTTAGGCTAGGATTACCCAATCTTCTGCTAATAAGTCTGTTTGTGAAGCTAACCACGGTACGATTGTCCCGTCGGATGTTCGCATATCTATATGAGCGTGGTAATTCACCTTAGTACCCTCCGCATAAAACTTATTAAGAGGTGCTCGGTTCACTTCGAATGTACTACCGTCTACTAGGAAAAGAAACATATCTTGCCCGTTCCAACCTTTTCTTGCTACTCGTTTTCCTTGTTTCAGTGACGCTAAAGCGTTTGAAAAGTTATTTGGTGATTCCATATATATTAAGCATTTGCAATTTTACCCTCAATTTCTACCGTTTCCCCGTTTGGTAGCTTGATAGTGTAGTAATAAATAACCGTTGTAACCTCTTTTGTTACCACCTGCCCTGTCTCTCGTGAGACTACTTGTCCCTCTTCGATGATGTCCTTGTCTTGTCGTTGTGACATTATCTCGACTTTCACTCGGTCTAAGTCCATAAAGTCGGTGTACATTAGGTCGGTGTACTCAGTATCGCCAGCAAATAGTACTTGGATTTTGTGAGTCTCGTACTCTTGGGCTGTTTCTGGGTGATACGCAAGAGCTAGTCGTGAGTTTTTGAAGTCTACGATGTACTTCCACTCTCCACTAATCATCATACGTCGGATTTCTACAATGAGATTACCTCGTTTCTTTTGTACTTGGTCTGGTGTAGCACTAAGAATAGACTTTAGTTGAGCCGATTGCTCGCTAGTCATATTGGCTAGGTCAATCATTTGCGGTGTGTTAGCCGTTGGTTTTGCTTCGTCTACCTCTACTTCCTTGGCTGTTTCAGCTCCGAGACGTTCGGCAACACTGGCAACAACTGGGGTTGCTGGTGCTTCTGGGGCTGGTTCATTACTTTGTTCGGTAGTAACAGCACCCTTTGGTAACTTCGGTTCTTCTTGAGCTGGTGGAGTAAAGCTTCGTGTTGCGTCTCCTGTTGGTGCGTTCTGTACTGGTGTATCACCTGTAGGAACGTTGTTGTTTTTTTCTGACATATTGTGAGTTTAGATTATAGTGAATAACTTTCCCCTGTCTGGGCTTTCCCTGCTTGTTCTACAATAGAGTCTACTCCGTGTGGGTCGTTCCCTGCTCCTGCTCCTGCTGGCTGTCCGTTTCCAGCTCCAAAGCTGTTCTCGGTAGGCTTCTTGTAGCCTGTGACGGTGTTTGCAACCATAGCAACGGCACTCTTTAGCTCGTCGCCACTCATTTCAGCTACGTTAAACTTGTTCTGCTTAAAGGCTTCGATGATTTGGTTTGCCTTGGTAGCGTCTTGATTAGTAAGAGCCATAGCAGTTTCCTGTACGGTCTTCTGCACGTCTACTACACCGTCTTGGTCGCCAGCTTTACTGGTAGAGTTTGCGGTGTGCATATCGTTAATAGTCTTCTTCAAAGCCGCCATTTCGTCCATTTTAGCAATTTCACCGTCGGTCATTTCATCTTTCTCGTCTTCGGTAAGGTCTTTAGAGGACTTAATCTCTTTGAATGGTAGATTATCGTCACCCTCTTGTGCTTCTCCGCCCTCTGGTGCTCCACCACTTGCACCCTCACTACGCTTAATTTTCTCAGCCATTGCTCGAATATCTGCGTCTTTCTTGGTGTGTAGGTCTGTAGAAGACTCTAATTTACTTGAAAGTTCCCCAACAGTCTTTGATAACTCAGCGATTTGCTGGGTTGGTGTAAGGTCTGCCTTGTCTGGGGCTGGTGCTTCTTCTGGTGCTTGGGCTGGTTCTCCACCAACTGTCTCCCCGAAAGCGTCAACGTGAGGTGTTTCAACGGCTGGTGCTGTTGGTGTTGGTGTTCCCTCTGGTTGTGCTGTCGGCTGTGAGTTTGCTTCTGACATATAAATAAATGATTATTTTTTAATCTGGCGTATCGCCAACTGGTTCTTCTTGTTTTGGTTTGCTCTGGGTTCGTCGGACATTCTCTAGGTGTAGGGCTTCAAAGTCGTCTAGTACGCTGGTAAGCTCCTTAATACACTGTCGAATGACCATTACTTCTTGTGGTTCTGCGGTTAGTCCAGCTTCGATAATAAGTGGCTTGATACGTGCGGAGATAACGGCTGTGATAGCGTCCTTGCCGTTTTCCCACGTATTAGCTACTTTCGCTAGTACTTCCTCGTTAAGTGTCACACTGGCTTGTCCTGTGGGTACTTGACCGTTGATGTGTTGCACTGTGAGTACGTCAAAGTCTACGATGTCCCGTTCCATTAGGTACTGTTCCAGTGGCTTCTTACGGTCTAGTGTTATCTCTTCGGCTGTTCTATCTCCTTTGTTTTTAAGTTCTTTTGACATAATTAGCTGGGATTATTTTTAGCTTGCTCTTTTACTGCACCTGCCCGTCCTTGGGGCTTCATATTGGTTTCCTGCATTTCCTCGTTCTGCTTCTGTATAAGGTCTGCTGGGATAAATAGATTGGCTGGTCGCCCTGTAATATCAGTGTACTCTTTCTTTAGTACGTCTTTATCCACTTGTTCACCCCATACACCAATTAGGAAGTCGGCTTCTTCTTTGAGTTCGATTAGCTGTAGGTATGAGTCCTTACGTCGTTCTGGCTTCATTTCAACATCGAATGAGAACTTACGCTTTCGAATAAGCATAGGGTTTACCATGTGATACTCACGGTCTTTACCGTTTTGCTTCTCGTTAAATGACTTCTCGAACAGTCTGTCCTTAGTACCCTCTTCGTCAAACTCGGCTGTTCCTACTGCTGGGTCAAAGGCTACTGCGTGTTCTGTACCACCAAGTGCAATAGTAAAGTTCTGGTACACGTCAATCTTCTTTCCGTCTACAATAGTCTCTGACTCTTTAGTGGTGTACTTAGTCTCGATGGTTTCACCTCGTCTGGTAGCCATATCTATCATACCGCCAACAATACCGTCCAATAGGTAGCCTAGTTTCTCTACTTGGTTAGCCTGTGCCGCTTGAACTGCGGTTGCTGTATCACCCGATACCTCGCCCGATGTAGTTTGGTTAAGCGTCTGAGACTCTAGGATTTCTTTCATTAAGCCAGCAAAGCCAAACTCTTGTGAAGTAATACCCTTGTTTTCTGGGTCTGCTTTCTCGTAGTTTTCACTGGTAATACCGTGAGTACGTTGCCCACCTTTGAATAAGTCCTTAGTAAGCGTGTACTTTCCTTTCACCAATAGGGCTGGGTCTACACCTTGCTCGAACTTCTCGGCTAGTTTAGTCAATATCCAGTCTAGGAAGTCTGCATTGAACTTGGTCTTCATTGGGATTGACCGTGAGTAGATAGAACCTACCATACGTTCTGCACTTACTAGAGACAGTGGGTAGTTGTTTCGTGGGTAGAAGTATCTAAATGCTGTGTCTCTCGGTAACATCATTGTACCGTTAAGGTACAAGTTGAAACGGTTGTTCTCTTTATCAAATACAAAGTGACGCATTACGTCCTTTGTTGGGTTCTTCAAGCGTGATGAGTCGAACAGTGTGAACTTCTCGCCAGCTTCGGCTGTAATCATTTCATTCTTATCGGCTGGTACTGAGTCCCACCGTTGCATTGAGCTATACGCTTCGTCGGCTTTCTTACGTGAGATAATGTCCTCGATTGTAATACGGGGCTGGTCTTGCACCTCGTTAAGCTCTGGGTTTCCGTAAATGATACACCGTCCGTCCATAATACGTGAGATTGCCTTTCGTTCCTGCACTAATTCCCCGTCCTCCCACCGTAAGTCGTCAAAGAACTCCATTGTGTAGTCAACGTTGTCGATGTCTACCTTGTTTCCTTGCTTATCAAAAGCTACTCGTTCTCGGATATTCTTTACGTCCCACTCTTCGAACACTGGACAATCACCTTGGGTAAACGTTTCCCAATAGATTAAGCCAATCTTTCGCATGAACTTCTCTAGTCGATAGCTGTGCTCAATTGCAAGGTTGTAGATTTCTCCCATTCCCTCCACCTTTTTGCCGTTCTCGTCGTAGCACTTCACGTCTCGCTTGTAGATATTCTTTAAGAAGAACGAACAAAAGCCCACAATCTTCTCGTGAACGATACCGTATGATATTTCCCTACTCTCTCCCTCCTGTCGCTTTGGTGAATAGTTGATTGCCTTTAGTTGGTTGTAAACGTAAGCGTCTGAGTACTTCATACCGTTGAATACAACAGTGTGAGCTTCACGAGTAGCAACGTCTTCGTTGATTTGCATTACCGTCTCTCGGGCAAACTTAGCGTCATCAACGTTTCCCTTGTAAGGGTCGCTCCCTTTAGCTGTAGTTTCCTCAGCTTTATTCTCTTGCTCTGTTTCCATATATGTTGTTTATTTTATCACATACTTGATTGACTCGCCCCATTGTCCCCAGTGGATTGCATTTGCTGTAGAAACGCTTTCATTTCCTCTGTGTCTAACTCGGCTTTGCTGTAGTGGGGCTTCTGGCTAGGTTCGTCTCTAAAGAATGTGTGAATTGCACTGTCGAAACGGTCTGGTGAGAATCCGTTGTCTTTCTTAAAGTCTTTCTTCGGTTGTAACTGCATTTGTCCTGTAGGTGTACGCTTGAACTTAATCTTCTCCATTTCTTTGAGCCACGCCTTTGGATTGTTCGTTACAATGATACCACCAGCTAAACACCACTGTCTGAACTTCCACGCCAACTCCATTTTGTATGTGTTGAACTCGTGCTTAGTGTCTTCTCGGGCTTTGTCGGTAAGAATACCTGTAACGTGTTCGCCCACCTTGACTGTCATTTCTCCTACTACCTTTGCACCCTCACCAAACGCTTCGATACCCACGTCGTTAGATGTAATGCTGTAAGCGTCTCTGATTGACTCCATTTTACGTGCCAAGTCTTTAGGGTTACTGGTTGCTTCGTTTAGCACCTCTTTCAAGTAAATGTTATCTCGGATAGACGCTATTGACCTGTCCTTACCCATACCAGCAGGGTCTAGTGCCAACACTCCACCTCTCATTTGCTGTGTGCCGTTCTCTTGTTCAAAGTTAATCTTTACGTTAGCAAACAGTGGAATCCAGCCTTTCTCGTCCATAACCTCAGCTCCAGCGAACTCACCGTCCACTCGAACAAGCACCTTATCGCTTGGAATGTCCCCGATACTTGGGTAGTCTTCCTCCATTTGTTGAATAAAGCCCTCCTTTACGATAGGTGACTGACGTGAACTAAACGATAGCTTGGTGTATCTACTCCCTGCCTTGTGGCTTTCATAGAACTCACCCTCGTTACGGGTTGGGTTGCTGGCGTAGAATACGATGTAATACTCACCAGTCAAAGCACCTTTCATAACCTCGAACACCTTATCGTGAATACCTGACGCTTCGTCGGCAATAATAAGCACGTACTTAGCGTGCAATCCAGCCAAAGCTTCGGGTTTCTCTGCTCGGGCTACTTGAGCACGCAAGAACCAGTCCTTGTCTCCCTTTATCTTAATGTGGTCTGATGTCTGCTCGATAGAGTCTCGTAATGGCTGGGGTAGTTTCTTTGCCCAGATGAAAAACTCTTTGAGGAAGATGTCCTCTACCTGTTGCTGGGTGTTGGCTGTCATACCAATCTGTGAGCCTGGCAATGTGATGAGGAAGTGTAGGGCTACTACTGACTCTGTACCCGTCTTACCAGTACCGTGACCACTCTTGACCGTTATCCAACGCTTTGCGATGTCGAATGAGTCCAATCCAAACGTCCACAACGCTCGGTTATAGGCTGTAAGGGTACACGTCTGTTGCCAAGTGAAGTGATTACCGTCCTCTTGGCACATCTTTTTGAACTCAGCAGGGGTCTGGTTCTCGAACATATCTACCGTATAGAACGACAAGTCGTGATATATGAGTCGCCCGTCTTGGTCGAATAGCATAACCTCTCGTTCATTACCGTACACGTCCGTAAACTTAATGGGTTTACCTCGTAGCTCTGCAATAGGCATACTCGGCTTGAAACTCAACGCTTCCTCAGTAAATAGGAATACATCTTTAGCCCAATCAGCTAGAACTTGTGCGTCTGCTTCCCAGTTATTTTGTTTGTTGTTTTGCATTTCTTAATTCATTAGCCCTAGCAGTTACTCGCTTCACCTTACAATTAAAGCACGACGCTCCTTGTTTTATATTGACTCTCTCTACTCTAGCAGGGCAATACTTACATTTTACTTTGTGAGTTTTCATAGCTTTTTCATTTGAAATCGTAGCTTTTTCTCGTCGTTAGTTAAGTGCCACCAAGGACAATCGCTACACTGGTATATCCTTAGCTTCCCTCGTCCTCGTTTGTTTAGTTTGTTGCGACGGGTTTCTGCGTCTCGCTTAGTTAGACATACTTTCCCCGATTGTTCACAACGCTGGTTCATAAACTATCCTGCATTAGCAATTACCCACGCTGGTAAAGCCATAAAGAGTAAGATTATCGCTCCCTCAGCGTCCATTACTCCCTTACCGTGTAAGACTGACACTCCTATGATGATTACTATTGAGCCTATTATCTGGTTTTTCATACGTCTATTACCTTACCGCCAATAACTTCAAAGTTGTTATCCTCCATATTCTGACGCAAGCCAGCTAGTGTGAATGTATGGTTCACGTTCGCTTCTAGGTCTACACGCTTCGGGGCTTCGATACCAAGTAGCATAATCAGCTTACGTTCCGCTTCGGCTTGTACTCCAGTGTTATCAAATGAGCACCAAATCACTCGTATCGCTCGTCTATGCTCGATGTTGAGCACTCGCCAGCCTATGTCTTCAAAGATAGCGATGATGTCCCCGTCTCGTAGGGTTGAGTGTTCTTGTGTATTCTCTGAGCCGTCTGCATTACGTTCTGGTACGTCGTCCTTGTGCATAGGCATTTCAATCGCTCTGTATTGCCTTTGGTACGCTTTCTTCTTTATCCGTCGCACCAAAGTAACAGGGTTTACACCAGCTTCGGTCATTAAAGCCTTTACTGCGTCACTATTAAAGACTCTATCGGGGTTCAAGGCTATAGACTCTGAGTAACCAGCCGCACGTAACGCTTCCCCTTTACTTACTCCACCATTATCCACCATGTACTGCACAGCAAGTCTAGCTCGTTCGGAAACGGCTTTAGTACTGACTTTATTAGGCTTCTTTAGTTCCTTTTGTGAGTTTGAGAACATAGTTACATTATGCCACACTTTTACTGGTTACCCATTTGCTTGTTCTTACGGTCTTTGTTTCTTTGGTACATATTTAAGGGCTAGCTAACTCTAGTCGGTTGGAGTTATTTTCCATAGCCGATGTTTATAAATCTCATAATGTCCTCGTTTGTCACCAGCTCTTGGTGGGGTTGTTTCCTGTCTTCATTTATCCATTGCCGTAAAAAGCTGACCGGGATGTTTGCTCGCTCTTCCTCTCTACCTGCTTCACGTTCGGCGGTGATAGCGTCTAAACACTCTCTACTTGATAGCATTTGTCCGTCTTGTATTTTGTCTCCGTCTAGGTAGTTGGCTACAAACCTCTCTTCTAGGCTTAGTATCTTAGTCATAGGTTATTTAGTGGGTGGGGTTAGGGCTTCTTCTACATCTTCTATATCCGACATAGATACATAAAGTTGGTCTTGATAAATTAAATTTGCTTTTCTCCTTACTGCTACCAAAGCTTTCTCTACCCCAGCGTCACGTTGGGCTTGTAGGGCTTGGGTTAGTTCTCCTTTAAACCAAGTGCTACGAGAAAACTCATCCATCATTCTTTTAGATTCTTTCCCACTTATGTCTAAATTCATTCCATAAGCACAGTCACTTGCCTTATTCACTATCTCCTCCACCGCTTGTTCTATTGTTTGGTTTGTCATAGGTGTCTGTTCCTCCCTAGCGCGGGCGTTCACGGCTTCTATGTTTATTTTGTTGGTGCTCATAGTTTATTCTTTACCGTATAATGGCTTCACTACGTTCTCTAGGAAGTCTTTTTTACATTGTTCGTACCCCACCTGCACTAAACATACGGCTTCAATACTCTGTTTATCGCTTGGTGGCACATTCCTGACATGAGGTTTCATCCCCTCTATCCCCTCCAACAGTCCACTCTCTAGGATTGAGTTGAGTGATGCCTTCCATGTGGCGGCGACCACGCTGTCTGTAAATTCTTTTGACAGGTAACCTTCTGCTTCTATAGGAAGTTCGTTAATAATGTCTTGACGGACATTATTCTGCATTTGTTCTAGGTTCATAAACTACATTGGGTTACTTCCATCTGATAATACTCTGGTGGTACGCACTTACTCACTAGCATGTTGTACATCGTACAAAGGACAACTACGCTGACTGAGACACTCATACTATTTCTGATAACTCACAGATTGCTAATTCAAAACCTTCACCCATGCCAGAACCAAGATACTTTTCTATCGCTTCCAAGCCGTAGTCTACTTCAACAATTTTTCCGTCTACTACTGACTCAGCTTTTCTTGGCAATTCACATACTGCTTTTGGAAAAAGTGTGCCGTGTTCATTTTTTATAGTGTAGATTTTCATGGTTACTTAATTACAGCAAATAGATAGACAATGTATTTTCTCATAAGCTCTTGTACTTACTCTTAATACCAGCAATGTCTCGTTCGTAGAGTTCTCGTGAAGCGTCAAACATAGTTAAATACTCCAGCATATCTGGGGTTGAGTCCTTTGAAATAAGGTGTTCGATGTATTGGTCACGGAAAACAAAGGCTTCTTTAGCCATTGTAAGTTTCTCATTCATATCTGAAGTCGTTAAGGTATCTTCTACAGTAGTAGTGGGGTAAGTAGTGTTCATAAGCTATTCTATTTCTTTACCATAGCTCTTAATCCAGCTCGACAATACAAAACGTGCGTCCGATTGGTTTAATCCAAACTCTTCTTGCAGGAACGGTACTGCACCAAACATATTGGTTACACCACTGTCTCGTAGGTCTTCTAGGTAGTCAAAGTAGTCTCTTGGGTCGATGTCTTTCTCAAAATCAGTTGCCATAAGCGATAATGTTAGTTGGGTTCGTTAATCTTCACGGTGATAATCGTCTGGGTTGTCATACCGTAAGCTCTGATGATTGCTCGCAGGGCTTTGGCGGTGTTGCCGTCTCGTCCGATAAGTCTCCCCATATCGTCTTTGTGTACGGTGACAGTAAGGGTTAATCCTATCTCGTCGGTACTTTCAATCACTCGAATAGAGTCTTTGTGTGCTACTAAGCCCTCGATGATGAAGTACAAATACTCGTGTGCTGGTTTCATATATCCTTATTATACTACATTTTATTATTACATTTTGTGTAAGCTGTGACTAACTCCAACAGTGTCGGGACGCTTCCCAGTCACTCAGTCCTCCTATGTCGAACAGTATTCTAGCGAACGCTATGTTCTGGGCTGGGTCTTTCATATCTGTGAAGCCGTGAGAACGGTAGTGGTCGCCTTGCCAGTACTCTGAGATTTGAAATATGCCTTTGTCATTACTTCCGTTGGTTGGGTTAAATGCTGTCGGGTCAAGTAAGCCACCTCTACTGCCCTCGCAACGGGCTACGTCTTCCATATACGGTGCGTCTGGGAATACTTTGTGGATTTCCTCGACAATACGTTCCTCTGTCCACTCTATTACTACTTTTACTCTTACCTCCTTAGCCAGCTCTAGTTTTTCAACCTGTGCTGGCTGGGGTATCGCAGGTTCTTCTTCTAAATCAGCCGCAAACACGTCCTTTACTATGGGGTAATAGAATACTCCGATTAGTGATATACAAGCCAGTAACGTTACTACGTGTAGTGCAATGGTTTTAATCTTCGCTACTCGGTTATTAAAACGTCGCTCCTGTAGGTATTTCTTACCGTATGACTGTAGGTTGTTGTAATTATTGGATTGCATAATGATTGTTATTGATTATATGTATATACTACATCATAACTTTACATTGTCACTGTGTACCTGTGGAAAAGAAAAAGTGGGGGGTTAGCCCACTTATTAGATAAAGACCACCTCACTTTCGGTAATAGAGTAGTGCGTGTTGCATTGAGCAGAACGTTGTACCACGGTAGGTAATGAGTTCCTTGCTGTTTCGTACAGCGTGACAGAACGCACACCTCAACGGGGGTCACAATACGGACAGCCGTACACAAACACTTTGTGATGTGGGCAACTGCCGTCGGTCATTTCCGTTGTCGGTTGTGGTTTTGGAACTTCCAGCTCCAGTGTGAACTGTTCCGCTTTGCGAAACCTCTCGTCCAGTGGTAGGTATTCTTGAAACTCATTAGCCATTGTCTCCCTCCTGTGGTTGCTGGTCTACTTATAGTATATCACCTAGACTGGGACGTTTTTGAATGTTTCAACGGCTTTACCGCCTATTACAACAACGCTTGATACACGTTTAGTTGGTCGGTTCGTCAGTGAGTAGCTGTAGTCTTTACCATTAGCTGTCTTTACCCACGTTCCGTCTATCTCCCAGCCGTCTTTGCGTAAATCGCAAATGATAGCTCCTAGCCGTGATATATACACCTGCAAGGCTTCGTTTCTAGTAACTGAACCTTTCTCTTTAAGCTGTTTTACAACCCAGTCTCGTTGTGTTTTCTTCATAACTATTTGTTTTTACGGCAACGTGAGCAGTCACAGTCCTCAGCTTCGGCTTCGTCGATAACAGCTTTTACCATTTCTGCAATCTGAATAGCGTCTTTTGCTGGTAGGTGTAGTGCAATAAGTCCTGCTACCAGTCCTGCGGCGTAAGTAGCGGTGCAAGGTAATTCTTCTCGGTCTTCTGACTCAAAGGCTTTCGTTAAATTCACGTATAGCTCTAGGGCTTTTTCAACAATGTCGTCTGAGTTGATGTTTGCTTGGATTACTGTTGTTTTCATATATTTAGTTTAGATTATTTTAAGTAAATCATTACAGTAGAACGAGCTACTCCCGTCTTACTAGCTATTAAGCCTGTCGGCATACCAGCGTCAGCCATTCTTTTGACTGTCTCTACCCGTTCAGCCTTGAACTCTGGGGTGTTCTCTGTGTTCAAAGCAGTCCAAATAGCTTGGAACTGGTACTTCCACAATATCTCGTTGCGAGCTTCTACTAAGGCTTTAAGTATCATTGTTTGATTGCCTTGCTCTACTCGGTTGATTGAGTCGTAAGCCGCTATTCTTGAGCACTCGAACTTAGTAGCAATGTCATTGACGGTATTCTTAGTGCCTTTGGTCTTGATATACATTGCGTAAATCTTTGCGTCTTTTGTTTGCTGTTCCATTATTATGTTTTCTTTACGGTGGATAATTTAGCTTCGATTGTTTCCTTGCTAGGCATTGAGTCGTGGTCAAGTCCCAGAAACTCTAGCCAGTCCCAGTAGTGACTCCAACGGGT
>Ga0306901_1000681_pt1 | contig 13155 bp, 21 predicted proteins | sample AntRauMFilla3767_FD_190431 | JGI IMG/M metagenome (GOLD analysis project Ga0306901, IMG submission 190431) | Saline lake microbial communities from Rauer Islands, Antarctica - Metagenome Filla 3 #767 (v2) (version 2) | ecosystem: Environmental > Aquatic > Non-marine Saline and Alkaline > Saline ... | reverse complement strand
GCCTCGTTACGTCCATCTCCCCCGCTAGAAGCTGTCACGGTTTCCCGGTCCCGTCCCAGCACAATGTCTGAGAGGTCAGCCATGAACACGGCTTTGAGGTCCAGATCCGAGGTGGGGGTGGTAGTCCCGTGCAGATGCGACCCGAACTTGGAGAGTCAAGCTCTCCCTATGACGGCCTGTTTGTGTGCCGGTAGATTGCATCGTACGTCTCTGTGATCGAGGTTCAGTGGATATAGCACCTGAGCCATACCCATTATTCCGGGCATATAAAAAGATTTTTGACGTTTCCGGGTTAGGAGGGTATGTTCTGGGTGACAAACTTCACACACCCTGCTACGGTAGTGTTGCTATGGGATATAAAGTATACGCAGGTCCTACCAATGTGAACGTGGTCTGGACCGGAGACACGTGGGAAGAGCGGGGAACGGCAGAGGCCAGCCGCTTGACAGGAGATACGGGCCACTGGCATATATGCAGGGTCCTCGTGCAACCGGCGTCCAATAGAGGCCGGGGCATTGGTGGCGATCTGCTCGACCTACTCAAGGAAGAGGTCCGGGAACGCGGTGGTGAAACCCTCACTGTCGATCCCGGAGGATACGATAATAATCAGGAGCGCCAGCGGTACTTCTATCAGAAATGTGGCTTTGAGCCTCTTAATGAGTACCGGATGGTTTGCCACCTTGTAACATCTAAAATGGATTCGGAATGACGACGTATGAAGCAAATTCGATCCACGTGCTAGAGAACCGAGACGCCGTACGTAAGCGGCCCGGTATGTACGTGGGTGGCACAGGTATCAGAGGCTATCACCATCTGGTCTGGGAGGTCGTAGACAACTCAGTGGACGAGGCCATGAACGGCCACGCTTCCAAGATCGAGGTCCACCTTCACGAGGATGGGCGCTCGATCACAGTCAAAGATGATGGGCGTGGTATCCCTATCGAAAAGCACCCTAGCAAAGGCGTCTCTACACTGGAGGTCGTATTTACCGTCCTCCACGCAGGCGGCAAGTTCAGTGGTGACTCCTATAAGGCGTCTGGCGGTCTTCACGGTGTGGGCGCTTCTGTCGTGAACTTCCTCAGCTCCAACCTAGACGTGGAGGTGCGACGGTCTGGAAAGGTCTATAAGCAGAACTACACGCAAGGTACGCCTACGGGAGACGTGGAAGAGGTGGGGACGTGTCGCAAAAGGGACACAGGTACGCAAGTCACCTTCACCCCGGACCCCGATGTATTCGGTGATCTGGAGTTTGACGCCAACACAATTCGTGAGCGACTGGAGATCAAGACCTACCTCAACAAGGGGCTGCGTATTACCTTTGTCCACGGCGACAAAGAGCCGGAGGTATTCCAGCATGACGGTGGCGTTGAAGAGTACCTAGAACACCTCGTCAAGGAAGCGAAGGTTCCACCAACACACCTCAAGCCCATCTTGATCGAGGAAGAGACGGACGGGATGCGTGTGGATATTTCGTTCCAGTGGACAGAGGATACCAAAGAAGACACACGCTCGTTTGTCAACACGATCCCCACCAAGAGCGGCGGCACTCACGAGAACGGATTTCGAGCTGGCCTCATGAAGGCGGTGCGGAACTACTTTGATGTGAGTGGCTCAGTGCCGAAGAGCCTCGACATTAACGCTGACGATATTCGGGAGGGCCTCAAGGCGGTGGTCTCCATTTTCCTCGAAGGCGATATGGAGATTGAAGGCCAGACCAAAGAGCGCCTCAACAACACCGAGGTACAACCTGCCGTGACCAGTGTGGTACGCAACTTCTTGGAGCAGTACCTACTCAATCACAGCTCAGTGGCAGAGGCGATCACCACACGTATCGTACAGGCCGCTAAGGCTAGAAAGGCTAGTAGGTCGGCATCCACTCAGGTACGGCGCAAGAAGCCCGTCTCGAAGAAGCTGACGCTGCCGGGCAAGCTCGCTGATTGCTCCAGTACGCAGATGGAAGAGTGTGAGCTATTCATCGTCGAGGGAGACTCCGCTGGCGGTAACGCTAAGCAGGCTCGTGATCGAAGGACGCAGGCGGTCCTGCCTCTGAGAGGTAAAATCCTCAACACAGAGAGCGCTACGATGAAGTCCATCCTCAAGAACAAAGAGATCTCCAACATCGTAGAGGCTCTGGGTTGCGGGATGGACGATAAGTACAACGGCTCCCGGCTGCGGTACGGTAAGATCATCCTGCTAATGGACGCCGATAGCGACGGCCATCATATCGCTACCCTCTTGCTGACGTTCTTCTACCGGTATATGCCGGAGTTGGTCAAAGCTGGCCGGTTGTATCTGGCCCAGCCGCCGCTCTACAAAATCGCAGTAGGTACCGACCTGCATTGGGCGGCAGATGATGCGGAGAGGGATGCTATTCTCAAGAGTCTGAGCGCTGCCAAGGCGAAGCGTGCTGATATTTCTCGCTTCAAGGGGCTGGGGGAGATGATGAAGGACACCCTCAAAGAGACGACGCTGGACCGGAATACCCGCCAGCTCCTACCCGTCGAGGTGCCTGACGAAGAAGAGGAAGCAACGGACTCCACCATCAAAAGCCTTCTGGGCCGCTCCAGCAAGGCCCGCTATGATTTCATCCTCGATAACCTGTCGGCGGTTGATGATTTGGACATTTGAGGTTATACTAAGGGGCGCTGGAAGAGCGTCTCTGCCTCTTCCAACAGCGCCAATACCAGCTTCGCTGTCATATGCGCATCAGCGTAGGCATTGTGGTGGTGGCCCTCGAAAGGGAGTCCGTAGGCATCCAGCATTTTTGACAAGCTGCATCCTACGGACCCTTTTTTACCGATACGTAAGGGGCTGCACACCTCTTTGAGGTCGTACATACGTACCGGATCGGGGACAGTAACTCCCGCCTTCAGAGAGTCTTTGTAGACCTTTTTGCAGTCCAAGCCCCAAGCTCCGAGTCGTACTGGCTCACCCACCGCTCTCACAGCGTCCCAAAAGGCATCCAGCACTTCGGTAGCGGGGCGTGCTTCTCCAAGGGCTTCGGCCTCGATGCCGGTGAGCTGGCTGACGTAGGAATCAAGCGGTTCTACACCCTTGACAAGCTCGTCAAAAAGAGGTTCAATGCGGCGACGTACCAAATCGACCGTGACGGCCCCGACTTGGATGATGTTCCGGTTGGGCTGATTCATTTCAAGGTCGAGAACTATTAGGTGCATGACTCGAACTTCTCCGGTTGCGGCGTGGCCTTAGCTGTGTTAGCTTGCTACGTATCAACTGGAGTACAAGAACATCATTAGGACGGAATAAAATATGCCATTGAAAGAATACCCGGTCCTCTCGCTACGTAACAACGTCCTCTTCCCTCATGCGGTCATTCCGATCGGGGTAGGACGGGCAAAGAGTGTGGAGGCCCTTGAGTTCGCCATGAACAACTCCAAGAAGCTGGTCCTGCTCGCACAGCGGGACTCCGATGTGGATGACCCCGCCGGGGAGGACCTCTATGATGTTGGCACGGTGGCCGAAATCATGAAGGTTATCGACCAACAGGATGGCACTTATTCCTGCATCGTGCGGGGAGAGGGCCGGGTACATCTCCAAGATCTTCAAGAGGATGACGGCTACTTCGTCGGTACTTTTGAAGAGGTCTTAGAGCGTCGTACCGAAGATGACGAGGAAGAGGCGCTGGTCAGGTCCCTGACGGATACAGCGGTGGAGGTTATCGAAAAGACCCCGGATCTCCCCGTCGAGTCTGTCCAGATTATCGAGGACATTGACGATCCTTCGCATCTGGCTGACTTCCTCGTGACCCACATGGGTCTGGAAGCCAGTGAGAAGCAGGAATTTCTCGAAGAGTTTGACGTCAACGCCCGCCTCGAAAAGTGCATCCTCCTGCTCACGGACCAGATTCAGCGCACCAAGCTGAGCGAGGAAATCCGGGACCGCATCCGACAGGAGTCCGAAGAGCACCAGCGGGAATACTTCCTCAAACAGCAGCTCAAAGCTATCAGAGAGCAGCTTGGGGACTATGACGACGAACTCGAAGAGCTGGAGGCTCGTGTCGAGGATGCCAATATGCCGGAAGAGGCGTACGAGGCTACCAAGAAGCAGCTCAACCGGCTGCAGTCGATGCAGAAGTCTTCGAGCGAATACAGCGTTACTCTCAACTACGTGGAGACGATGCTCGACGTGCCGTGGCAACGGGAGAGTGAGGACCAGCTCGATCTGGACCGTGCACAGAAGGTCCTCGATGACGACCATTACGGTCTCGATAAGGTCAAAGACCGTATCGTAGAGGATCTCGCAGTCCGCAGCCTCAAAGCGGATATGAAGGGCTCCATCATTTGCCTGCACGGCCCTCCCGGTGTCGGTAAGACCAGCCTTGGCCGCTCGATCGCCCGTGCTCTGGGACGCAAGTTCGTCCGCATCTCCCTTGGTGGTGTGCACGATGAATCCGAAATCCGAGGGCACCGTCGTACCTATGTCGGCGCTCTTCCGGGACGGATTACGCAGTCGATTATCAAGGCTGACACCATGAATCCTGTCATGCTCTTGGACGAGATTGACAAGGTGGGTAACAGCTTCCGTGGCGACCCGAGTGCGGCCCTTCTGGAAGTTCTGGACCCTGAGCAGAACGACACTTTCAGCGACCACTTTCTGGAAGTGCCTCTGGATCTCTCCAAGGTCCTGTTCATTGCCACGGCCAACCAGCTCGACACCATTTCGGCTCCCCTGCGGGACCGTATGGAAATCATCGACGTACCTTCGTACACGCTGTATGAGAAGCAGCAGATTGCCAAGCGGTATCTCGTACCCAAGCAGGTCGAGAAGCATGGTATTTCCGAGGACAACATCACGTTCCCGGACGAGCCTCTCAAGTACATCATCGACCGCTACACGAGGGAAGCTGGTGTCCGTCTTCTGGAACAGCGAATCGCTGAAATCTGCCGTACCGTGGCGGTCAAGGTTGCCAAAACCGATCCCGACGAACGGGACGGCATCAAGGTCACGGTCGATCGTGATTATGTGCAAGAGGCTCTTGGGCCGGAGAAGCATATTGCCGAAGTCGCCCAGAGGGTCAATCGGGTAGGCGTGGTAACGGGCCTTGCTTGGACGCAGGCTGGCGGCGACATTCTCTTCATCGAAGCTCAAGAGATGCCCGGCAAAGGGGAACTCAAGTTGACCGGCCAGCTTGGCGACGTGATGAAGGAATCGGTGCACGCAGCGCTCTCGTATATTCGATCCAACGCTGACCGCTTCGGTGTGAACGCCAACTTCAACGAGAAGAAGCGTGACGTCCACATTCACGTGCCTGCCGGAGCTATCCCTAAGGATGGCCCTTCTGCCGGTGTCACGATGTTTACGGCGCTTCTGAGCCGTCTGACGAACCACAAGGTGCGCAAAGATGTGGCTATGACGGGTGAAATCACCCTGAGCGGAAATGTCTTGCCTGTGGGCGGCATTAAAGAGAAGGTGATTGCGGCTCACCGTGCGGGTATCACGACGGTGGTTATGCCTGCTATCTGTAAGAAGGACCTCGTGGACGTGGAAGAACACGTCAAGGACGACTTGGAGTTCCACTTCGTGGATGAAGTGGATGAACTTCTCCCCCTCGTGTTCGAGAGCAACCCTCTCGATGACGTAGAGGAACGCACCGCCAAGCGTGAAGCCGCAGCCGCAGCCGAGTAATCTGAGATGGCCCCCTCCCTTCTGGGCTGGGGGCCTCTCTATGTGAGGTATGAAATGAAAGATCCAGCTCTATGGCTTGGGGTGCTCTTCGGGCTAACGCTGTCCGTGGTGGTAGCTACAATCACCCTCTCTGAGCCTCTCTGGGCCGCCCTGAGCATGATCCTGTATAATGTGGGCATGGTCACAGGGGCGTTACTCTACAAGTACATGAGAGTACGTCCTACTTACTACGAATCCAGCCTCACTAAAGAAGAGCGGGCCGAACGCCGACGCCAAATCGCCTCCATTGGTTTGGAAACAGATCGGGAACAAGAATGACTAACTTGATGGTACATTGCTCCGAGTGCATGGGTGAGGGCGTGGACTACGGGCAAATAGACTCCGACCCTTGCGAGGAATGCGAAGGGGAGGGCGAGCTAGAAGAGGTGGATTGCCCCGTCTGTGAGGGGGATGGCTGCCCTCGCTGTTTTCAGGAGGGCAAGCTCTACAATCTCCTGTGCCCGGTGTGCGAAGGTGTAGGTGAAATCGACTTTCACCCCAAGTGCTCAGGCTGCAAAGGAACGGGTTGGCGGCCCAACCCGGAATGTATGACCGGTACTTAGTGGTTAAGTATCTTGACGCACCTTCGGTGGTGTGGTATTTAGGCTTCACATGCGCCCTTAGCTCAGTTTGGACAGAGCACGGAGCTTCTAACTCCGGGGTCGCAGGTTCAAATCCTGCAGGGCGTGCTCCCGAGTAAACGGGAATTAGGAATTACCCCTACGATTAGAACGAGGTACCAAGATGGAAGAGACAAAAGACAACAGTCGACTGAGTGGTTTTCGCCAGAAGCTCTTTGACAATATCGAGAAGGGTATCGCTACGATGCTCAACCCGGTGGACGAGGCGAAGGCCGAACTGCAAGAGTGGGAAGACACTCTGACGCAGAAGGAAAACCAACTCAATGCGAGAGAGCGTACTCTCGACCAGCGAGCGAATTTCCTCGAACGCAAAGAGCAGAGCCTCATTGACCGTGAGGAGAACGTCGATGGACTCTCTGAGCGTCTTCTCTCGAAGGCCCAAGAGATGGGCAACCTCATTCAGGAGAGTCTCTTCGGGGACAAGGACTACGTTTCGGCAGAGACGGTGGTCCTCACTGACGTCTCTGAGCAGGTACAGGAAGGCCGGTCGCTCCCCCCGGCAGAGGTTGAGAACAGCCTCCCGGAGCTGACCTCTGACGATCTGAGCCCCCGCATGGCTCAGGTCATGGCGCTGGTTCAGACCTATTGTGACGAGAACGGCGGCGTGTTTGACGACACGAACACCTCCATTCGCCGCAGGTCCAACAACGTGATTCCCCCCGGCACCATCTCCAACGCTCTCTACAAGCTCAAAGAGCGTGGTCTTATGACCGTAGGCAACCCGGAAAGCGAGGACCGTTTCCTCCGTCCCGAGATTCGTCTGGTGGACGCGGACAAGGTGCTCGAAGACCTCCAGAAGAGTGCGTAATGGGCAAGCCGCTTCCTGACATTGACGAACTACGTCGCCAGATGACAAATCTACTTGGCGACGTAGTGGACGAGATGTTCGATACCTTCGAGCACCTTGTCGAAGAGCTAGAGCGTCGGGAAGCGGCTGTCTCCGAGCGTGAGAAGGACGTAGCGGAGATGATGCGAGAGGTCGAGGTACTCAAGTCCGACCGGGAGGCAACAGACACTAGCGTCCGTTACGTGGCCTCTGAAACATATGAGGTTGACGATGTTACCTACGTCGTAGCCTCTGAGATGCCCGACCGTGAGCGCCACATCTTAGCTACCCTCCAGATGATGGCCGGAACCAACCAGCAAGGTCAAAGATACGTCGAGGCGTCCAACAAAGAGATCGTGAAAGCGGCCTCTACCCTCTTTGATCCGTTGACCGTTAGTGCGATTAGCGCCTGCCTTACCCGCCTCACCCATAAAGATTTAATATCTGTGGTACACCTGAATGGTAGGGGGTATCCCCGTCATATTGTGTTGAACGCCCTTCTGGAGGCTCCAGAAGAGTTTACTCCCTATAGCCCGTAAGTGGCGGCAGGTGTGATATGTCTTTTGGACAGCATAGCGATGGCATTGATGCGAATTCTTCGGCCCTTCGGATTCTCTATGAGGGCTGCAAACAAACCTACGGTACCAACCTGACGGGTGACTCGTTTACCCAGACGAATCCTCCTACGGTACGTACTCCGGGAACCATCTCTGATCGGTTGAGTGCTCACCCGCCCAATGGCATCCTGTCAGGGTCGGTTGCCTTCACTAGACCGGACGAAGGCAACGGCTTCATTGGTGGCCCCACGTCGGTTGATCCGGCGAGTGGGAAGGTACGACCACTAGGTCTGTACCTCAACAGCGCCAACGATTTCGACTACGCCAACAAACCAGCACAGGCGTCGAATAAAGGGGTTTACATCAACGGGTCACTTGGTGTATCCTTGTATGAGACGTACGTACTGGATGGTGTCAATGCAGGTGATCCCTTGGATTGGCAGATTGGTGACTGGATCTACGCCATTCGCAACGGCTACATCACGAATCTCGATGATGCTGACAACTGCTTGGAAGCTGCCCTTGGTTATGATGTGACCACGATGGGGCTCGTTAGGATCGTACCTGATAGCCACCACCCAGATCTCGTATTTGAAAACCCGGTCTAAGTTAGACCTGCCCGGATAGCTCAGTTGGTAGAGCGCTTCACTCGTAATGAAGAGGTCGCCGGTTCGATTCTGGCTCCGGGCTTTTATGTGGAGAGTCTATGGGAGTTAAAAAGTTCATCGAAGGTCGTATCTACTACTCGACCATCTCTCGTTTCGAGGGTCGTGGCTCAACACCGGGCCGCTATAATGGCCGCACCATCCCTCAGATCACACTTTATCGGTGTATGGAACGAGACAACAATGCCAGTCCTCCTTACGCCCGCCTCCAGAACCTAGAAGACCCCGAAGATACGGTTCTTATCGAAGGTGACGACAGGTACGGTCATTATCCCCGTCTCACTAAGAAGCGTTACGACCGGATGCAATCGAAGCTGGCAGAGGCACGTACCAATATGGAACGGTATGGGGATCTCTTCGACCGCCTTGAGGATATGGGCATTGAGCAGGACGACCTATGAGTGATCTAGAACTGACAGAAGAAGAACAGGCCGAAGCTGACGAACAAGTCCGTAAGGTCAACGAATGGCTCCAGTCCGACGAGGGTAAGCAGGCCGTGCGTAGGGCCAGCGAGAAGTCCCGGCAGAGCCGCCTTGAGAGGTCGCGTAAACGGCGTGAGTTCATGCGTAAGCGGTTCTGGATTGGTAGGTAGTCGGATTAGAGGCTGATCGTGAAGATTTCTCAGGTAGTCGCAGACATAGCATCGTATACACGGAGCCACTTTTGGTTTCTGTTGCTGCTATCTTTGGTGATCTTCGGTGGATGTTTCCATAAAGGGTTAGTGCCCGCCTTGTGCGTGGCCTCTAGCTTTATTGTTGCGTCGTGGTTAGGTGTGGGTATTGGTTCGATCCTTTCGCAAAGAGACAGCGCATGAAGTACCAAGTGGTAGAGTCCTTTCACCGAGTCAAGCCCGATGGCGAGTCACGCCGTAAAGATCACAAGACGATCCACGAGCTGGGTGAATGTGAGAGCGTCGAGGACGCCCGTGAGCTGGCGCATATCTGGTTCGGATTGATGGATCAGTCTGGGAACCTTGGTAATCTGGTACGGGATACCCGAGTAGGTAGAGTCATTCGCCTTCGACTGCAAGACGAGGAAGGCAATACCTACCGGTGGGAAAAGCCCCGACCTCAAACAAAGTATGACTTCTGGATGGGCGTCGACTACTGACCATGCCCTCTTATCGAGCAAAAACAGTGGAGGACGCCCTTTATCGTGATCAGGTGGATACCATCCTTGGTCTGGCGTGCAAGACCTTCTCTACGTGGGGAGAGACTCTAGATGAAGTGCTGGAGCTGGTAGAGGACGGAAAGGCCAGTATCGAGTTTCTGGGCGACGAAGAAGATAGTTGCATCATGGTCACAGCTCGTGGCCCCCTTGATCGCATCTGGAAAAGTCGGGTATGACCTATGGTGAAAGTTAATCTCAAAGCAGCTTCTCAGATCTCAGAGGACTCGTGGCTCAATGAGCCCAAGTACGAGTGGTTCCGAGAGGTCTACCAGTACGCTTCCTTTCAAACCCGTGCTATCCCGGCCCTACATGGTAGTACGCCAGAGGAGATGTATTTTGCTATCACGGCCATGATGCACAAGATGGGACTGCGGGATTAAATCAAACGTAGGGAATCATTTGACGACCCTGATGGTTCTTGATATGCAGGTCGCCGCCGTAGCTCAGTGGTAGAGCACTCCCTTGGTATGGGAGAGGTCGTGAGTTCGATCCTCACTGGCGGCTTTTATACGAGGGTAAGACTATGATGGAAGACGACGAACAGTATCCGAGCCGGGAAGAGTTCCAGAAGTTTGTTGCCAGCGCAGTAATCCGGCACAACCTCAAAGACACCATCTCCCATGAGTGTCAGACTTCGGTTAGTTCAGTCGAGCGCTGGGCCTTAGGTGAATCCGCACCTCACCCCGCAATACGAAAGTTCGTTTTAGAGCATATCGGCCCGATGGTCGAAGATGCGGAAGATGAACGCCGTGAGAGTCGAAACAAGTCTATCGCCTTCATGCGTTCTCTGGGCCACGCTGGTTGATTATGAAGTACCGCATCGTCTTATATCTGCCGGACCCTTTTACGGAACTCCAAATACCTATTGGGGCTTTGGTGGAATCTGGGGGTACCGTTACCCCTGTGATCGCATCGAAGTTCCCGAGCGCTGATTATCTGAGCGCTCCGGGAGAGATGCTTATGCGTCATGCGGTGCAAGACCTGCAGAAGGTCAAGTCGATGCACCTTCCTATGAGCTTCGGCCCTCATTTTGTCTTGACCGACTTGGTGACGCATCCCCTCGAAGATGCAGACCCTGTGGACTTCGTAAGAGACCACTTTCTCCCTTGACATAGCGATACGTAGGGCCTTAGTATTGGCTCTCTCACACTTCTACGAGGTTAGCTATGATGACGAAGGAAGAGGCAACGCAGTTCCGTGACAAGTTCGCTCGTATCAATGAGAAGCTCGCGGATACCTCAGACGAGAAGATTCTGGCGGCCTACGGGGAGTGTCCCGAGATGATGGCTTTCGTGCTGCATACGAAAGAGGTGTTTGAGGCTATTTTCAAGAAGTACGACCTAGAGCCTGAGTTTTGAGTTGACTTCTTGATACGTATTGAATAAAATGAGTGCCCCGGTGGTTATAGCTGGGAATGTATGGCGAGTGTACGATCAATTGGTAGATGGCCGCCTTGTGATGGCGGAGGCTGCGGGTTCGAGCCCCGTCACTCGCCCTGAGAGGTTAAGATGGAATGGTTAAAGAGACTCTTCAAAGGAAGCCCTGAGCCGGAGCCGGAAGAACCTCAGGTAGAACCGATAGAGATTACTCTACCGGACCTTCCTAAGGGTCTATACACCAACGAAGATTTCAAGATCTTCGTAGAAGGTGTAACTGAGTACGAGGGTGAACATCTCGTGATCTATCGGCCCTTCCGTACGGAAGACTTTCAACTCATGGAGGTTTATGAGTTTTCGGGTCGCTTCCTTCATGCGGATACTGTGGTAACGAAAGTAACTATGTTCCGGGCGTATTGATGGCACCCCTCTTGATGCCCTTTCGCTCGTATGCTACCAAGGTGGCTGTGACCGGTGCGGAGACGGACTTGAACGTACACCTCCTCATGTTTGCTACGATGCTAGTGCTCATAGCTCTTGTGGTGGTAGTGGTTGTAGGACAGTGGGCGCTCTCGAAGTTAAAGTAAGATATGCCCTAGTAGCTCAATTAGGCAGAGCACCGACCTTGTAAGTCGGGGGTTATCGGTTCGATTCCGATCTAGGGCTTGACCAAAAAGTCTTGACGCACCTTACCCGTTGTGGTATATGGGAGTAGAGCTTAAACTCCTATCCGCTACAACGGGTTTTTTGTGCTACAGAACCACCTCCAACTATATCACCGCTTTGCACAGGCGGTAGAGCCCTTCGACTTCGACCTCGACGGGTATCAGGAAGCTACCAACACCTTTGTCGAGAAGTATGGCTTCCAGCCTTTCAGCCTCGATGACGTTCTAGAGGATAGGCCGACCCTTACGGTAGGTACCTATCTGCTTATCTATCGCAGACCCGGCACCACGGCTTCCACATACGTAGACCTCCTAGAAGAGCTGCCAGAACGAGCGGGGCAATTATATTACCTTCACCCCCTTCTGGTCTATAGCAAAGGCCATCAGGATTACTTAGGTATGCCGCCCGGCGAGCAACCCTGTGGTCCCGCTCTCTCCGTCGTGAAGATTACGAAGACGACAATGGGGTATGGAGGCTTTCCTATTCAGCAGGTAGTATCGACCCACGGGAATTGGGAAGTGTTTGGCACTAAGTACCTGTCTACCATAGGCGCTCTGGGCATACTCACAGAGAGGGAGGCGCTGGCTAAGCATCGGTTGCTAACGGCTAAGCAAGACCTCTGGAACCTCTTACCTCGAAGTTGGATGCCGAGATGATTAACCCTCTGAGAGTGATTCAAGACTTCAAATGGGGCTCCAGACCGGAACCTCTTTTGTATGCCCGCTTCTGTGCCTACCTCCAGCGAGAAGGGCTCACTGCTGAGCAGGCTAGGTTTCGCCTATGGAAATACTGGCCCCTTGAGGGACTAGACAGGCGGGAGAGGAACCATGAATGGGCTACGCTTCACTTTGATGTGGAGTTCTGGATGGACTACCCCGTAGTTATGTTCAAACAGGTGTTACGCCCTTGCGATCGCTTCTACGATGTGGTACGTATCATGTTGCGTTCGGAAGAAAGTAGGAAGCTACCGAGTTAAATGAGTAAGCGGACGTGGTGGAACTGGTAGACACGCGGGATTCAAAATTCCGTGCCCCCAAAAGGCGTGAGGGTTCGATCCCCTCCGTCCGCACTCGAATATCAGGAGTAATGGAATGTCTGTATCATGCTATGCTCAGTTGTTTTACGGCGTTGAGTTCCGAGAGTCCGATCTGATTCGGAGGGTTGAGCATACGATCCCAGCTCAGTGTCACCCTGACGAAATTGAGGAAGGGGATAAGTTCTGCCCGGAGTGTGGAAACCCCGCCAAGGTCGAGCGTACGGAGATTCAGGTTCGGGATGAAGTCAAAGACTACCTGAAGCCTGACGGCGGTGACTACGACCTCGAAAGGTGGCTCGAAGGCTCAGGCCTCAAGATCCTTGAGGATGGCGATGGATATGCGTCCACCACGAAGAGTTATCTGGGCGTGGAAATTGCCCAGAAGGGCGACTTGATGTACGGTAACGAAGCGGGCGGTTCGATAGATGAGGTCGAAGTCTCCAAGGCTGTAACTTTGCAATCCCTCCTTGACCTTACAGGCTATACGTGTTTACGTACTGAGCGCAGTAAGTTGGGGTACGAGATTTTCGAAT
>Ga0306901_1000678_pt1 | contig 13265 bp, 7 predicted proteins | sample AntRauMFilla3767_FD_190431 | JGI IMG/M metagenome (GOLD analysis project Ga0306901, IMG submission 190431) | Saline lake microbial communities from Rauer Islands, Antarctica - Metagenome Filla 3 #767 (v2) (version 2) | ecosystem: Environmental > Aquatic > Non-marine Saline and Alkaline > Saline ... | reverse complement strand
TTTATTGAGTTCGAAGAAAATCTGAGTTTTTATACTCATCCATTGTAAATTTTTGAATTTAAAATGTCCATCCCTAGATGTGGTACACGGTGACAGTGTTGCAAAATTACTTAACAAGATTGTAGATCTTTCGGTATAGAATAGTTAGGTCGTTGTTGGCATGTATATAAAGCAGTTGGATAGTATGCCGTTGTATCCAAAAAATAATAGTATGCCGTTGTATCCAAAAAATGACGTCGTGTATCGACACTGATTGTAAAATAGCCGCTCTATTGGACAGGCGTTCTGTGGGCAATTTTCTTTTAGCGCTGGGAGAACTCGACTCAAAAAGGAACGGGATAGGTTTCGTTCATGCGTGGACATTAGCGCACTTGGGAGAACTCCGCTCTTTGCCTCCTTGTCCGTTCTGTCAAAAGAAAAAGAAAGTCGACGATGAAACGAAAAGGTTGGAAACCGATAGCAGCGATATCTATCTGGCGACTCAAACTTCAGACAATATTTTGCGATTTTTGCACGTGTGCTACGATCCTCCCGCTAGACTAGCGAACGCCATACGAACTCAAGGATCCAGAGGCGGATCGTGCGTGGAAAAAGAGTTTGAGCGTGCGGTCCGTAAAGTGGCATACATCCACCCGGAATGGATCGACGAAAGAACTCTTGACGCCATTCTTTACGTCGAGATGTGTCAGATGAAGGCGGATGATTACGACTTTACAGAGTACTTGGAGCAAATGCCTCTGATCGAAAACATCATTTCGAGCGTTATCCAAGCGCACGTCATGACATCTCGGTGTCCTTTGAAAGCAGCCGCATCCGATTATAGGTCGATAAACGAACATTTGACGACACAGAGACTGCGTGCAGTCGCTCGGAATTATAGAGTCGAGCCGGCGCGTTTGGAAAAGGATTTCGAACGAACGTGGCGCGTAGGTTTGATGGGATTATTACTGCGAAAACCCGGATCGGACTTGGAAGATTTGAAGCGACGGTATCCTCACTTACTGTGTCGCATGATGTCGAACGCTCTCCGAGAAGGGTTTATTAAAAGCGTAGGTTTTCCAGCGTCCTCTGCAAAATACTTCGAACTTGCGAGTTTGAATCACCCACGTGTTGTTCGGAAAGCCGCGTATCACGCGCACTTAGCTATTAAGTACCACGGCATTCACTCTTCTGAGTATATTGGCGAGATGCGGGAGTGTGCATCCGACGTCGAGTGAATTATTTGCTACACTTGACAATCGGCATTCGAAGTTATGGACGCTGACTATTTTACGGGGATCTTACGCAGCTGCTTATTATCGTCGCTGCTCACGAGACCTTTGTAAGCTTTTTTCTTGCGATAATCGGTTATCACTCGAGAAATCATCTTTTTAAAATTGACGTCACTCTTACTTCTTAACATACTTTGTCTGACGACCGCCATATAACGTGCAGCTTTTTTAATTTTTCGAGTGAGTGATATGTCTTTCAACGCGCGTTGGACATCGGGATAGTCTTCGTTGACATCCACGTAAGTTATACCTGTAAAGTGTTCATAATTCTTGGCCCAGAAGTATTGCTCCGTCATAAGAGGAACGAAAAGCATAGGGACAATGTTCAAGAGACATTTCAACTGTAAGCAGAGCGTTCCAGTGAAAACGACGAGATTCACAACCGGAACGATTACATCATATGGAATATGCCCGTGATGCACAAGGATGGAAGCTGACGAATCAAAACTATTGTTGTTTGGTTGTCGTTGAGAAGATGTGTCGTGGAACAATATTGCATAACCATATTTTGGTAACTCAGCGAAGAGAGATCTCATGATGGAACGTAGTTTGACGTCGTGTCCTACGCTTCCAAAAGATATGAACGCGACCTTGTTCTTCTTGTTCTTGTCTAGGAACTCGCGGACTCCGTCGCTGATCAGTCGCCTGTGCGCGAGTCGAGGTGGAGTTTTGTCGACGAGCGAACCCACGAATTCTGTGGCCAGTCCTGGGACGAGTTCGCGCAGAGGGCATGTTATAGACGGATCCCAACAGAGCGCATGGTGAATGTCTCGCAGAGAACATGACGTGCTCCGTATATTGCTTTCATCATTTTCGCTCAAATTACCAGTCATAGAAAATCGATGGAGCATAACCTTCCACGAATCCAACACGATATCTGCCGTATTGTCTTCGTAGAGTTTGAAATCTCGAAGACGGAGACGACCATCGAAAAGCCACGGAATGCTCGCGTTAGGTACTCCCGGAATAAAGTATAGCATAACGTGAGGCACGGTGCCGAGGACACCTGCCTTCTGTCTTTCGGCCGCCAAAAGAGCGGCAGTGAGGCTGAAATTCACTAATACGCAATCCGGCGAGTACATCTTCTCCGCCCCATAAATCATCTCTCCTAACATGGAAATCCAGCCGTTCACCTGTTTGGCATACACCGGATGCGCCATGGCCCACGCCAAAACACTGCGCGTAGGGTCGGCTGCGCCTTTGGAGGGGTCCATGTATACGAACGGAGGAGTACGATATGTATGTAGCTTGTGAACGATATTTTTGTCATTCGGGACCAGTTTTTCGTCGGTGACGTAAATGATATTATAATTTTGCAGGGTTTTCAGCGCATCTTCCATCAGACTGCCGTCGCAAAATGTGCCCGTGTTTATGACAAGCAAAGTCTTGGCGCGCGGACCAGAGAGGCGCTTCTTCATCGTTTTAATATTCCGTTTATTAGTTGGCAACGTATTTTTTTAGCCCGACATTATAAATGCCAGTCTCCGTTAACTATGCTAACAAAGAGAAAGAGAAAGCGAAATGGAAAGAACAGCTGCGCCGTTCTTGTTCTCCGCACCCGAAAAAAAGTTTGCGTCACCTGACCATACTCGTCACTGGCATGCAAGCTCGTGAGGACGAAAAATACGACATCATCGTCAAGGAGTATAACAAGGATCCTCAAAACATCAAGGAAGGCTTGGGAATGACCCGGTGCGATAACGCAAAGGAAGTGTCAATCGTAGCAGACGTGCTTCGTTCAATATGTCGAATGGAGTTCCGTGTATCTACTTCTTACATCCGACAAGTAACACACACGATTTTACATGCTATGAGAGCGGGAATGAACATTACCGTTATAGGATATTCTTACGGAGGTAGTGTGATCGACAGAGCCCTTGCTCATTTACGCGAGCAGGCGGAACGAGATCCACTCGTCCGATCGTACTCTAAAGATGACGGTAAGAACTCGGGTAAAAAGTTGCGCGCATACGCGTTCGGAAGTATTTACGTGCCGACTAAGCCCCATAAAGTTTTCAGCATCAGACAGTACATGTTCGAAGACGATTGGCCGGCGCGGTCGTGCAATCACTACGCTCCTGTAGATCGGAAGAAAGCGACCACCGCCGGAATTAAGTGGCTCCGACCTCCGCGCGAAGCCGCCGATCTGAATTACTTTAACAGGGGTATACATCTCCACAAAATATACCCCGTCCAAATAGCATACCCCAGGAAAGACCGCGCGTTTTCACAGATGTTTGACAAAAAGGAAAGATAGTACTTACATACATTTTAGTCCGTCTTATTTTCAAGGTTTGGACGACCGACGCTATAATTTCGTTCCCGAACGGCCATATATATCTCAACCCAATAATAATAACGGATATAAAGCTAAACGGCGAAAGCTAGCTGTAACGACCCGTAGCAGATATGTCGATGTACAAGGAGCTCTTGTACGAAAACAACATCTCCAAGGTCAAGGGCGTACAGTTCAGCATCCTCTCCCCGAATGATATCTTGCAGAGGAGCGTCGTGGAAATCACACGGACTGAAACTTACGCAGGGAACGAACCGTGTGATAATGGCCTATTCGACGTCCGCATGGGAACTATGGAACTGGGTAAGACGTGCGCCACCTGCGAACAGACGAACGTATTCTGTCCGGGCCACTTCGGACACGTGGTACTGGCGAAGCCGGTGTTTTACATCAAATTCCTTCCCGTTGTAGTAGACATCCTGCGCTGCGTGTGTTTCAGATGCTCCAAGCTGCTGGTGGACGTCAATCTGCCGGAGGTCAAGAGTCTGCAGTCCCGCAGGTGCACGCGCCAGAAGCGCTGGGAGGCCATGACCAAACTGTGTCAGAAGGCCAAGGCATGTCCCTGCTGCAAGGAGCGACAACCCGACCGTATCAAAGAAAATGAGAGCACCAGAATCAAGATGGAGTGGCGCGACAGCGACAACAACATCTCTAGCGATCGTGAATTCAGCGCCGAGGACGTGCTGCGCATCTTCAAGCGCATTTCAGAAGAAGACGGTGAAACAATGGGATTCAGCAGCAAGTTCAACCGCCCGGAGTGGCTCATCTGCACGGTTCTTCCCGTACCTCCTCCGGCCGTCAGACCATCTGTGCGAAACGACACAGGACACAGATCAGAAGATGACCTCACCCACATCCTCAGCGACATCGTGAAATCTAACAATGCCGTTCGCTCCAAAATAGAAAAGGGTGCCACACACGAAGCTGTCGTATTCAACACGATGATGCTCCAGTATCACGTGTCGACGCTCGTTGATAACTCCGCTCCCACCATGTACGTGTCGTCAATCGACCGCACCGGTCGCACCCTGCGCACCATAGTGGACCGCCTCAAGAGCAAGGAGGGTCGCATCCGCGGCAACCTGATGGGAAAGCGTGTCGATTTTTCCGCGCGTACCGTTATAACTCCAGACCCCAACCTATCTATCGACGAACTGGGCGTCCCGCTGCAGATCGCCATGAACCTCACCTTTCCCGAGGTGGTCGGATCGGCAAATATAGAAGAGATGAGGCAGCTAGTGAGGAACGGTCCTGAAGTGTATCCAGGTGCCAAGCACGTGCGCAAAGCGCAACAGGGAATGCGAACCGTGCGTCTGAAAGGCAACACCACTCCCAATATCGATTCTCTCGTGGAAGTTGGTGATATCGTCGAGAGACACGTGCGCAACGGAGATTACGTCCTCTTCAACAGACAACCTTCGTTGCACAAGATGTCGATGATGGCGCACCGCGTTCGCGTCATGCCCAACAAATCTTTCCGGCTAAACGTGTGTGTGTGTTCCAGTTACAACGCGGATTTCGATGGAGACGAGATGAACATGCACCTTCCGCAGTCGCTGCAGACGCACGAAGAGATTCGCCACCTGGCCGCGGTCGGCCTGCACGTCATAAGTCCGCGTAACAGCAGGCCCATAATCACCATTGTACAAGACGTCGCTCTCGGCGTGTTTCGCATGACGCAGCCCGACGTACGAGTGAGCCGCCGCCAGTTCATGAACCTCACCTGCGGCAACCCTACGTTTTCAGGCCTGCTGCCTCCTCCTCCCGATTCCTCTTCGGCCTCCGTCTCAAAAAGAGACGCCGAGATGCTGACAGGAAAAGAACTACTGTCCACCATAATTCCGCAAAACACGAATGTCTCTATGGAGGGTGTCAAAATCCGGGACGGCCAGATAGATCCGACTTCGGCCGCCTTGACCTCTAAAACGTACAAGAAACCGTCTAGCGGACTCGTACACACGATTTACGCGGACAAGGGTGCCGAGGTGTTCACGACCTTTATCAACAACACGCAAAAGTTGGTGTGCGACTGGCTGGTGTTGTCCGGTTTCAGCGTGGGTGTGTCGGACCTCATGCTGAACTCCGCTGTACGTCGCAAAATCCAGGATACGATGATCAAGATGAAAGACGACGTGTACCTCAAGATCCAGGATGTTCACAACGACCGTTTCGAAAACAGGGGCACCCGAAGCAACGCCGAGTTCTTCGAGACCGAGCTCATCAATATTCTGAACACGGGAGGAAAAGACGCTTGTTCTACGGCAATGAACGCGTTCGACTCTGGAAACAACCGCATGCTCAACATGATCAACGCCGGATCCAAGGGAAACTCCATGAACTTCTCGCAGATGGTCGCAGCCGTGGGTCAGCAGATAGTCGACGACAAACGCATGGGCGATGGCTTCGATAACCGTACTCTCCCCCATTTCACCAAGTTTGATGACGGCCCAAACAGTCGAGGTTTCGTCGAAAACTCTTTCATCGAAGGCCTGACCCCGCACGAGTTTTTCTTTCACGCCATGGGCGGTCGCATCGGGCTCATCGACACTGCAGTGCGTTCCGTCACATGGGATACTCCTATATTGCTCGTCGAAAAAGGTACGTGTTCGTGCGTTCGGATAGGCGAGTGGATAGATTTTCGTCTGAATGCTGCCGATCCCTCCGCGGTTTTACATTATCCACAAGACCGCAACCTGGAGCTTTTGGAGCTGTCTGCTGAGGTTTTCATCCCTACGCTGGACGACGCCGGAACCGCGAGTTGGGGAAGACTTACAGCCGTGACTCGCCACGATCCGGGAGAGAAGCTGTTCAAGGTGAGGACGAAGAGCGGTAGAGAAGTGAAGGTTGCCGACAGTGAGTCGTTGCTGGTGTGGCGCGAAGAGACGAAATCGTTCGTGAAAACACACTCCAGAGACGCGGTGATAGGAGACCGTCTTCCCGTATTGACGAACCTACCATTACTTACCGATTCTTCTACAGTTGGATTTGGATTTGAATACAAACAGGATGCTGAGGAGATCATGCGCGTCGCAACAGAATTATATTTCAAAGCGTCTCCTTCTTCTTCTTCTTCATCTTGTCATTCTTCATCCGAGGAAGCGATACATCGACACAACGACATGTTGCTTGATCCCGTGGTATCTATCGAAGAGATCGGCGTACATGATCATCCCAAGCTGTACGACGTCACCGTGCCATCGACACTCAATTTCATATTGGCCAACGGCCTGGGCGTCCGCGACACCAGCGAGACCGGATACATCCAACGTAAGCTGGTAAAGAGCATGGAGGATTGCAAGGTTCACCACGATTACACGGTGCGAAACGCAGCGGGGCAGATCGTGCAGTTCTTGTATGGAGAAGATGGCGCGGACGCGGCCAAGCTCGAATATCACTACCCTCCGTATCTCGAGATGGAAGAGGACAAGACCTTCCGGGAAGCGTACCTGTTGGCGCACACCAACGAGCTTCGACCTTACACGCAACCGGAGGTGTTGGACGCAATCGACGAGAAGGCGTTCCAGGAGGCCATGACGACACATTACGAGCAGCTGCACCGCGACCGTCGTTTCATACGCGAAATGGTGCACCGCAAGGATGAGAAGAACCTGGTAGTATTTCCCGTCAACATTACGAGAATCGTGGAGAACACGGCACAAGTCATGGACAAGTACGGATGCACGCAGCATCTGAGCGACCTCGACCCGATGTACGTCCTGGACGAGATCGCCTCGATGGAGCGCGATCTATCGGTGGGATTGGTGCCTCGGGAAGGCGAAGAGCCAAACCGTATCCCCCTTCTCGGCGTCCTGCTCCGCTGCTTCCTCTCGCCCAAACAAATCGTCACCAAATTCCGTCTTAATCGCCTCGGCTTCGATCGTGTCGTCCAATCCATTCGATCCACCTTCTACGCTTCCCTCGTCAACCCCGGCGAAGTCGTGGGCATTACCGCTGCACAAAGTATCGGAGAACCAACGACTCAACTTTCGGGGGATAAATCGACACGCATCGTCGTAACTTCAGCTCGTACATCGAATGGAAATACTGTTCCGGAGCCTCAAATATACAATGGCGAGCTCGGGCGTTTTATCGACGATTTATTGGAACGCAACGCAAAAAAGGTTGTCGACCTGGGTGGATCCAGTGTGGTGCTCGATCTTGACGACTCGGAGATTCATCGCATCATCGGCGTTAGCAATGAAGAAAAAACGTCTTGGAATCGCATCAGTCAAGTCAGTCGACATCCCGCCAACGGTGGCCTGTTGAGGATATACACCAAGAGTGGCAAAACGACATGCGCTACTCTGTCGCACTCATTCCTGAAGCGCACGACATCAGGAATAGAACCCGTAAAGGGTCACGACTTGAAAGAAGGCGATAGGGTCCCAGTGGCAAAATCAATCCCCGTCATTACAGATCCGCTGACCGACGTAGAAATAGGAGGAGTATTGTACGAGTTGACACGTGACCTGGGATGGTTTTTTGGAGCTTTCATAGCAGACGGTTGCGTGGCGGGAAATTCCATCACCATCTCCAAAGTAATCCCAGAGTACCAAGACAAGCTGCGTACCATTGCAAAAGAGGTGTTCGGCTGCGTCATGACACAAACGACAAAAAGCCACAAAAAATCGAAATACCTAAATGGTTATGACATGTCAGTATACCATGGAACAGACAACAGGATATACCACCCCCAATTGGCGGCTTTTTTGAACGATAAGTTCAACCACGGATCCCACAACAAGCGAGTTCCCGACTTCGCATACGTCAGTAACGCGGAGTTCATCGGCGGATTGGTCGGTGGTTACTTCGATGGAGATGGGAACGTTAACCTAGATCCCAAGAAGGCCGACGTTCGTAGCGCGTCAGTGTCGGAGAAGCTCACCGAAGATTTCATCATATTGTTGATGTACTTGGGAATATTTGCCACGAAAGGACGCGAGGTCCATAAACAACATCCCGACCGAAACGATCTCCACACGATCCACGTTCTTCGCAAACAGTCGCGCCGCTACCAAGAGAAAGTTGGATTTGTCGTAAAGTCGAAATCAGATTCACTCGATAATCTCGTAAAGTACGTGGAACGCGAAGACGCTCATGCTGTCAAGGAGGAAATCGACATGATTCCCGAGCTCGGAGATACCATCGCAGCAGTGGGCAAGTCCCTGCAGCTGGAGGGCCAGAGTCGCCTTTACGGACGTTTTATGAAAAAGGACGCCATAGGACGTGAGACTCTCCGCAAGTTTGTCAAGACTTTCGAGGAGGAGGCATTCTTAACGGCCGTTAGAGCGGATGAAACGTTCGACACGAACAAGGAGAAACTGGACGCACTTCAGATCTTGCACGACACTTCGGTGTCATCAAACAGAGACGTGATCGTTCTACCTGAAAGGGAAGGCGTCATGATTGCTGAACTCGGAAGCAGCGTCAAGAAAAGCAGTGGATACTCCCAGTACGCCAAGCTTGAACGCATATCGAAACCCACCCTCCAGCGACACATTGACACCCTGACAGAAGCCAATGTGAGGAAGCACGCCGCTGTCTATGCAGCAGTTGATGAAGCCGAACCACACATCAAAACTCTGAAGAAGGCGCTTGACGCAGACGTCGTATGGGACGAGATAGTGCGGCTGGAGTATCTGGAGGATCCCAAGGAATATGTATACGATTTCACAGTCCCGGGCAACGATTCTTTCATGGTCGACTGCGGAGTGCTCGTGCACAACACGCTTAACACGTTTCACAGCGCTGGAATAGCGAGCAGCGCGTCGGGAACGATAACGGAGGGTGTACCGCGCTTGCGAGAGCTTTTGAACGTGAGCAAGAACATCAAGACGCCAGCGATGTTAATAACGGTGAAAAAGGAATTCGCCACGGACAAGGACAAATGCATGGAGATCATGAACGGTATTCAGACAGCGCGGTTCCGTGACGTGGTGAAGAGCTCTCGGATTTATTACGATCCGTCCGATTCTTCGGACAAGACGCTGATCCCCGAGGACAGCGACCTTCTGCGTCTGCACGAGGCTTACGCGGACTTCATGGGAACCTGCGACAAGAGGAAAAGCCCGTGGGTGTTGCGTTTCGAGTTCGACCACAGCGAGATGCTCAAGCTTAACGTGTTTTTCACGGATATCGATTTCGCGTTGCGCGATCACTACGACGAAGAGCTGTCCTGCATCTTCAGCGACGACAACTCCGCGTCCCTCGTGTGTCGCGTTCGCCTCAACATTTCCGAAAACATGGACCGCAACGACATCCTGACGGAAGTCATGGCGCTGGAGCAGAGCATCCTGGACAACGTCGTGATCGAGGGCGTCAAGGGTATCGAAAAGGCCATCCTCAAACGCCCGGAGACCATAAACAAAATCTACGACGAAGTCACCGGGAAGTTCGTGGACCAGCAGGTGTGGCAGATCATCACGGCCGGATCCAATATGACGGATGTGATGATTAATCCGTACGTCGATTACACCAAGACGTCTACGAATGACGTGGTGGAGATCCTGCGGGTGTTGGGTATCGAAGCCGCGAGGACGGCGCTATACGACGAAATACGAAAGGTGATGTGGATGACAGACCAGGAAAACGTCAACTACCGTCACATGGCGCTGCTGGTCGACACCATCACCAACCGCGGCCACCTGGTTTCCATCGACCGTCACGGGATCAACAAGGGCGATATCGGGCCGCTCGCGAAATGCTCGTTCGAGGAGACGGACAAGATGCTCATCAAAGCCGGCATCTTTTGCGAACTCGACAAAATAAATGGCGTCTCCGCGAACATCATGCTCGGCCAGGTTCCTCCTTGCGGCACTGGAGACGGTGAGATCATAATGGACATCGACGCCATTATGGAGAACGTCGATCCCAGCGAAGTCGATCCGCGCTACTCTAGGTCTAAGAAGGAAGAAGACGACGAAGCGATTCGTGCAGCTAACGGAGTTGCTCCTGCTTCTCTCATGACTATGCGCTTGCCCGAAAAGGACGCATCCCTCGTGGAAAAGAAACAAGACGAAATATTGATCGTCTGAGCTTCTTTTAGAGTTCGCGGTGTACGAAAATGAAAATTAGATCGCGATAAGGAATGGATTAAAAATTTGAAGTTCCAATGAATAATTAAGAATGTATACGAGACACCGACAAGATGGATCTGTGGCACACGTTACCTGTAGAGCTTCAGGAACTGGCGCTGAACAAGCTGCCGTTGGGATCTAAACGAAAAGCAGCGATGGTATGCAAGTCAATGCGCGACGTTGTACATGCTGTCCATCCTCGCACCCGGATCACGTACTGTATGTATACCATAGACCGGATAACAACAAGCGAAGTTAACCACAACATCGTCAAATTACTGGACGACTACCCTATCGGTCTACGACTGAGAACTTTCAGGTTCCAATCAGTGACGTTGTATTTCGATTACCTAAAACAATTTCCACATCAATTTGGTAACGAGTACCGTGTGAAATTATTAAGCGTCGAAGAGCTGCTACTCGATCGTGTGTGCGCTACCGGCCCGCCGAACATGTTTTTCAGCGTGCTTGCTGACATTTTTCCCAACTGCAAGACCATTATCGCCAGAAACGTTAGGTTCTATTCTGTAACTCAGTATGCGCAAATGCATAAGCTGAACCCAGAGGATGTGAACGACATTATGCGCTGTAATCTACAAGTCCAAAATGATGAAGATACCGACTGATAAATTGAAGTTTTTTCGTTCAAATTTAAAAAAAAATTGAAGCGTCTCTTTGTTGTTTCAAGTCACTCTCACTGATTGATTAGACCAAGAGTAAACAAAAAATGGCAGCTACATGGGCGCATGACGTGGCAACAGTTACGAAGTGGATTTGCGCCACTTATTTCAACGATGAATCTACTCCGTACGAAAACACGGAGGATGCGGATTGGCAACGGATTAAAGTATTCATTACATGTGCCGTGATTCTGTCGGAGTTAGTTATGTGGGCGGTTGCGATGCGGCTGTTGACGCGCGCGTCTCCTCCGGGAGATACTTTGACGGCAAGTGCAATTACCAGGCTCGTTCTCCTGATCGTTTTTGGGAGTGCCAAGTTCGTGTTAGACGCGAACATGAAAAATGATCAAAACGGCGAAGGAATATTTCAAGACGCACACTATATTGTGAAGGGCATATTTCTTCAACGCTTCCCGTATTGCCATGACAATATATGCACGGAATTCGTTCAAGCTATGTCGAGACGATTCGCGGATGCCGCATGGTCTACGTGTATCGTCATGATAACATATATCGTGATGTACTCACCGAAATGGAGAGCCGTCAACGTATGTTGTTTGTCTGTACCGTTAAATATGTGGCTCATATACGAGAACGCTCACGCTAAGAGAGTGGTCCAAGCCATGTTGCACCGCGCTTGTAACGATTGGTTGCACCCCGAGTGCAACGGCCGTCTGGAATACGTTCTATACCTAGATCGGGCGTCTATAGTCATAGGAACGTTCGCGTTGTGTATGTTGCTCTTCGTGTTTCCCATGTTGCGTAAAGACGGAACAGTGCGAAAATTTCACAAAAAGGACGACAAGTGCTTGACACCGGAATCGTCTTGGTCTCAGTCTTCTAAGTCGCGATAGGTCCAAGTAGGTGTCCAAAGACAATACAATTGAAGTGACGACTGGATGTGGAGATATTACAAGGAATTTTTTTTATGAGTACCGTGTATTATTAGGAAAGCATGGCCGAATACGATCTCGAGTCTACAGAGCAGTCACGTTCGTTATATTTCATCGTTCCTCCGGGGATTGTAATCATGTATGCTGGAGAGTCTATTCCGGATGGGTACGTAACCTGCGAGGGTCAGTTGCTTAGACGACCGGAGTATCCTCACCTGTACGATGCGATCGGCACAAAATTCGGAGGAACGCCAGATTTGTTCAGAGTACCTAATTTAAGAACCTTATTCTTGAGGGGGGCCAGTGGTTCGAGGCCTGTGGGAACGGCCGAAGATGATGCCATTAAAGATCACGATCATCAAATTACGTACCAGGGTCAATTTGCGACGGGTGATTTTAGCTATCTCGGATTTACAGGAGCTATAGAAAATTCGGGAGGGGATTTGTTAAATAATCCCACCGTTAGATATGTATCTATTAACACCACAAATGACGAAAATTTATCTGGATTCGGTAACGAATCTAGACCCGAGAATGTAAGTCTACGATACATTATGAGGTATAGACCATGATGATTACACGCGAATGGAACACCGTTTTTAAAATTATCAGAGTACGTGCGCACTCGTAATCGTAAACTTACACCAACTTCCGGAAGTCCGTGTTAAATCTTTTTTAGATGACGACATGGGTTCATAAGTCGGTCCTGGTACCGATGGTGTTACACCAAATATAGGCCCACCAAATAAGGCAAGAATTCGGTCGTCCACGGATGGACATCTCTCTCTCTCTCTCCCGGTATTTGCACCAAAGGTGCTCCGCCGTTCTCGACGAGGCACCGCAGAATCTCGAGCGACATGTCCTACGAACATTTTTAGAAATTGTTGTATGGGGCCGTAAGCATCGGACCATTACGGCCGTTGTACATACAGTCGAGTGCAAATATTTATGGGACACTCCCCACGTCTACCAATCTGTGAATAATAGACGACAACCGTATGTAAATTATGGAAACTGACATCGATATTATATGTGATATGTATATAAGG
>Ga0306901_1000677_pt1 | contig 13269 bp, 8 predicted proteins | sample AntRauMFilla3767_FD_190431 | JGI IMG/M metagenome (GOLD analysis project Ga0306901, IMG submission 190431) | Saline lake microbial communities from Rauer Islands, Antarctica - Metagenome Filla 3 #767 (v2) (version 2) | ecosystem: Environmental > Aquatic > Non-marine Saline and Alkaline > Saline ... | reverse complement strand
TATTCTCTGGGGCACGGGTGTGGGCACCTGGGAATGGAATGTCCAGACCGGCGAAACCCGTTTTAATGAACGCTGGGCTGAAATGGTTGGTTATTGCCTGGAAGAGCTGCAGCCAAGCACCATTGATACCTGGATGAGTTTTGCTCATCCAGAGGATTTGCAGGAATCCGCACAAAAACTGAATGCCCACTTTCAGGGTGATGCAGACTACTATGAGTGTGAAGCTCGAATGCACCACAAGATGGGTCACTGGATCTGGGTTTTGGATCGTGGCCGGGTCGTTACCTGGACAGAAAAGGGAGAGCCAGAATGGGTTGCCGGTACCCATCTGGATATTACCCAACGCAAACAGACTGAAGTCGCCCTGCGAGAAAGCGAACGACTCTATCGTCTGGCACAAACAGCTACCGGTGTGGGCATCTGGAACTGGAATTTGGAAAAAGACCAGATGTTCTGGGATAAGCACTGCTGGGAAATGCTGAATATGCAACCCACTGACCAGCCTATCAGTTATAAAAGCTGGCGTGAGCAACTGCATCCTGATAATCTGCTCAGAGTGGAGCCAGAGGTACAGAAACAGCTCAAAGAAGGCCAGGGTTTTGTTATTGAATTTCGCTTTTTAACGGCAAACAAAACCTGGGTATGGCTTCAAGGCCGTGGCCAAGTGGTAGAGAGAACCTCTGCAGGTTTGCCTTTGCGCATGATGGGAACTCATACGGACATTCATCAGCGTAAAGAGGCTGAAATCAACCACCAACAACAGGCCGAAGCTCTGAGAAGATCCAACGAGGAGCTGGAGCAGTTTGCTTATGTCGCCAGCCATGATTTACGCCAGCCTTTGCGGATGGTCAACTCTTACTTGCAAATGCTGGAACGGCGTCTGGGAAGTGATCTGGATGCCGACAACAAAACAATGATGGACTTTGCTCGTAGCGGTGCTCAACGACTGGATCAAATGCTCTTGTCTTTGCTGGAATATTCACGTGTGGGCCGTAAAGGTCAGCCCAAGCAACAGATTTCTTTGGCGGCCAGTATCGAAGAAGCCTTAAGCTTTTTATACCCGGAAATACAGGCCAACGGGGTCGAAATCATCTGGAGCCCCAATGAGTGGCCGCAGGTCTTTGCCAGTCCTGATGAAATGACCCGACTGTTTCAGAACCTGATCGGTAATGCCATTAAGTACCATAAGGTTGATGAAACTCCCCTCATCAATCTTGAAGTGGTCAATCAAGGTGCTTTTTGGGAGGTGGTCATCAAAGACCAGGGGATTGGCATTGACCCCACCCAGTTCAGCCGTTTGTTTCAGGTTTTTCAACGCCTGCATGCCCAAGGTGAGTATGAAGGCACAGGGATAGGGCTTGCTATAGCCCGTAAAATTGTTGAGCGTCACAGAGGTAAGATCTGGATCGAATCAGAAGGTGAAGGGCATGGGAGTTGTTTTTATTTTACTCTGCCCAAGAATAGGGAAGAGGTTGGCTGAAATAACTATATAGAGTCAATAAAATGCTTCTAATTGTTTTTGCTCGACAAAAAATATTAATCATTGCTCTACTGCTAATGGGATTGCTTTTTACCCCCTTGGCTTTAGCTCGCTCGCTGGTCATTGGCTTGAATGCAGATATGAGTGCAAAAGACTCTGAGGCAGGGGAAGCTATACGCCGGGGTGCCCTGATCGCTATGGACGAAATCAATGCTACAGGCGGTGTTTTGGGTCGGCCTTTGGAGTTGCAAGTCAGGGATCATCGCCGCAACCCAGCAAGAGGAAAGCAGAATATCCAAGCCTTTGCTGACCAGGAAAATCTGGTTGCTGTGTTGGGTGGAAAACACACCCCGGTCGTTTTATCCGAGCTGTCCTTGATTCATGAGTTAGAGCTTCCTTACTTGATACCCTGGGCGGCGGGCACTCCTATAGTGGATTCAGGGTATGAACCTAACTATGTTTTTCGTGTTTCGGTAAAAGATGCTCATGCTGGCCCCTATCTGGCCAAGAAAGCTGTAGAGCTGGGCTTTAAGCGGGCTGCGTTGCTTCTGGAGCAAACGAGTTGGGGTTTATCCAACGAGCTGGCGCTAAGAGGCGCGCTGGTTAACCAGGGGTTGGGGCCGGTTGCGACTGAGTTTTACAGTTGGGGGGAAAGGTACTTTGAGCTCTTGCTGGCTGAGCTTTTACAAGCTTCACCCGATGTGATCATTTTTGTTGGCAATGCAGCCGAAGGTGCACGTTTTATCCAGGTGATGCAGCAACAACCAGAAGAATTACAACTTCCTGTTATCTCGCACTGGGGGATTACGGGCGGTGACTTTGTTGATGGCCTTGGTAGTGGTTCGGATAACTATCCACTGCTTTTTTTGCAAACATTCAGTTTTGCACGGCCTCCATTTCCTGAAACGGCACAAAAGCTTTGGGAAGGCTATCAGAATCGCTTTCCCGGTGTGAAAGACCCTCTGAAGGTTCCTGCACCACAAGGCGTGGCCCATGCCTATGATCTGGTTCATCTGTTGGCCCTGGCCATTCAGGAGGCTGGAACAACTGAAAGAAAAGCAGTGCGTAAGGCTTTGTTAAACCTTCCTGATTATCAGGGTGTTATGCGAAATTACCAGCCTGCTTTTGCTCCCGGACGCCAAGATGCTCTGGATGCCACAAGTTTCATTCTGGCTTGTTACCAAAAAGGGCGCATTCTTCCTCAGAAAAAATGCAGCTCCTGGCACAGTGATTAGATTCGTTTTTATGAATAAATATATTGCATCCTTAACTCTGGCTCAACAAGCCTTGTTGTGGCTTCTACCGTCTATGATCTTTGTCCTCTCCTTGGCTTCAGGGCTGGACTTGTATCTGAATTATGAGCGCTTGCAGAAAAGTGCGAAAGCTGAAATGGAGCGCCTTGCCGAGCAAACTGAGTTGTTGATCAAGCACCCGCTGGCCAATATGCATGAGCAGCTTTACCTGTTAGCGGATAATGACCTTGTTCAAGCTGGCTTGGTGGATGATCAGGAGCGACATCGTTATTTGCCCACACTTTTACGTACCTATGGCAGCCTGCCAGACACACATATTAAAGCGCACCTGGCATTTCTTGATTTCAGAGGACAGCTCTTGCTGACCAATCAAACGACCAGCCAGCAAGTCAGCAAACCGGTGAGTGTGCCCAGAGGCGCAGAGGTTCCAAAAAGTGTTCAGACCTACTGGTCTTCCGAAGGTCTGAATGTGCGGGTTCCTATCTACCTTTATGAGTTTGTAGAAGGAGCCTTGAGTTACAGCCTGGATCGGGTGACTTTGAAAGTTTGGTTTCAGCGCTTTGATAGCCTGAACCAGGGGGTGGCTCTTTACGGTGGGGAGGATAGGCTGTTGGCGAACCAGGCTTATCAGCAGCAGATGCGGGATCAGCAAGCGCTTCTTACCTATGAGCAGCCCTTTGAATTTCCGGGAATGCTGGAATCCAGCCTGCCAATAACCCTGGTCGTAACTCTACCAGAGGAAGACTACTTTGCTGCCCATCGTAGCAGTTACCGGGACATTATATTGGTTCTGCTAATGGCGCTGGTGCTGATGACTTCTCTTCTGTTACTGGGAATCCGCTGGATTACGCGGCCTGTCAGGCTTTTGGATGAACAATTGCAGGAGCTGGCTGCAGCACCGGATACTCACAGGCGCCTGGAATTGCATATGGGTTCTCGTGAGTTGACCAGCCTTGTAAATACTGTGAATCAAGCCCTGGGCGCAATAGACCGCTTACACAAGCGCCAGATGCACCTGGAGCAGGAGAGGGCTTTTAATCGCCAGATCAAAAAGCTGACGCAAAACCTACCGGGTGTTTTGTATCAATATCAGCTCTGGCCTGATGGTCATTCCAGGTTTGTTTATGCTTCTGAGGGTTTGGAGTCTATTTATGGTGTCAGCCCGGAAGAAGCCAAAGAAACGGCGGACAAGGTCTTTGCTGCTATTCATCCGCAAGATAGAGGAGAGGTAGTCGCCTCTATTCAGCAATCAGCACAGAATCTGACGGAATGGTCAGCCGAGCATCGAGCCTGCCTACCTAAAGGTCGGATAATCTGGCTGGCAGGTCAGGCTCAGCCTGAGCTTCAGGCGGATGGCAGTGTCCTCTGGCATGGCTATATTCAGGATATTACTGAACGCAAACTTTATCAGGCGGCGGTGACTGAGAGTGAACTGCGTTTTCGACAATTTGCAGAAAACACGGATTTGGCTTTCTGGGTCCGTGACGATAAAGATATTCTTTATGTTAATCCTGCCTACCAGAAGATTTCTGGATGTAGCCTGCAAAGCCTTTATGATGACCCTAATAGCTTTATCAAGCTCATCCACCCGGAAGATTACCATTGGGTCTTGGATGAGGTAGAAAAGACGGAAAATCAAGGTTATTCCTTTAATGCTACCTACCGGATTATTCGGCCTGATGGTCAGTTGCGTTGGGTTCATGTCAAAACCCATCCGGTTAGAGGTGAACAAAGTGAAATCATTCGTGTAACTGGCATTGCCCAGGATGTGACCCGGCAGGTCGATGTAGAACAGGCACTGCAAGCCTCCAATCAGGAATTGGAACAATTTGCTTATGTGGCCAGTCACGACCTTCGCCAACCTCTGCGCATGATCAACTCCTATTTGCAGTTGCTGGAGAGACGTCTGGATGAGCAGCTGGATGGTGATACCCGAACCATGATGGATTTTGCCAGAGGTGGTGCCCAGCGCCTGGACCAAATGCTGGTTTCTCTTCTGGAGTTTTCACGCGTAGGGCGAAAAGGCGAGCCGATGCAGCACTTGTCGTCTTTTGCAGCGGCTGAAGAAGCCTTGGCATTTCTAAAGCCGCAAATGGATGAAGCTTCGGCTGAGGTTCAGGTTCCAGAAGCCAGTGTCTGGCCAGAAGTTTATGCCAGTCGGGATGAGTTAACCCGCCTGTTCCAGAATTTGATTGGCAATGCCATTAAATATGCCAAGCCGGGCAAGGAGCCAAAAATACGTTTGGAAGTTAGCCGAATAGGTGAGTTCTGGCGATTTGCAGTAAAAGATGATGGAATTGGAATTGATCCCAGCCAGTTCGACCGTCTTTTCAAGGTTTTTCAGCGCTTGCAGACCCGAGAGAGTTATGAAAGCTCAGGGATAGGTCTGGCAGTGGCGCGTAAAATCGTTGAGCGTCATGGTGGTGAAATATGGGTAGAATCATCAGGCGAAGGTCATGGCAGCACCTTTTACTTTACTTTGCCCGTGTTGCAGGAATCCTGACTTCTGTGGTGATTCTTAATATAAAGTGTAAACTTCTGCTTGGCATGATGGCTAAGGTTGAATTGGCATGACCCCTACTCAACAGTTTAAAAAATGGCGCAGCGACGAATGGCTACCCTTATCGGCGGCTTTTCTGGTCGCGGGCTTTTTGTTGCTGCTCGTGCAATGGGTTCAGGTGCTTGTTGACAAAAACCTTTATCAGCAGGAAGAGTCTCGCCTGGCAGAAATTCGTACCCGCATTGAATCTACTCTTAACCAAGCCAGTAATGCCTCGGCAAGCTTCAGTCACTTTATTCAAAGCTACCAGGGTGAAGTGGATGCTGAGCGTATGGAGTTTATGGCTCAGCGTTTGCTGGATCGCTACGGCATGATTCGCAATATTGCCTTTGCGCCTGACAATATCATTACCTGGAATTTTCCTCTGGAAGAAAACCGGTTTACCCATGGTGTGGATTTGATGGAATTGCCCGGACAAAAAGAAGTGGTTGCGGAAGTGATGGTATCGGGTGAAGCGCTATTAGCCGGGCCAGTGGAGCTAGTGCAAGGTGGGCTAGCCGTCATTCACCGCGTTCCAGTGTTTATAAAAAACACTGAGGTTGAACGCAATTACTGGGGTCTGATTAGTACTCCTATTCTTATGGATTACCTGCTCGAAACCGCAGCGGCAAAAGAACCTGTGGCCCAGGGGCGCTTGGCTTTCCGTGGTAAGGATGGCCTGGGTGCCAAGGGGGATGTGTTTCTAGGGGACTCAACTCTTTTCAATTCACCTAAAGCCCTAAAAACCTCTGTTCAAGCTTTAGATGGCCGCTGGCAGCTTGCTTACCAGCCGGAGCCATTGGGCGGTTTAGGCTCTCTGGTTTTTGGCCTGGTGTACTTTTTAATATCATTGGTTTTTCTTTTTGTGTTCTGGTTAAGTCGGAGAAGTATACAAAACAGGCAGAAAGCATTTGCTTATGAACAGAGAGCAGCCCGGCTGGGTGAGCGTTTGCAAGTGGCTACTGAAGCTGCAGGCTTGGGGTGCTGGGATCTGAATACGCAAACTGGAGAGCTGAACTGGGACAAAAAGATGTTTGCTCTCTATCAGGCAGAACCGAAGAGTTCTGCCATGAGCAACCGGGACTGGGAGGTCTATTTGCTACCGGGTGAAAAAGAACGTATGGAGAAAGCTTTTAACATGCTGAACCCGGAGAGAGAAGTTTTTAGAGATGAGTTCAGAATACGTCGCGGTGATGGTGAAGTGCGCCTGATTAAAAATACCGTACGTGTTTTGCGCTCTAATCAGAGTCAGGTTATGCGTTTGGTGGGTATCAATGAAGATATCACCGAAAGCCGGGAAAGGGAGATGCGACTCAAGTCCGCGCAACAGGAAGAAAAAAGGCTCAATGAAATCATGGCTCACCATTTTCAAGAGCCGGTTCGGCGTATGCTGGTATTCGCGGATCAACTGGCCAAAAGCCCCTGTAACCAGGAAGAATCTTCCCGTCAGGCCATCCACTATATTCAGGAACAGGCTGCTTACCTGCGTAACCTGGTTCAAGGCATCCAACGCTTTATGCAGGTGACCCAGGTGCAAGGACGCAAACAAAGGGTTAATTTAGAGCAGTTGCTCAGGCAAGTTTTGGTCAGTTCACCCCTCCAAAGGCAGTTATTGTCTCATCAGATTAGTTTGCACAACCTACCCTGGCCTGACGTTTTTGTTGATGCTGGCCAGCTGCAACAAGTGTTTGAAGCCTTGCTGGACAATGCCTGTAAACATGCTCGTCTGGATCAGGCTTTACAGGTTGTTGTTTTTGCTGAAATATTCCAGGGACGCTTACGGGTGACTCTAAGCGATAATGGGGAGGGTTTGCAGCCGCACTATTACCAGCAGGCACTGGAACTCTTTATGAACTTGAACTCGCAAGTGGAAAAGAAATATCGCAGTGGTCTGGGCTTGCCTCTGGCTAAACGAATCATTGCTTTGCACCAGGGGGAGCTTTTTTTGAAAAAGAGCCCTCAGGGTGGCTTGGCCGTCGTTTTTGACTTGCCGATCCATTATAGCCGACAACCTTCAACTGCTGTCTCTGATATCAAAAAAGATGAATAAAAAAACCCTGCTTCTTCTTACCTTGTGTTTTCTGGTCTCCACAAATATGTGGGCAGCAGTTCCAACCCGTGATCGGGTTCTGGAAAAGGTTAGGGATCTTCAGACTCGTGGAATAATTGATAGGAATTCAGTTCTGCACTTGCAGGTCAAGCAGGGTAACAAAGCGTCTTTTTTAGGGCACAATCAAAGCCTGCGTAGCCAGTGGGAAGAGGCAACCGGAATTTTATTGGATGTTCAGTTGATGCCTCAAGGGCTTGCCTCAGAGCTTTTACACACATCATCAGAAGTGGATCTGGTCGTGGCTCGTAACAGTGAATATTCCGACCTTTACCACCAGAATCTGATATTGCCTTTGGATGCCAAGTTACAAGAACTCGGCTTTCAACTGAATGCTGATCAAGACTTCTTTTTGTTTGAAGCTCAGTCCCGTTTTGCTGACAAGACGTTGGCCCTTCCAGCCGATGGTGATGTGCTTTTGCTCTACCTGCGTCAGGATCTTCTAGATAGCCCTAAAGAGCAAAAAGCTTTCTCTGAGCGTTATGGCTACCCCTTGGCTGCACCAGAAACCTGGCAGGAATATGAGGACCAGTTGGCTTTCTTTCATCGCCCAGAGCAAAAGCTTTATGGAACCGTGGAGTTGAGAGACCCTGAGCTGGCCTGGGTACACTGGCTGGCACGTTTCGCAAGTCAAGCTTATCCCAACCAGTATTTGTTTGATGACAAGATGCAACCGCAAATCAACACCCCCGAGGGTTTGGCGGCAACCCGCAGTTATCTGGCCACTTTGGATTACTCACCAGACAATATTGCCCGGCTTGGCTCTGGTTATGATCTGGCTTTACCCTATTTCTCTCAGGGGAATGCCTACTCTATTATGATTACAGTGGCTGGAGCCAAGCTTTTTAATCGCAAGGGGCAGGCCATTACAGGCCAGTATTCTGTATACCCTTTGCCGGGAGTCCGCCATCCTGAAGGCCTGGTTAGAGCCAGCCCACTGGCATTTGGCAACAACCTGGTGATTCCTGCAAGCAGCCAACAGCCCGAGCTGGCATTACTTTTTGCCCTGTGGCTGACCTCACCGGAAATTTCTCCCGAGCTGGTCATGAATCCTGGTGGTTTTGTGGACCCTTTTCGTTATTCTCACCTTCGCAACCCTGCAATTCATTTTGTTTATGGCGAGACAACGATCAGGGCATTACAGTCCAGCCTGAAGTCGGCTGTGCCAGCCGGAACGGGTTTGCCTGGGAATGCTGCGTTTCTGAAAAGCCTTAATAATGCTCTGGGTCAGGCTAGCCTGGAGCGGCTAAAACCTGAAGAGGTCGTGATACAGGTTCAAAAAGCCTGGGAGGATCGGGTAGAAGAAGCGAACCCGGATCATCTTTTGCCCTTCTGGCTTGAACAACAGTCTCTCTATCCTGGTGTTTCCATGGGGGAAAATGATGATGGATAAGCCAGCTTGGTATAAAAGCCTGGGCTTTAAACTGGCAATGAGCTTTTTTGTCGGGGTCAGTTTTGTCTTTGTATTGCTGATTTCTGCCGAGCGCACTCTCAACCAGACTCTTATGGACACTCTGGCCTTGCTGGATAACGAGTTAGAGCCCCTGGCGCTGGTGAACAGTTTGCAAAGTCAGTTGCTTAGAGTGAGAGAGCAGGAAGTGCAATTGCGACGGACGGAGGATCATTTTGCCCTGATGTCCCAGCTGGATCATTATCAAAAATTAGTGACAAATTTCGATCAGCGGGTACAAAGCCTTCTGGTTTACATGGACCAGGAAGCTTTGCTTCGACAGAGACAACTATTAGAGAGCTGGAGCCGTTATCAGCAGGCCAGCCAGGAACTGGTTGCTGCTGCCGAAACAGGGAACACTTCACGTGTATTGCACATCTCTGTTTACCAGGCTTCCAGTCCTTTTCAAACTCTGGTTCACCATCTGCAATTGTTTTCAAATGAGCGCCAAGAAGCAGCTGAGATGATCTATGCGAATCTACTGGAGCGTAAGGATCAGCGTCTTAAAACCTTTATTGCTGCTTCAGTATTGGCTTTGCTCTTACTGGGTAGCACCCTGGCTGTTTTCATTCTTCACTTTGTTAAACGAATCATTCAGTTGCGTGATGGTGCTCTGCAGCTCGCAGCCAAGCCTGAGTCTCATGCTTTGTACACCAGTGGGGAGGATGAACTGGCTCAACTGACACGTGCTTTCAATCAAATGCAGGACAAGGTGCTGCAAAGAGAAGAAGCTCTTCAAGAGGCCAAAGAACGTCTGGAAATTCGGGTTGCTGAAAGAACCCATGAGTTACGCGAGTCCAATGCCGAACTGGAGCAATTTGCTTATGTAGCCAGCCATGATTTGCGACAACCCCTGCGTATGATCAATTCCTATCTGCAGCTTCTGGAAAAACGTCTGGGCAAAGATCTGGACGATGAAAATCGTAAGATGATGGACTTTGCCCGTGAAGGAGCAAGTCGTCTTGATCAAATGCTGATTTCTCTGCTGGAGTACTCTCGTGTTGGGCGTAAAGGGCAGCCCAAGGAAGATTTTTGTCTGGTCAAGGCCGTTGATGAAGCTCTTGCTTTTCTCGGGCCCCAGATCCAGGAAACCCAGGCCAAGATTCAATTGCCGAAAAAAAACCAGTGGCCGACACTCAAGGCCAGCCCGGATGAGATGACACGTTTATTTCAAAATTTATTGGGGAATGCTCTTAAGTACACTCAGCCTGGGCAGGTACCTGAAATTGAGTTGCAGTTGCAGCCTAGGGATGAAAACTGGGTAATCTGCGTTGCTGATCGTGGAATCGGGATTGATCCAGAGCAACAGGATCGCTTGTTTAAAGTTTTCCAGCGGCTGCATACAAGAGCTGACTATGAAGGAACCGGGGTCGGGTTAGCCATCTGTCGCAAAATTGTTGAGCGTCACGGTGGGCGGATCTGGGTTCAGTCTGAAGGTTTGGATCAGGGCAGTTGCTTTTGTTTCTTGCTACCCCAAAAGTAACGAAGTGTATCGCTTTGCTTGCTTACCCATTGAAGCAAAGAGGAGAATAATAAAATATTTATGCCTTATGCATGTAAAATACTAGTAGGGTTTTCTTTTGCCCTTTTGTCTTGGGGGGCGTTTGCTGAAACTCAACTGCGTACACTCATCATGGAAACTGAACCCTGGGGCTTCCATGACCCACATACGGGTCAACTACAGGGTATCTGGCTGGATATTGCTGAAGAATTAGAGATGGCTACGGGCATCTCTCAGGAAAAAAAGCTGGCCCCTTATGCCCGTGTTATGGAAAGTCTGGCGTTGGGTGATGCTGATTTGAGCTACCTTATCCGGTCCCCAGATAGGGATGCCGAGGTCGTGCATGCAGGTCGGTTGTTTGATTTTGGTTCGGTCATTCAGGCTCATCCTGAAGTGTCCTTGGAGACTTATGATGACTTACAGGGGCTGAAAATTGGTGTGCTTCAGGGGATTCGCCTGTCGCCGCGCTTTGATCTGGATCAGCAGTTGTACAAGATTCCAGTGCGCAACTATGAAACCATGTTGACTATGCTGGCAGCAGGGCGCTTGGATGCTGTGTCGGGCAATAGCCTGTCCTTGGCTTATTTACAGGAGCAAATGCAAATGCAGGATGACATGGGTGATCGACTGGTTTTACAAGTCACACCGGTCACTGTGCAGCTTTCCAACGAAAGTCCACACCTGGATCTAGTGCCAGTAATAACAAAAGCGGTGGAGCATTTACGGGAAACTGGACGTATACAAAATATTCTTGACTCCTGGGCAGGGAAGCGCTGGCGTGTGAGCAAAGAAGGTGGGGTTGAATGAAGCCTCTGGATTCCTCAAGTCTCGCTTGGCGCCAGACTCGTTGGACTTTATTGGCCGCTGTCTTACTGGGCATCGCTATGAGCTTTTTGTTGATTTTTGTGGACTTGCAGCAAACTCGCAGCAATATTGAAACTTCCACTCAGGAGTTGTTGCGCACCACCTCCAATGCTGCAACTCAGGCTGCTTATACCCTGGATGCAACACTTGCTGAAGAGGTGCTGGAAGGCCTTTTTGCGGTGCAGGCTGTCAGCTCCGGGGTCCTTGTTACTGAAAGGGAAAGAGTTCTGGCCAGCCGGGATCGGCGTGGTGAGCAAACCTCTCCGCTGCTGGGGAGCTTATTGGGTACTGAACTGGCTTTCAGTTATCCTCTGGTCTGGCAGAATGCCTATACCGGTGATAGTCAGGAGGTAGGTGAGTTATCGATCACACTGAATGGTGCCATTGCTGCCAGGGATTTTACCCGCCGGGTTTGGTGGGAACTGATTTTTGGTGTGGTGCGTAATGTATTGCTGGCCTTTGTTATTCTCTATATTTCTAAATACTTACTGACACGGCCATTAGGGAAGTTGGTTGATCAGATTCGCAATCGCAAACGTGAGGATTTTACTCCCCTGAAGCCGATTCCTGACCATGAAAGTGATGAAATTGGTCGAGTGGTGAAATCCTTCAACCAGCTGCTGGAGTCACTCCAACAGTCCACCCGGGAAAGGGAGCGCCTCAATGAGGTGATGGCTCATCATTTTCAGGAGCCAGCCCGGCGGCTGGTGAGCTTTGCACAGAGACTAGAGCGCAGTCCAGACTTTGAAAATGACTCAGATAGCCAGCTGTCTCTGGTATTTATCAAGGAGCAGTCATTGCGTTTGAGCGAACTGGTGCGGGATGTTCAACGCTACCTGGCCATTGAACAGTTGCGGTTAAAACCTGAAACAGTCTTTCCTGCTGAGCTTTTTATGGAAATCCTGAATGGTCATAAAGCAGGCCGGAAAGTCACTGCTGAAGTTTTCGGTGAAACTATACCGGCCTGGTTTCCGGCGCGAAGGCTCAAAGAGATTTTTGGACTGCTTCTGGATAATGCTCTCCGTTATGCCGGTGATGTCAAAGACTTGAAGCTTGAAGTGCAGGTGGTCAAGACAGAGGACGGAGTAAGGGTATTTTTTGCTGATAATGGTCCAGGTATTGCGCCGGAATACCGCCATCAGATTTTTGGAATTTTTGAACGTCTAGTGCCCAACAGTCCTGACTATCCAGGAACAGGAATGGGTCTGGCCTGGGTTAGAAAGGTACTAAGCCAATATGGCGGGCAGATCGAGTTGGTTGATACGCAGCTAGGTGGTGCCTGTTTTGTTTTTGAGTTACCCAGCCAGGGAGTGAATGATGATGAATTCAGGAGATAACAACCAATTTCGGGTTTTGCTGGTAGAGGACGAACCTGCAGATGCTCATCTGGTACGCATGGCTTTTGAGGAAGGCAAGGTGTTGGTGGACTTACAGCATGTTCAGGACGGTGTGGAAGCTTTGGCGTATCTGCAAAAGGAGGGTTTGTATACAGAAGCCCTTCGTCCAGATTTGATTCTGTTGGACTTGAATATGCCTCGTATGAATGGACGTAAATTCCTGGAAAAGCTCAAGGAACTGAAAGACCTCAAGCGCATTCCTGTTGTGGTATTGACGACCTCGGAAGCGGAAACAGATATTCTCAGCTCTTATGATCTTGGTGCATCTGGTTTTATTGTTAAACCGGTCAATATTGAAGATTTTTTTCATCAGGTTCATCAGTTGGAAGATTACTGGTTCAGCCTGGTTAAAAGACCTCGTGACTGAACTGGACAAGTAAGCAAGGAGTAAAAATGGTTGGACAGCATCCCCTGACCTTGAAGTTTCAACCCCAGGTACTGGTAGTCGAAGACGACCTGGACGAAGCCCAATTGATTCGTTGGCAGCTGACAGAAAAAGCTGAAGATGCCTTTAGGGTGGAAGTGGCTGCCAATCTGACTGACATCAGCAGTTTAATAGCGTCCGGCTTACAGCCTGATGTGGTTTTGCTGGACTTGAACCTACCGGATTCAGCGGGTCTCGATACTGTCAGAAAGGCTAACCAGTTACTGGGAGCTGTCCCCATTGTTGTGCATACC
>Ga0306901_1000673_pt1 | contig 13305 bp, 10 predicted proteins | sample AntRauMFilla3767_FD_190431 | JGI IMG/M metagenome (GOLD analysis project Ga0306901, IMG submission 190431) | Saline lake microbial communities from Rauer Islands, Antarctica - Metagenome Filla 3 #767 (v2) (version 2) | ecosystem: Environmental > Aquatic > Non-marine Saline and Alkaline > Saline ... | reverse complement strand
AGGCCATGTGTAGAAGCCTCTTTTAAATAAATACCCATTTTATGAGCACAGCATTGCAACCCAAAAATATTGAAGTTCGAAACAGCGATCAGGAATTGGAAATAAACTGGGGTGATGGCCACCAATCTGTGTACGCCTTATTTGGCCTGCGCAAAAATTGTCCCTGCGTGAGCTGCCGCGGCGGGCACGGGCAAATGGATAGTTTTGATCGCTCCCTGTTTTTTGTTGAGCCCAACCGCCATTACGAAGTGGAAAATATCAAGCAGGTTGGAAATCATGCCATAAAAATTACGTGGAGTGATGGTCATGACACCGGCATGTATCAATGGGAAACACTGCGTGAGTTGTGCCCCTGTGAGGAATGCTATCCCGAGCAGGGGTGATGGAGTAATGAATATTGAACAAGGAACGCCGAATATTGAAGTGAATTTCAGCATTCGCTATTCCCTGTAGGTTATTAAGCGGTTCCATTATCGACTTCTTCAACTACCGAGCGTCCGGTTGACTGGTCACCGGTGAACCATTGCCATCGTTCTTCAAGAATAAGTTGACCCGCGGTATTGCGTCTTGGAACAGACTTGCATCGGCCGGCCATTACTTCTCCGTTATTATTGAGATGATGGTAGCAAAATTCGAGGCTTCCATCGGGATGAACCTTGCCCATTAGCTGGCCTTTGACAATTGCGCCTCCTGCATATTTTCCGGTTAGTTGATTACCTTCCTGGAAATAGTGAAACACCGTTTCGTTTCCCACTTCACCTGTAGGCGAATTAGTTTTTCCTCTGAACCTACGTCCGTTGTAATTTATATCCATCGATTATGGTTAAAAGTCAGATGTCCAATTCATACATATGCTCTATATCAGTAGTTTCTGAATAAAAAAGATTTTTTCGAAAACTGTAGATTATATCATGCCGATGTGCTGGGCGGGAATGTAGATTGAAATTTATTCCGGGTTCGTTGCCCACACGCTGCTCTCGGTGATAAATCCGCGATCGTGCATGGCTAGCATATCACACATGGCTTGGGCAATATCTTCGGCTACAAGTTTGGTTTCGTTGATGTCGCGCTCTACTTCATGACCGTCGCTGAAAAAGGGCGTTTGCACTTCGCTGGGGTTCATTTGCATCACCCTAATATTATGGGGCCGCAACTCTGACCGCCAGCACTGGGTCATACCGCTGAGAGCAAACTTGCTGGCTACATAGGTGGTACCGCCCGCATAGCCACGCTTACCGGATGAAGAGGATACATTAATGATGTTTCCGTAATCGTTATCAATGAAAACCCCGGCCGATTCGCGGGCAACCATCATGGCACCCAGCGCATTGGTTTGAAACTGATTTTTCATCTCCTCTGCCGACACGTCCACCAGCTTGGCACTGCTGCCGTAGCCTGCATTGTTAATCAGCACATTGTAGTGACCCAGTTCCCGGTTGGTTTTCTGGACAAGGTCTTTCACCTGCTGCTCGTTGCCCACATCGCATTGGATGGGAATGGCGCCGATTTCATCAGCCGTTTGGTCCAGTTTGTCTTTTGAGCGAGCGGCAATAACCACTTTAGCTCCAGCATTGATAAGCATTTTAGCCGTTGCTTTTCCAATACCTGAACTACCGCCGGTGATGAGTACGTTTGCGTTTTTTAGATCCATGATATTTTAAGAATTTTAAATTGTTAAAGCGTTTATAAAACTAATGTTGTCATTGCGAACGGAGCGAATGGAATGAGTGTAGTGTGGCAATCCCCCGACAAAAAAACGTGAGAGTCGGCGGCAGGAGATCGCCACGCCTCAAAAAACCGGAGGCTCGCGATGACAGTTTCAAGCATTTAGGCTCTGCAAAGCATTTCGTCAAATTTTTCATTATTAGTTTATAACTATTTATGTGATGTCAGCGTTTGGCTTAGCTCTTGCAAATGATTCCATACCGCATCAGCATGACGTTGCTCAACATTGGTGTTGCCCAGCACCACCCTAATTACAAATTTCCCGTTGAGCTTGGTGTGCGTCAGAAAAAATTCACCAGAATGTTGGCTTTTACTTAAGAGCCTTTCGTTCAGTTCGTTCAATTTTTTCTCATCCGAAACTTCCGGCGGATGATACCGCAAACAAATCACATTGAATGGAACGGGAGCCATGAGTTCAAAATTTGCTGACTGCTCAACCCGCTGCTTAAAATTTTTTGCCAGCTTCAGGTGATGTTTTATTTTCTTTTGCAATCCTTCAATCCCAAAGCTGCGAATCACGAACCAGAGTTTAAGCGCCCGGAACCGCCGCCCCAACTGGGTACCCCAATCGCGATAATTTTTTACGTGCTCGTCGCCCTGTGTTTTCAAATATTCCGGGATGATTTCAAAGGTACGCACCAGCAACTCCTCATCCTGTACAAAAAAAGCCGAACAGTCGAAATTAGTAAACATCCATTTATGCGGGTTGAACACAAATGAATCAACGGCTTCAATGCCGTCAATCATATCACGCATTTCGGGCAGTAAAAGGGCCGTTCCGGCGTAGGCGGCATCCACGTGGAGAAATATGCCGTAGCGGTCGCAAATGGCGGCAATTTCTTTGAGTGGATCAATAGCCGTAGAACCAGTCGTTCCAATTGTAGCAATAACACAAACAGGTTTATGGCCTTTATTTAAATCCTTTTTGATGGCTTCTTTCAGCAATTCGGGCTTCATTGCATAGTCGCTATCAACCCCAATTTTTTGCAAATTACGGTGGCCAAAACCGGCAATTTTTACGTCCTTTTCAATGGACGAATGCGTCTCGGATGAGCAGTAAAGAGTATATGTTTGGTCACCCGAAAAGCCGGAAGCGTTCACTTCAAAATCCGTAATTTTTTCACGCGCCATCAGCAGCGCAGCAAGGGTAGCGGTGGAAGCCGTATCTTGTATCACCCCGGTAAAGGAGGAAGGAAGCCCAATCATATCACGCAGCCAAATCATTACTTGTTCTTCCAATTCGGTGGCTGCAGGTGATGTAATCCAGCTCATACACTGCGCGCCCAGCGTGGCGGTAAGCATCTCCGCCAGCACCGAGGGATAACTTTTATTGGCAGGGAAATAGGCCATAAATTTCGGACTTTCCCAATGGGTCATTCCGGGCATGATCACATCTTCAAAATCACTGAAAATTTTCTCGAATGATTCTGAATCTTGAGGCGCACTTTCGGGCAGCTGATTTAAAATATCATTGGGTGCTGTGGACGGCTTTACCGGGTAGTCTTCCACTTCCTCAAAATAATCGGCCATCCAGTCGACCAACCGGTGCGCCTTTTTTCTAAAATCGTTGTTGTCCATAAACATGGGTTCAATTTAAATCTAAAATCTACTTTCGACAGCTCTTGTGCAAGCACCAAAAATATTTAGATGGGGCATAAGCAGATGGAGGCAATTTTAAAAGGCCTCCAACAAAAGATGGGCAATATCTTAATACTGATCAGAATACCTTTAATTCCGAATCATCTTAATAAGTTGAGATTTCTTCCGTATCATTTAGCGTAATAGCAACCCAATATACAGGATTTAGCAAAACCTTCTTTAACAACCATCTCAAAATTTAAGGCTATCTGTGAAAAACTGGATATTAAAATACTTCAACATTCTAAAACTAACAGTGAAGGAGTTTATTAGCGATAACCCGATGAACTACAGCTCTTCCATAGCCTTCTATTTAATCTTTTCGCTGCCTGCTATCTCCATTGTTACCCTATTTATTGCCGGAGCAGCCTATGAAGATCAGGTAGTGCAACAGAACATGATGGAGCAAATTCAGCTTTTATTTGGGGCCCAGAGTGCCGAGACTATGAAAGTTATATTCGCCAATGTTAACGCTACGGGTACCACGCCGGTGGCCAAGGTTTTTGGAGTTGGGATGATAATTTTTAGTGCTACCACCGTTTTTATATCTCTTCAGAACGGATTGAACAGCGTTTGGGGTATAAAATCGAAACCAAAGCGTGATGTTTTAAAATTTTTTATCAATCGCCTGTTATCATTTGCTATGGTAATAAGTATTGGATTTTTATTGCTGGTTTCGCTGGTCCTCAATACCTTCATAAGCGTATTTAATAATCTACTTACCGATTGGTTTTCCGGTATTACGTCCTACATCATTCCGGGTACAAATCTTATTTTATCGCTGATTATCATCACGGTTGTTTTTGCCATGATTTATAAAATTCTGCCGGATGCACGCGTACGCTGGGCCGATGTTTGGGTGGGCGCTTTTGTAACCACCCTCTTATTTCTGCTGGGTAAATACCTTATTGGATTTTACTTAGGTACCAGTTCATTAAGCACTACATATGGCGCTGCCGGTTCATTAGTATTATTGTTAATTTGGGTTTACTACTCGTCCATTATCATCTTTGTGGGGGCTGAATTTACCTACGTGTATTCAAAAGAAGTTGGCCATCAGATTCGGCCGGATAAAAATGCGGTTATTGTTGATGTTGTAGAACGCGAAGACGGCGTGGTTAATAATTGATATACGTTTGGAATGAAAAATAAACAACCCCGAGGCAAGTCATCGGGGTATCAACAATAGGAAAAAGGTATGCAAAACTTGGTTTCTATTTGTTATTACCCACCCCTGCACCCCTCCAGAGGGGATTTTTCCAAAGGGATGCCTTCGGCGTAGGAAATTTTTGCATACCTTCTTTTATAAACGTTTCCGACCCATAGGATCGGGGAATTGAACCACTAAACTATTAAAGTTCGGATTTTTTGAATAAGTTAAGTGGGTGAAGTCTACCCATAAAGGCAATCCGCCTTGTCCCAATCAGTGGGGCGCGCCCCTGGAGAAGAATTTTATTCAGCCCTCAAATATTTAAGTACAGACTCTGCCGCGTGATATCCGCACATACCGTGTACGCCACCACCGGGTGGCGTTGAGGACGAGCAAATGAACATGGACGTGTTTGGAATGTGGTAAGGATCCAGCAGACCGGCCGGCCGCGTAAATAGCTGGCCCAAATTTTGTTTGCCCCCGTTAATGTCGCCGCCGATGTAATTAGCATTATAAGCTTCCATGGCGCGGGTATTCATGGAATGGGAATCAAGCATACGATCTCTGAACCCCGGCGCGAAACGTTCAATTTGTCGTAAAATGGGTTCACTCATATCGCGACTTGAACCATTGGGAACATGGCAATACGCCCAAACGGTGTGTTGGCCGTCGGGTGCGCGGCTGTCATCAAACATACTTTGCTGCGTTAAAAGTACGTAGGGCTTGTCAGGGTGTTTGTTCTGCGCAATTTGCTTCTCGCTGTGGGCAATTTCATTCAAAGTGCCCCCCAAATGGACTGTTCCGGCGTCGGCGCATCGTTCGTCAATCCATGGAATGGGTCCATCCAGGGCAATGTCCATTTTGAATACGCCAGCCCCATACTCAAATTTACGCAGCTTTTTGGCATATGATTTGGGCAGGTTATTACCGGCAATGCTGAGAATTTGCTTGGGTGTGTTGCCAAATAACACCACCCGGGAGTGGGGCAGCTCGTTGAGAGTAAGAATTTCTGCATTCGTCTCAATTTCTCCACCCAGCGATTCAAAATGCTTGGCCAGGGCCTTGGTAATTTCATGTGAGCCGCCTCGCGGCATGGGCCAGCCAATTTTGTGGCCAATAGTGCCCAACACTAATCCAATAGCTGAGGTCGAAATTTTATCAAGCGGTAACATGCTGTGGGCGGCCAGCCCGGCAAAAAGTGCTTTAGCCCGGTGTGCAGTAAATTTATTTTCTGCAAGTCGCTGTGCTGACTGTAGAGCTTTAAATCCAAACTTACTGAGTAGCAGCGGATGGGAGGGAAATGAATTCAGCGGGCTCAATAATTCCGGAGCCAACGCATCCCATCGTTCTATAAAAGGCGAAAGCAGTGAGCGGTAGTTATTAGCGTCTTCCCCAAGTTCGGCGGCGGTTTTCTCAAGTGATTGATGCATGATAACCGCCGGCTCATCATCTAAGGGGTGGGCCAGCGGATATTTGGGGTAGATCCATTCGAGACCGTATTCATCCAGCGGCAGTGTTTTAAAGTATGGAGAACCCACCGCCATAGGGTGGATGGCCGAGCAGACATCGTGCTTGAAGCCGGGGAGCGTTAACGCTTTCGTGCGCGTTCCGCCGCCCACGGTATCAGCGGCTTCAAAAATTTTAACCGACAGCCCCTTTTCCGCCAGCCGTATGGCAGCGGAAAGGCCATTCGGGCCGGAACCGATTACAAGCGCATCATAGTTCATAATGTGTACAACAATTTATTAAACCCAATAGTACGGTGATGAAGGGATTGATGAAAATCTAATTCGCTGATCTTCTTCTATGGTAAACTTTTTAAAATGCTGATTTCCCACTTTCAAAGTGTGTGAGCAACACTTATCTTAATCAATCGTAAAATTCATCAACTCTTAGTAAAAATTATAGTGAAAGAAACGATCCGTATTGCATCCGGGCAGGGCTTCTGGGGCGACTTGCCCAACGCACCCATCAAACAAGTAAAAAATGGACCCATTGATTATTTGGTGATGGACTACCTCGCCGAGGTCACCATGTCCATCATGCAGAAACAAAAAATGCGAAACAATGATTACGGCTATGCGCGTGATTTCGTAGGAGTGATCGAATCGGTATTACCCGAAATTGCCGAGCAGGGTATTAAAGTAGTCAGCAATGCCGGGGGAGTGAACCCCCTGGCATGCAAAGACGCTATTTTAAAGATCATTAAAGATGAAGGATACAAAGACATCAAAGTTGCGGTGGTTGATGGGGATGATATTCTTGCCGACATGGATGCACTTATTGCGGACGGACATCATCTTGAAAATATGGAAAGCGGCAAAGCCGTGGAGTCGGTAAAAGATGAGCTGCTTAGCGCAAATGTGTATTTTGGCAGCAAACCCATTGTGGAAGCCCTAAAGCAAGATGCCGACATTGTGATTACCGGTCGCGTAACCGATACCGGCCTCACGCTGGGACCCATGATACATGAATTTGACTGGTCATTTGATGATTTTGATAAAATGGCGGCGGGTACTATTGCCGGGCATATCATCGAGTGCGGGGCGCAGGTCTCCGGCGGAAACTTTACCGACTGGGAAAAGGTGGAAGACTTTACGGATATAGGTTTTCCGATTATTGAAGCGAAACCGGATGGTGACTTTTTTGTGACCAAACATGAAAATACCGGCGGACTGGTCAGTGAGATGACCGTCAAAGAACAGCTGCTTTATGAGATAGGCGACCCCAGCGAATATATCACCCCGGATTGCATAGCTGATTTTACCACAGTGCACCTTGAGCCGGCCGGCGACAACCGCGTTCGGGTATATGGTATTGAAGGCCGCCCGGATACGCCTACCTACAAAGTTTCTGCAAGCTATAACGATGGGTACAAGCTTTCGTCCACGTTGGTGTATTCATGGCCGGGTGCACTGAAAAAAGCTAAAAAAGCCGGAGAGATTTTAAAAAGCCGGGCCGATGCGCTCGATCTTGAATTTGATGAATTTCGGGTTGAATATGTAGGGTTAAACGGCGCGAACGAATCGCCCATTACAGACGAGGAGTTGAAGGGCGAACATGACGAAATACAAATGCGTGTTTCGGTATCCGGGCCTAAAAAAGAACATTTAAACAGATTTGGTAAAGAAATGGCTCCGTTAATTTTAACAGGCCCCAGCGGCGTAACAGGATTTGCCGGCGGACGTCCTAAAGCCAGTGGGGTAGTTGCTTATTGGCCGGCCTTGCTCGATAAAGATGCTGTAGAACCGCGGATACGAATTTTTGAAACCAAAAATTAAAAACAACTTTCAATTAGCAAAATTTAAATAAATCTCAAAACGTAATGCTTTAATAGCGCTTTTGGTGGTTGGTCCCATTTTTTTTATACACGAATAAACAACCCCCGGATTCGAAAAAACACGAATCCACCCCCTTTGTCAAGGGGGATTTTCTACACCTCCGACTAACGAAGGCGTGCGTTAATAAACAAACGAGCGCAGTTCAGTTTTAGAGGCCTTTAAACTTTAGGTTTGCCGATGGCACGAAACCTATCTTGTCATCCTGAATTTATTTCAGGATCTTGGATCTAAGTACGCAAACGATATTTTAGATTCAGATCCGCCAGCCGGCGGACAGAATGAAAAAATTATTTTGTATTTCGACGGCCTTTTTTAAATGCTACTGAATCGAAAATTTGTTTGTTATTTATAGATAGCTATTTGTGATTGTAACGAAATATAAAAATATCAAGAACAAAAATTAAGTATGGTTATAGGAATTATAGGAGCAAGCCTTTCAGGGTTAATTGCCGGTGAGAAACTTGCCAAAGCTGGTCATGATGTTACCATCATTGAAAAAAGCAGAACCCTGGGTGGCCGGCTGGCAACGCATAAAGTTGAGGGCATTTTTTTCGATTATGGACTGCCTTTTATTACGGGGCAAAACCCGGCTTTTCAGTCATTTATCAATGAATTGGTAGATCAAGATATTTTGTATAAATGGGCTGAAGAATTTCCGCTTCACGACGGTTCCCAATATCACGCTATAAACCCCAACCGCACCAAGGATACCTACTATGCAGGCCGGAAAGGATTACAGCCTATTGCTCATCACTTAAAACGCTGGGTTGATATTCAATCAAACGTAAATGCCGGTGGACTTACCTATATTGGTGGAAATCGCACCAAGAAGCGCGCCTGGATGATTAACCTTAGCGATACAAGCGTTTTTGAATGCGATGCGGTAATTATTGCCACCCCTGCACCACAGGCGTACGGGCTGCTGCTCACCGCGCAGGATGAAACACCGGCGCGTCGCATTATTCGCTATGTTGACGAAATTGAATATTATCCGCGATATGTACTTTCTGCGTCTTATGACCATGAGGTGCCTTCTTGGAAAGGCATTGAGTGCAACGGAAGTACGCTGGCCTGGATTGGGAATGAATCATCAAAGCATAAGCAGAACGATCAAACGAATATAGCTATTCATTCATCCGCTCAATTTGCCCGAAAATATGCGACAGCACCGGCAGAAAAAGTGAGCAGGATGTTGACCGAACGAACCGGCCAGGTGGCGGGTGATTGGCTGAATCAACCCCAGGAAATGAACCTCCAATTTTGGAAATATTATGAAGCCATAAATCCTGTGGAAGAATATTTTATGGAATTGGAAATGGAAGAGGCCCCGCTTGCGTTGATAGGAGACTACCTTAAAGGGAATTCGGCGGAGTCGGCCTATGTGTCGGGCAAAAATTTGGCTGAATATTGGATAGAAAAGCATTCCGTGGCGCAATCGCAAAGCTGATACAAATCATCCCGCTTTAAATACCAAGTTGTAACGAACTGTTTTGGGCTCATTCAAAAAACTTAACCGCTATTTTAAGAAATATAAGTGGACCATTGTGCTGGGTTCCCTTTTTCTTGTTGCGTCCAATTTTTTTCTGGTTTGGATTCCCATCTTAATACGGCGCACCCTAGATCAGGTTCAGGCCTATAAAACATCGGGAGCCAATGTGCCGGATGGTATCATCGAAATTTTATTTTCACCTGAAACGGGCTGGATTTTGGCAGAAAATTCGCTCTATCTTGTAGGCACTGCTCTTCTTTATGGTTTATTACTTTTTGCCACCCGGCAGACGCTTATTGTAAGTTCTCGAAAAATTGAATTTGATTTACGCAATGATGTATTCTCGAAACTGCTGAGCCTGCCCCAAAAATTTTACGATAAAAGTAAATCCGGTGATGTGTACGTACGTGCCACCGAAGATGTAAGCAAAACGCGCGAATATTTTGGTCCGGCGTACATGTACACCATTAACACCATAAGCCGGGCCGGTTTTGTAATTGCCATGATGTTTATTGTGAGCACCGAGCTGACGTGGTGGGCGTTGCTTCCGCTGCCATTCTTGTCGGCTTTTGCCTACTGGGTAAGCGGGTATATCAACAATTATTCACGCATCATTCAAGAACAATATTCTACACTTGCCGGCCGAGCGCAGGAAACTTTTTCAAGCATTCGATTAATTAAAGCGTACAATCGCGAAGGGTATGAGCAGCAGAGGTTTGAAACAGAAAGTACATCCTACCGAAAGAAAAAGCTACGCCTTGATTTGGTAGAATCTCTTTTCCATCCCACGCTTAATTTATTGATCGGTTTATCAATCATCATTGTAATTTGGAAGGCCGGGGTATTAGTTATTGAAGGCGTGCTGACCATCGGTAATATTGTTGAATTTGTAGTGTATGTGTCGTATCTCACCTGGCCGGTAGCCTCGCTGGGTTACACCGTAAATCGTTTCCAGCAGTCCATGGCTTCGTGGAAACGTATTGATACCATTTTACGCGAGCCGGAAGAGATTAAAGATGATGCTGATACCAACCATGAAGTGGAAAACATAAAGGGCAGCATTACTTTTGATGATGTATCATTCAAATATCCCGGAACCGATACCTATGCGCTAAAAAACATCAGCTTCAGTATTGATGAAGGCCAAAATGCAGCCATCGTGGGGCGTACCGGCAGCGGAAAAACCACGCTGGTTCGACTTTTGCCCCGTTTGTATGACACTACGGAGGGAAAAATCAAGATCGACGGAACTGATATTCGCCAGATTTCAGTAGATGTGCTTCGCACAAATATCGGCCTTGTACCGCAAGATACATTCTTGTTTTCCGATACGATTGGTGATAATATTGCTTTTGGTACCACCCAATCAACCAAAGATGAGGTAAAAGCCGCCGCCGAAAAGGCACAGGTGAAAGAAAATATTTTGCAGTTTGAGAAAAAATTTGAGACTATACTTGGTGAACGGGGGATTACGCTTTCCGGGGGACAAAAACAGCGGACCGCTATTGCAAGAGCGCTCATTCGTGATCCACAGATTATTATTTTGGATGATTCACTAAGCGCTGTTGACACTAAAACGGAAGAGGCTATTCTCCGGCACTTGCGCGAAGAACTTGAAGGACGAACAACAATTATGATAAGTCACCGGATTTCAACCATTAAAGACGCTGATGTTATCTTTTATATGGAAGAGGGAACCATCGTTGAATCGGGCACACACAGTGAACTTTTGCGTAAAGAAGGGCGTTACTCAACCATGTATAATAAACAGTTAATAGAAGAAGAGTTGGCCGAAATTTAATATAAAGGTCGCCATTTAATCCAAAATTCAACCATAAGAAGTTAGCTGTTGAACGCAGCAGATTTCCAAAATTACACAATATTATGATTATCGTACCATTAGGGGTTGCATCAGCAACACCCACCGTAACTCGTCACTTATCATCAACAGCATTATGGAGAGAGGGCAGCGTATATCTTTTTGATTGCGGGGAAAACACCCAAATGCGTATGCTCCAGGGCGGGTTGAAGCGCTCACAAATCGATTGCATATTTCTTTCTCATTTCGACACCGATCACTACTCCGGGCTCATTGGCCTGCTATCAACCCTGCAGCTGCAGCGCCGTAATAAGCCGCTGACGCTGGTCGGTCCGTCCGGGCTTCAGGAATATGTGGAATGGAATTTCAATTTTGCCGAAGTAGAACTGCATTTTGAGATCAATTACGTAGAACTTGAAGAAGGGTTTGAAGAAGAACGGGTGGTTGATGAAGAAGAATTTTATGTGGAGGCACGCCCCCTTAATCACAGCCGATTTTGCATTGGATATCGGTTTCAGGAAAAAGATCGCCCCGGTAAAGTTGATGCCCAAAAGGCCCAGGAACAGGGCATCAGCGAAGATTGGCATTATAAAGATCTTAAAGACGGTAAAGATGTGGAGCTCGACGACGGCACTGTGGTAAAATCGATGGACATTGTGGGTCACCCGCGTCCGGGTGACAGTTTTGCCTACGTTACCGATACAAGGTACTGCCCGAATGCGGTGAAACTTGCTAAAAACACGAACATCCTCATCCACGAGGCGACCTTTACCGATAGTCTGTCGGACAAGGCGGAGGAAACGGGCCATTCCACGGCAAAAATAGCCGCGCGTGTTGCCAACGAGGCGAAGACGAAATTGTTGGTTATCACCCATTTTTCTGCACGTTATAATAATGAATACGTGCTGCTGCGGGAAGCAAGAGATGATTTCTTTCCTGCATGGATAGCTACCGAATTACGCCCGATTTTTACCGATCCGGCCCATGAAAAAGGAATCATCGAGCGGCGAACGTATCTGAAAGAAATTGACAGTGATAATGGCAAATCAAAAAAGAAACGAAAAAAACGAAAAACGAAAAGGCGGGTGCGCAAACGCAAAAAGGTGGAAAAAAATAAGTCAGACCGCAGCTCCGGCAAAAGGAGAAAACGAATAAAAAAGAAAGACGATAAACCATCGAATGATTCTAATAATAATAACAATGGCAATAACGGAGACGACCAACCGCAACCAAAACCGCTTACGCCCCGAACACCCTTTGATGATTTCGACCGTTTCTAAAACTGCATCTATTTTTTGAGCAAATCTAACGCAAATAAATCCGTTGACACCAATCTGTTAAAGCGGCTTTATAAATTTATAAAACCGTATCGTTGGTATGTGGTACTCGGCATTTGCCTGACGCTGGCCGCCTCATTTTTAGGTACCATTCGGCCCAAGCTGACCCAAATTGCGGTGGACGACTACATTGCCAACAATGATTTTGAGGGCCTGCTCTGGATCATTTTTCTACTCACCCTGGCGCTGGTCGGTGAATTTATTATTCTTATTGCAAATACCTATCTCACGCGCTGGTTTGGTCAGTGGACGCTTTTCGGGCTCCGAAATGCCGTGTTTGAAAAAATTAAATCGTTGCATGTTCAGTTCTTCGATCAAAACCCGATTGGCCGGCTCATCACCCGTACAACCAATGATATTGAGGCGCTCAGTGATCTGTTAAGTGATGGCGTGGTGAATGTAATAGGGGATATGTTCCGCATCTTTTTTATCCTCTTTTTCATGTTCAGCATGAGCTGGGAGCTTTCGCTGGTGGCCATTTCGGTACTTCCCGTTTTGTTTTATGCTACGTTTTGGTTTCGCTCGAAAGTACGGGTGGAATTTCTAAACGTGCGTGATCAAATTGCGCGTGTTAATTCTTTCGTTCAGGAGCATATCAGCGGGATGTCGATTGTGCAGCTTTTTAACCGCGAAGAAAAAGAACACGAACGATTCAGCGAAATTAACGATGCACACAGACAGGCACACGTCAACACCATATTTTATTTTGCTATTTTTTGGCCCGCCATTGAGGTGCTCTCGAGCATAGCCATGGCGCTGGTCATTTGGTACGGCGGTGGCCGCGCATTAATGGGACAGGTAACCTT
>Ga0306901_1000671_pt1 | contig 13316 bp, 17 predicted proteins | sample AntRauMFilla3767_FD_190431 | JGI IMG/M metagenome (GOLD analysis project Ga0306901, IMG submission 190431) | Saline lake microbial communities from Rauer Islands, Antarctica - Metagenome Filla 3 #767 (v2) (version 2) | ecosystem: Environmental > Aquatic > Non-marine Saline and Alkaline > Saline ... | reverse complement strand
AGTTCCGACTCGGCCTCGGCGGGGGTGAGCTCCCCGGCCGCGACCGATTCCAGTATCTCACGCATATCGCACTCTCCGGGGGCCGCCTACTCCTATCCGTCGGTCTGTCGGGAAGTTGTGGCCCGGGAATCGCCGACGGCAGTTCGGACCTGGCGGGCCACGGTACCCATGTAGGCGATAGCGCGCGCGAGACGGCTGGAGAGGGAGAATACTCCTCCTATATCAACTATTTGGCCAGCCGCCCCCGCGATAGCGGAAAAATGAGCCTTATTTATATGGGTGCTGATGCGCGAAACCGTCTCAAACCCCCGTCAGTCCCGGCGAGAGCGACCCCGATGGGGAAAGTATTTAAACAATCCCTTCGCACAGCGCAGTGTATGGCAGACCTAATCGTCAAAGCCGCCGTGAAGGAAGAGCTCGATGACATGAACGTTGCGTCGGACTTCTACGATGCACTCGACGCGGAAGTCGAGGAGCTGCTCGCCGACGCCGCTCGACGAGCTGACGCCAACGACCGAAAGACAGTCCAGCCGCGAGACCTGTAAGGTCGCTTCCACCCGTTTTTCTTTCAGCGACGTCCCGTAGCGACAGCGCCGTTCGGCGACGGCGTCACTCCTGCTCTGCGGTTGGCTGTCGGGGCGCGGAGCGCCTCGCTCTCACCGCATCCCCACGAGGTCACTCACTTCGTTCGTGACCTCGCCCGTCAGAGCTCCCGGACCGCTACACCGTCCTCGCTCCCGACGTGGACCGCGTCGGCCAGCCCGACGAAGAGGCCGTGTTCGACGACGCCGGGCAGGCTCGCCAGCGCCCGCCCCAGCGCCGCCGGGTCGTCGATGTCGCCGAACGCGCAGTCGAGCACGAGGTTCCCGTTGTCGGTGACGACGGGGCCGTCCTTGCGCTCGGCCCGCCGCAGCGTCGGCTCGCCACCCAGTTCACGAACGCTCTCGGCGACCGTCCTCCGGGCCGCCGACAGCACCTCGACCGGAACCGGATGCGAGAGCGTCTCGGCTTCCTTCGTCGGGTCCGCGACGACGAGGAAGCGGTCGGCGCTCGCGTCCACGATCTTCTCGCGGGCGTGGGCCGCTCCGCCGCCCTTTATCAGATCCCCGCCGGCCACCTCGTCGGCGCCGTCGATGGCCAGGTCCACGCTCACCTCGTCCAGTTCCGACAGCGGGATGCCGGCCTCGCGGGCCAGTTCCCGGGACTGGAAGGAGGTCGGCACGCCCACGATATCGAGTCCGGCGTCGACCTGCCGGCCGATGGCCCGGATGGCGTGGGCCGTCGTTGACCCGGTGCCCAGGCCGACGACCATCCCGTCCTCGACCGCCTCGGCCGCCGACTCCCCGGCCGCGCGTTTCGCCGCGTCTGAGCCGCCCTGTTTCATGTCCGGACTTGCAGCGGTGGCGGACAAAACGTTTGTTCTCCCGGGCCGTGGGAACTCGTCCCACGTCGGTAGGCTTTTTTCGGCCCCCGACGCCCTCACGGTATGACACTCTTCGGAACGAGCGGTATCAGAGGGCCGGTCGGCGAGACGGTGACGGCCGAGCTGGCGCTGTCGGTCGGTCGAGCGCTAGGCGTCGACTGTTCTCGCGTCGTCGTCGGTCGGGACCCGCGTGCGAGCGGCGAGTTCCTCCAGTCGGCGCTGGTCGCGGGACTGCGCGAGAGCGGCACGGACGTCGTCGACGTGGGCGTCGCGGCGACGCCGACGGTCGCCCGGTCGGTAGGGTGGCGCGACGCCGACGCCGGCGTCTCGATTACGGCGAGTCACAATCCGCCCGAGGACAACGGGCTGAAGCTCTGGCAACCCTCCGGGCAGGCCTTCGATAGCGAGGGGCAGGCCCGCATCGAAGAGCGCATCGAATCGGGCGCGTTCGAGCCGGCCGCCTGGGACGGCGCCGGCAGCACCGAGACGTGGGACGCCCGCAGTCGCCACGCCGACGCCATCCGGGCCGAACTCGACCGCGAGTCGATGGACAGCCACGTTATCGTCGACGTGGGCAACGGCGCCGGCGGGGTCACCGTCGACGTCCTGCAATCGATTGGCTCGCACGTCGAGACGCTCAACGCCCAGCCCGACGGCGCGTTCCCGGGCCGACCCAGCGAGCCCACGGCCGAGAACTGCACGTCGCTGTCGACGCTCGTCGGCGAGGGTGAGGCCGACATCGGCATCGCCCACGACGGCGACGCCGACCGGATGCGGGCGGTGGCCGGCGACGGCACCTACCTCACCGGCGACGTCACGCTCGCGCTCTTTGCCCGCGCGGCCGCCGAGCCCGGCCAGCGGGTCGCCGTTCCGGTCGATACGAGCCTGGCGGTCGCGGACTACCTCGCCGAGATAGACGTGGGCGTGGAGTATACGCCGGTCGGTGACGTCTACGTCGCCGAGGCGGCCGAGGCCCCCGACGTGGCCTTCGGCGGGGAGCCAAGCGGCGCGTGGATATGGCCGGCCCACACGCTCTGTCCGGACGGCCCGCTCGCGGCCTGTACCATCGCCGCGCTCGACGCCGACCGCCCCCTCGAAGCGCGCATCGCCGAGGTGCCGACCTACCCCATCCGCCGGGACAGCGTCGAGGTCGAGGCGAAAGGCACAGTGATGGACCGGGTCCGCGAGCAGGTGCTCGAGGAGTACGACGACGTGACGACGCTTGACGGCGTGCGGGTGGACCTGGGCGACGCGTGGTTCCTGTTGCGCGCCAGTGGCACCCAGTCGCTCGTCCGTGTGACCGCCGAGGCCCGCGAGGACGCCCGCGCCGACGAGGTCCTGGCGACGGCGCGGGAGTGTCTGGCCGTCGCTCGCGAGTGAAACGGACCGTGGTAGATGTGTCGTCCCGTGACCGACCCAGTCACGGGAACCGAACGACTATCTGCGCGTCGACCGGGCCTCTCGGATGTCGGCCCCGTCGCGTATCTTATCCTCACACTGCGGACAGACTCGTGGTTTCTCCACGCCGTTGGGCGTGAAGACCCGCGCGTATGCGGCAGTTACGAAATTCTCACAGTTCTGGCATTCCGGCATACACCCTGATAGACGGAGTATACCGTCTTAATTGTGGTGTCGTGGTACCGTGTACCACGCGCGTTCAGAAATCGCTGGTCACACTGTCGTCTTCACCCAGTTCCACCACGCCGTCGAAGAGGTCGCGGAACTTCGCGACGGTGTCGTCGTCGTGGACGCCCTGCGCGAGGTGGAACATCCCGACGGCGTCGTACTCGGAGAGGAGTTCGAGGATGTCGCCGACGGCCGACAGGGCCTGTGCCTCGTCGGCGTAGTAGATGAGCTCGGTCACCGAGTCGAAGCTCACGCGCAGTTTGCCGTCGTGGTCCTGCAGGAACTGTTCGGTCTCCTCGACGATGCCTTCGAGGTCGTCGGGCGCGGAGACGTAGCGGACCTGGTCGGACTGACGGCGGGTGTACCCCCGCTCGACCGACAGCGTATCGAGGATGGTCGCGCGCTCCTCGTCGACCTCGTAGTACTCCAGTTTCTGTTTGACCTCGCGAGCGGTGGTCCGCGTCGAGATGACCAGCATCGCGTCGGTGTCGGTCGAGAGGAAATCGGTGTCGAGACGGTCGGTCGCACCGGTACTGGGATGGACCAGCAGGATTCCGGTGCCACCCTCGACGGTGTCCGGCGTGTTGTCGATGGCCAGCGTGTACTCCATGTGCCGCAAAGGGCGGGGCGACGGGCATTAACTTTTGCGAGGGGCGCGTCGGCAGTCTCAGAACACGCTGTCGGCGGTCGCCGCGCCGACGACGCTGAAGATAGCGCCCACGGCGACGGCTTTGAGCGTCGTCAACGCGACCGAAAGCTGCGTGGGATTGGGGAGGATACCGCCCTCGACGAGGAACGCCTCGGGCGCGGTAAAGACCGTCGCCAGCACGGCCACGGAGCCGAAGGCGACGACCATCAGCGAGACGAACCGGATGGGGATGCCGGCCACCTCGGCCTCGCGCTCTATGTCCCGGTCGTCGTCGGCCTTGTACAGCGCGCCGTAGCCGATGGCGAAGACGATAGCGACCACGGCGGCCGCGTGGTACCACGACATATTCGCCGCCAGCACCCACACCTCCTCGGTGACGACGAACGGGCCGGCCAGCAGGAACCCGCCGACGACCTGCTGGGCGGTGTCGGCGACGCGGTAGCGACGACGGCGGGACATACCCACCGGTCGACCGGCCTGTGTATAACAGCCACGGACTCGCTCGCTTACGCGGTGGCGGTCCGGGTTACTGACCGACAAAAACAAATGTCCGGTTACTGTAACTATGGGTGTGAAAATAGAAGTCGACGAGCCATTCGGCTTCTCCCTCGTGGTCAGTGTTGTCACCGTACTGGTGGCCGGCTACACCGTCGGTGCCGTGACAGCCGGTGCGAATCCCACGGACTACTTGCTGTTACTGTCTGCGCTCCTGGGCAGCCTTGTCGCGGTGAAGGAGGCCCGGCTTCCCCAGTAATATCGAGTCGAAGGGCGTTTTGCCACCGGCCACCCAGTCCGGGTATGAGCGTCAGCGACGAGTTCGACGACTGGGCCGCCCGCGGGAAGGACCGCGGGATGGAAGACCGCCACTGGCACACCGCCAAACACGTCCTCGCGCGGATGCCCGTCGAGGCCGGTGACACGGTGCTGGACCTGGGTTCGGGCAGCGGCTACGCCGGCCGTGCGCTGAAAGAGACCGCCGACGCCGGTCGGGCCTACGGTATCGACGCCTCGCCGGCGATGGCCGCAAACGCCCGCTCCTACACCGACGACGGCGACGTCGGCTTTCTGGTGGGCGACTTCGAACACCTCCCCTTCGAGACCGACAGCGTCGACCACTGCTTCTCCATGGAGGCCTTCTACTACGCCAGCGACCCCGACGCCGTCCTCGAGGAGGTGGCCCGCGTGCTTCGCCCGGGTGGCACCTTCCACTGCGCCGTGAACTACTACGAGGAGAACGTCCACTCCCACGCCTGGGACGAGCTGGTCGAGGTGCCGATGACCCGCTGGAGCGGGGCCCAGTACCGCGAGGCCTTCCGCGAGGCCGGGCTGGCCGTCGCCGTCCAGGACAACGTCCCCGACCGCGAGATAGAGATTCCACCGGCGAGTGAGTTCCCCACCGAGGACTGGGAGACCCGCGAAGCGATGGTCGAGCGCTATCGGGAGTTCGGGACGCTCGTCACCGTCGGCGTCGCGCCCTGACCGTTATGGTGCGGTCGTCTGCCACTGCCTGACTGTTGGCAGTCGTATCTGCCTGCCTACACACGACTGCTGGCGGGCGGAGGAACCCTTTTGGTAACCACTCGACAAGGTATCCCGTGCCGACTCGCCAGCGAACGTACGTCATCGCGGGCCTGCTCGCCCTGCTGGTAACGCTCTCGATGGTGTTGCTGTCGAGCGTGCTGGCGACCGTCTTCTTCGCGATAACCGTCGCCTACGTCCTCTTCCCGCTCTCGGAGTGGTTCGTCGACCGGGGGCTCTCGAAGCGTATCGCGGCCGCCGTCTCGACGGCTATCGCCTTCGTCGCCGGCTCGCTCGTCCTCGTCCCGCTGGTCGCCGTGCTGTATCGCCGCCGGCGTGACCTCTTCTCGTTCTTCCAGCGGCTCCCCGACGAGGTCGTCGTCGCCGTGGGGGAGTTCAGCTACAGCATCGACATCCAGTCGTGGCTCGTGACCGCCCGCGACGCCCTCGGGGCCGTGGCGGTGCAGTTCGCGAGCGAGACGCCGATCCTCGCCCTGAAGGGCGTCCTCTTCACCATCCTCGTCTACGCGCTGCTCTGGCAGCCCGGCGCCCCGGGGAACGTCGTCTACCGGACCGTCCCGACGCCGTACCACGACATCGTCGAGCGGTTTCACAGGCGCCTGCGGTCGACGCTGTACGCCATCTACGTTCTGCAGGCCGCGACGGCGTTTGGCACCTTTCTGATGGCCTGGGTGCTGTTCGCCGTGCTCGGCTACAACGGCGCGTTCGCGCTGGCGGTCGTCGCCGGCGTCCTCCAGTTCGTCCCCGTCGTCGGGCCGAGCGTCGTCGTCCTCGCCATCGCCGCGTCCGAGGCAATCGCCGGCGACGCCGTCGGCGCGGTCGTCATCACCGTGCTCGGACTCGGGCTCGTCGGCTTCCTGCCCGACGCGGTCATCCGCCCGCGGCTGGCCCGCTACACGACGGGGATGCCGGCCAGCCTCTACTTCGTCGGCTTCACCGGCGGCGTGCTCTCGCTGGGGATCATCGGCTTCATCGCCGGCCCGGTGATAATCGCGTTGCTGGTCGAGGCGGTGGAACTGCTGGCCGCGGAGAACGGGCCGACCGGGTCAGAGCCAGCGGAGTGAGCGATTCGGCGACCTAGGTGTCGGGGTGGCCGGATTCGAGCGGCCGGTCCTGGGCCTCCCACTCGGTGAGACTGCCCTCGTAGAACTCCACGTCCGAAAAGCCCAGGTGCCGGAGGACGACGTAGGTGTGGCTGATGCGCCGGGCGGTGTTACAGTAGAGGACGACGCGTTTCTCGGGGACGATACCGGCCGATTCGAGGACCGCGAGCGCGTCTTCCCGGGGGAGTAGCCCCCGGGTCTCGTCGTCGACGAGCTCGCGCCAGTCCAGCAGGACGGCGCCGGGGATGTGGCCCTCGGTATACTCGGACTCGTCACGGGTGTCGACGAGGACGGCGTCGGGGTCGTCGCTGGCGGCGGCGACCCGGTCGGCGTCGACCAGCGGCGTCGACTCGGGCGGGGCGACGCTGTAGTCGGCCGCCCCGACGTCGGCCGCCTCGCCGCTGGTCGACTGGGCGAGTTGCCAGCTGGAGAAGTCACCGTCAAGCAGGTGCAGTTTCTCGGGGTCGTGGCCCAGCAGCTCCGCCGTCACCAGGAAGCGAGCGGCGAAGACGCCGTGGTGGTCGTCGTAGGCGACAATTTCGCTGTCGGCGCTGATACCGGCCGGGCCCAGCAGCGACGCCCACTCGCCGTCGCTCGGCAACATCCCCTCGCTGTCGCCCGACCCGGTCCGGAAGCGGTCGAACGGAATCGAGACCGCACCGGGCAGGTGGGCCATCGCGTCGTACTCCCAGCCGTCCCGCACGTCGACGACGGCCAGGCGGTCGAGGTTCTCGGCCACCCAGTCGGCGGAGACGATATCGGTCATTACCGGCCGTTCCGCCTCCGGCCGCTTGAAAACTCCCATCGCAGCCGGTCGAAGATGGGGGCAACTGTTGCCGGCTCTATCTCGGGGCCGCCCGACGGCCCCCGTCACGCCTGCCAGTTCAGGGGACGCAGGTGGGTAACGTTGACACACACCACTCCTGTTGTAGAGGCAACATATGCCGTCACAGGGGAGGAGTGGCCGTCCATGCCGACACTCGTGGTAATATATGGCTGGTAGGCTAACGGTTCAACGCATTATGACTGAATACGCCAACGACGTGCTCGTCTCGGCCGACTGGGCCAGCGAGCACTTAGCGGAGTTCCAGGACGACGACTCCGACCTCCGGCTGGTCGAAGTCGACGTCGACACGGAAGCCTACGACGAGGCCCACGCGCCCGGTGCCATCGGCTTCAACTGGGAGACAGACCTGCAGGACCAGACCACCCGCGACATCCTCTCGAAAGACGAGTTCGAGGAGACGATGGGCGAGGCCGGCATCAGCGAGGACGACACCGTCGTGCTGTACGGTGACAACTCCAACTGGTTCGCCGCCTACACCTACTGGCAGTTCAAGTACTACGGCCACGACGACGTGAAGCTGCTCGACGGCGGCCGCGAGTACTGGCTCGAGAACGACTACGAGACGACCGACGAGGTCACGGACTTCTCCGCGCGAGAGTACACCGCCTCCGGCCCGCGCGAGTCCATCCGCGCCTACCGCGACGACGTCGAGAACGCCGTCGACAAGGAGCTGCCGCTGGTCGACGTCCGCTCGCCCGAGGAGTTCTCCGGCGAGATCCTCGCACCGCCCGGACTCCAGGAGACCGCCCAGCGCGGCGGCCACGTCCCCGGCGCAGAGAACATCTCGTGGGCCGCCGTCACGAACGACGACGGCACCTTCAAGAGCTACGACGAACTGGAGGAGCTCTACGGCGAGTACGGCATCGACGGCGACTCCACGACCGTCGCCTACTGCCGCATCGGCGAGCGTTCGTCCGTCGCGTGGTTCGCCCTGCACGAGCTGCTGGGCTACGAGGACACCATCAACTACGACGGCTCCTGGACCGAGTGGGGCAACCTCGTCGGCGCGCCCATCGAGAAAGGGAACTAGGTCGTTCTAACCGAGTCGATTTTTTCGCGTGCCGACTGGGTAGCGACGCCTGTACCGGTATCTGATTGCGTCTCAGCAACGTTCTACAGCCAGAAAGCCCCCGACCGCTCGGGTCGCGCGCCTCGCTGCGCGCGTTCGCTTCGCTCACGTGCTTGCGTCGTCGGGGTTCCCGTAGCCACTCGGGGCTTTCTGGCTGTTCACACTCTGCTCGGTTACAGGACCAGCGTCGGCTGTTGTTAGCCGTAGATTCAAGGCCGTAGCACGCTACACAGAGGTGTGGACCGACAGGAACTCGAACGCGTACTGTCCGAGACGTTCGACGAGGCGGGGGCGGCCGCGGTGGTGGCGCGACAGGCGGGTGACATGGCCGATGGGGGCCAGTTCGACGCGGACTTCGGCGGCGAACTCACCGTCGAGACGGTCGTCGACAACCTGCAAGACGCCCCCGACGAGTACTCGCTTGCCGAGCGGTGGAACTGGTGGCTGGGGGCGCTGGACCTCTCACACGGCGGGTACACACGCTTTAGCGTCCGCCCGGACGTGGATACGCAGTCCTAGGCGGGTCACGTCCGCGAAAAACCGAGTGCCAGCCTCAGAATACTGAGAGCCCGTGGGCCTCTCGTGCGTGGTCGAGGAGGTCCTCCGTCGTCTCGAATTCCTCGCCGCATGTGCACGTGTGGTACGTGGTCGGGGTTTGCTGGCGTGTTGCCATAGCGACCACACCTTGTTCGCCAATCATAATAATTGTTTATGTAGTTGTGTTACCACGCCACAAAAGCGGTGTCACCACGCCCCACGACCACCGCCGAAATATTGGCAACTCAACACTTTTGCGGGCGCGGCGCGTCGTCGGACGCATGGTATCTCGCACTCGCTCGCTCCTCGCTGGACTCGGGGCCGGACTCGCCCTGTGGGCCGCGTGGGGGCTCTACGTCCGCCGGACGACGGGGCGTGTCCCCTTCGAGACCGTCGACGAACTCGACGGCGTGGAGATTCGTCAGTACCCGGGGACCGTCCTCGCCGAGACGACGGCGCCGACGGGCCGCGAGGCCTTCGAGCGGCTCTTTGGCTACATCAGTGGCGCCAACGAGGGAGACCGGGACATCGCGATGACCGCACCGGTGCGGACCGACGGCGCGACGGTGGGGATGACTGCGCCGGTCCGGACCGAGAGCGGCGACGACCGCGTGACGATGGCGTTCTGGCTCCCGGCCGACTACACGCCCGAGACCGCGCCGCTGCCGACCGACCCGCGCGTCAGTCTGGTCGTCGAACCGCCCCGGATCGTGGCCGTTCGGTCGTTTGGCTGGTACGCGACGTCGGGCCGTGCCGCTCACGAACGCGAGCAGCTGCGCGAGACCCTGTCGAGTCACGATATCGACGCGCTCGGTGACCCGGTCGTCCTCCAGTACGACGACCCGTGGACGCCGCCGTTCATGCGCCACAACGAGGTCGCAGTCGACGTCGACGGGGCCACGCTTCCCGACCAGTCTGAGTAGGGCCGACCGCTCTCACCGTCTGTCACGGACATTTAACCCCAATGAGATTATGTTGGTTGAACTCTAATGGCCACTACTATCGGGTCCCCCAACATGACGGAAAAAGAGTCGCAGTCGGCCTACCGTGAGCGGGTGTACGAGGCGTTCGCCGACCGGAGCCAGCCGTTCGAGGCCGCCGTCGGTACGGGCGCACCGCTCACCGTGGTGACGGCCGTGACCTCTCCCGATTCAGAGCTCCTGGCGGGTGATACCGCCACCGTCACCGCGACCGTCGAGAACCGCGGTGAGATCGCTGCCGAACGGACGGTCAACCTGACTGCGAACGGTGCGACGGTGACTTCGGAGGCGGTCGCGCTCCCAGCGGGCGAGACGGTCGAGATACCGCTCACGTTCCAGCCTCAGGCTGGCGAGTACGACCTCGCCGTGGATGGTGTCCAGAGCCGCTCGCTCACCGTCGTGGGAGCGCCGACACCCACTGCTACCGAGCCGGCAGCGGAGCGCCAGACGGACACCGGCACGACGGCGGCGGAGAGAGATGCCGAGGCGTCAAGTGGCCCCCTCGGCACCCTGCTACTCGTCCTCGTCGTGGCAGGTGCGGCCGGAAGCCTGCTGTGGTGGTCTCGAACCAGCTGATGTGGCGACGTACACCCGCCCCAACGCGGGGACGGCTGCGCCGATTCGACGTTCGAACGCGCTGAGGCGGTCGACTCTCGCTATCCGTCCTGCTGTTTCAGCCACTCGTCGAGCAGGTCTCGAACGGCGGCGTCGCGGTTGTCCCGGTGGTCCGCGAAGGCCTTGTCGTCGACTGCCTCCAGCAACGCCTCGTCCAGTTCGACGTCGACTGTCTCGAGGTCGAGGAACGCTTCGTCCATGGGTTTTGGGCAGGAGCCGGCCGGATAAATACCCTCGTCAGACGGCCGTCCCCCGCGCGTGTGACAACCCCGGCGACCGGGGGCCGAAACCCACTCCCCGCTTGCGGTCCAGCCATCGGTATGGAGCGCGCCCACCTCGACTTCGACCGCTACTTCGAGGTCGTTATGGAGACCGCGGAGGCACAGGCCGCCGAGATGACCGTCGACCCCGGCCGCAGCGTCGGGGGGCCGGAGAACTACCACGCCGAGAGCGACCAGTGGCTGTTCGTCGTCTCGGGGACGGGCGTCGCCACCGTCGACGGCGACGAGGAGCGCCTCACCGCGGGGGACCTGCTCCGCATCGAGGCCGGCGAGCGCCACGGTATCGAAAACGACGGCGACGAGGCCCTGAAGACGGTGAACTTCTACACGCCGCCCAGATAGATTCCGTAGCTCGCCTCCGAGGGGCCTCGCGCCTCGCTCTGACTGTCTCACCTCGAGGTGGTTCCCTCCGTTCGGACCCTCGCTACTGCTCTCCGGCTCACTTCGTTCGCCGCCGTCGGGCGGCACTGCCGCCCGACTGCTTGCGGGACCTCCGGTCCCGCCCCGCGTCGCGTTTCGAGGAACCTCGCGGTGCTCGATTCCTCGCTATGCCACCCCGGCCTGTTCGTCCATCGGGTCCCGGATGTCGCCCACGACGGCCTCCAGCGCGTCGGTGACGGTCAACAGTCCGAGCACCTCGCCGTCTTCCAGCACCACGGCCAGCTCCTGACTCTCGGCCTGAAACCGGTCGATGGCGTCGCTGACGCTCGTGTCGGCCGACATCGTCATCGGGGGCGCGGCGACGGCTTCGAGGTCTACCCCGGCCAGCAGGTCGCCCTCGCCTGCCGTTTCGGTCGCCGCCCGGAGCAGTTCCGGGACGTAGACGATGCCCAGCAGCTCGTCGCTGGTCTCGCCGATGAGGGGGTAGCGAGTGTGTGGCGTCTCGGCGACCTTGCGGGCGTTCTCCGCGTCGCTGTCTTCCGTCGAGAGCGCGACGACGTCCTCGGCGGGCACCATCACGTCACGGACCTGCTGGTCGCCGGCGTGCAGCGCCGCCAGCACCTCCTCCCGGCGTTCCTCCGAGAGGTCACCCTCTTCGAGCGTCGCGTTGAGCTTGGTGCGCAGGTCCGCCCGGCTCTCGATGACGTCCTCCTCGGTTTCGAGCCAGGCGCCGGACATCTCGACGCCGAAGATGCCCAGCGTCCACTTCGCGACGCTGTCGCCGATGGAGATAAGCGGCGAGATGAGTTTCGCGAACCAGTACAGCGGCGTCGCGCCGTACCGACAGACGAAGCGGGAGCGCTCCACCCCGAGGTAGGTCGGCGTCTGCTCGCCGTGGGTGAGGTGGACGAGGTTGATGATGGCGAAGGCGATGGCGGCACCGAGACCGATGCCGGCCAGCCGCGACCCCGCGAAGGTCGGCTCGAACAGCGCGGCCAGGGCCGGCTCGGCGACGATACCGACGGCGATGGAGGAAGCCGTGATACCGACCTGGCAGCTCGTCAGGTAGATCTCCAGGTCGCCCGTCATCTCCCAGGCCCGCTCCAGTGCCGGGTTCCCCTCGCCGACGAACTCCGACTCGGTGAACTGCCGTGCCCGGGTCAGCGCGAACTCGATGGCGACGAAGAAGCCGTTGGCGAGGATGAGCGCGAGCCCGGCGAGCAGCCGCAGCGCTATCTCGACTGGTTGCATAGGCTGGGCGGGCGTTCCGCGTCGTCACCTGAAAACCTGATGGTCCCGCTACTGGAACTCGTACTCGACGCCGGTCAGCTCCTCGGAGACGGTCCAGAGTCGCGCTGCGTCGCCCTCGTCCCGCGAGGCGGCGTTCGATTCCTGGAACTCCGGCGACCCGCGCATCCGCATGAACCCGGCGGGACCGACGTACTCGCCACCGGTCACCGCGTCGCTGGTGGCGGCGTACAGCATCGGCAGGGCTCCGCGCTCGGCCGACTGGCCCAACAGCCTGTTGGCGACTTTCATCGCGCTCATCCGCACGCTCGAGCCCATCTCCCGCGGGCCGCGGAACTGCAGTTCCGTGTCGGCGTAGCCCGGGTGACAGGCGACGCTGACGATGTCTTCGTCGTGGTCGTCCAGCCGGCGCTGGAGCTCGTAGGCAAAGAGGAGGTTCGCCAGCTTCGAGCGGCCGTAGGCCGACCACTTGCCGTACTCGCGCTCCGACTGCAGGTCGTCGAAATCCATCTCGCCGGCGGTGTGGGCCTGCGATGACTGGGTGACGACGCGGCTCTCCCCCTCGCTCGCGCGGAGTTCGGGAAGCAGATGGCCGGTCAGCGCGAAGTGGCCGAAGTGGTTCACCCCGAGTTGCATCTCGAAGCCGTCGGCCGTCTCCTGTCGAGGGATGGCCATCACGCCGGCGTTGTTACAGAGCACGTCGATGCCCTCGGCCTCCTCGCGGACCTCCTCGGCGAAGGTCGCGACGCTGTCGAGGTCCGCGAGGTCACAGACCCGAACGACCAGGTTCCCGCCCCTGACCTCTCGGCGGATATCCGTCGCGGCTTGCTCGCCCCGCTCCTCGCTGCGGCAGGCCATCACGACCGTCGCGCCGGCGTCGGCGAAGGCCTTGGTGCCCTCGTAGCCGAGCCCGCTGTTGGCGCCGGTGACGACCACCGTCGTCCCCTCCATCGGCGACATCTCCTCGACTATCCAGCCTGACATTACCCCGACTTTGCCCCCCACGTACAGAAATCCT
>Ga0306901_1000668_pt1 | contig 13330 bp, 2 predicted proteins | sample AntRauMFilla3767_FD_190431 | JGI IMG/M metagenome (GOLD analysis project Ga0306901, IMG submission 190431) | Saline lake microbial communities from Rauer Islands, Antarctica - Metagenome Filla 3 #767 (v2) (version 2) | ecosystem: Environmental > Aquatic > Non-marine Saline and Alkaline > Saline ... | reverse complement strand
TTGTAGCGTCGTCAATGTGTGAAACGGGAATCGTCGAAGTTCGTGTAATACATTATCTCGTTCTTGATCACGTTTTCTTTTTTTGGTGAGCGTAATATTATGTTTTCGTTGTTTGTTCTCGAAAGCTTTACCGAGTCTAGAAATCCAGAAGTGAATAGTCGATTTTGGAACTAGCGTTAAAGAAGAAATCTGACGTAAATTAAAACCTTGAAAGTGTTTTTTGACGGCATTCAGAACGATATGTAAACCGTATACGCTTCCCATGTCGAGAGAAATTTTTATCAATATTACGAAAGAAAAAAAAAGAAAATGAAATCGACTGTAACTCGCGAGTGTATGTAGCTAGTCGTCAAATAAAAAGAAAAAAGGTTAGTGCAAACTGAAAAGTCTTTGTAATCTATCTAAGCTACTTGTCGTCTTCCATAAGAAACGAAAGCAGATCCTTTTTACTCACGATACAATCGCTGGTTCCTGCATCGAACACGAACCTAGCGTACTTGAAATGGACCTCTCCCACACAGACCAAGACGCAGACCCGCGATGTGGCACAGCCTTCCGATGTCAAATACTTAACGAGGTCTTTCACCATATTGTTTTGAAACGTTAAGTCGTTGTCTACGTTGCCAGCGTCAAGTGATTTAGAAACGGTAATCAGGCTTACGTCACACTCTTTGAGCTCTTCTTCAAAAATTTGGTGCTCGTAAATCTCAGCAAACTTTCCGTCTTTTCCGGCTTTTTGTTCCACATATCTCTCGACGAGAGTCGTAAAATAATTGTCATAATTACTTTCGTTCGATCCATCTTTTTTCATACTGTCATAGGCGTCCTGCACTTTGTCTGCGACTTGTAAGAACGGATACGTCCGTAAGCTGTCAACCGATAGATTGAATTCGTCGCTTTTCATGAAGGAACTCAACATGTTCAAAAAGCTTTTGTATTTTGCTTCTTCGGGGTTCTCGGCTATCTGGTACAATAAAGCGCTCACGTAATGTCTCAACTCACGGGCTCCTTCACTGTCCTGTTCGGCGTTTTTTGCGGTAACTCTGAACTTCTTCGATAAATCGTCGTATTCTCTGATGATGCGATAAATAGCTCTGTAAAAGCAGTTACCGTCAGATTCGACATTCTGAATCTGAAGTTGACACAATTTCGACATTCCGCGACTCTTATCTGCTTACTGTTGTATCCAATATCCAACCTGTTTTATTCCGTTATTATCTCGCGGAATAATGAACAATTTTTAGTGCTCAAATATTAAAAAAATACATCCGAATCTTTGCTGTGGAACTGAGATCACACATCATTCGTTTATCCGTGAGAGCGACGCATATACTCCTTACATACTTCGAAAAAGAATAGCGCGTCCATTCTAGGTACGACGGTTTTAAGCGTGCCATCTGAATAGCGGAACTGTACATATTTGTAGTGCATTCCTCCGAACGTGACGACTGCCACATGATCCCGTTTTTCGTTTGACAGGTTTAATACTGCACAGTCTATAAAAACGCGAGTTTCGACAGTGTTGTTTTGGAGCGGCGATAAATCCCGCGTGTTCAAGGGCAACCGGATCAGGCTCACCCCTGTCTTATCCAATGCGTCCTTAATGATTTCGAACTCGGTGTGGTCGGGGTAAAAAGTTCGACTCGCATCGGCCAAACACTTGTTCGCGTACACTTTGACGAACTCCGCAAAGTCCTTTTTTTGCGCCAATCTTTTTAGGGTCTGGGATGGGTGCTCCTGTGTGACGGTACCGTCGACCTTCAGCTCCTCGCTTTGTTTGATAATACGGTTTACGTTTTCTTCGTCTATGGCGAGGAAATTCGCAAACATCTCGTTATGATTTCCATTCTTGTTCAACAGGTGGACCACAAATACACGGATTTTTTGAGAAGCGGAGTCCATGTCATCGATTTTCGTCACCTTCATCGTGTTCGTCAATTTATCAAGTTCGCGACGTACGGCGTCCGTGATGCATAAGTTTTCGGGACGCGTCACGTGATAAATGCAAGCGAATAAGCAATTGCCATCCGCCGGAACATCAAGAATGTTCGATCTGACTATCGCTTTCACTTGTCCGTTGTCTGACATCCTCGTGTATCTCTTTCTTGCGTACAATTATGATTTATAGACGCATTGCGTTTCCTCAATTTTTTTTTGTGGGGATTATTCTTTTACTCATCAGATTACTCATCAGGCAAACACATGCGATGGTCGCGGACCAGATATTCGGACGAAATAAATATATATGCATTCCCTATCTTTCTGTGTGCGGATTGGTATCGGTTTTGTTTTGCCGCGCTCCTTTTACGTTTCACCTTTGCGGCCTTTGGATCGATGAATAATGTCGACACACACTCCAACGCAACGTAGTGTACGGCACTTTTTTTGTTGAGAATGAGTAAGGAAAGCGTACGAGTGTACGTGTATATACACTTATACATTTACACCGTGAATGACGCAGAATACGGTGCACGCTCTTGTCCACAGCTCTCGGAACGATGGAGACGTGTTTTCGGATTCCAGGCTGAACGATCTTTTGATGTATCCCTCGAGTTCGGGGAGGAGTATCCTGATGGGCTCGCAGCAGAATGCGCCTTCCGCTCTAAAAATCGGCAAAGACTTGATAACGGTCAACTCCGACGTATTTGATGTGCGCGGGAAGTTGCTGTTATCGGGCAGAGACATAGAGATGACTGGTGATGACGGCTTTCGGCTCAATCAGGACCTCTTAATCTACGGCGGAGACGCACTGATATCTGGCGGAGGCTTGCGCGTCGAAGCCAACGATCCTGCACATACGGCATATTTTGTCGTACATGAAGACGGTAATTTGGTAAACGTCCGTAAAAATTTGGACGTGGGATGCAATCTGACGGTCGGTTCTTCTCTCATCGTATCCGGTGACATGGACCTCCGCGGCCGTCTGACATCTGCCCAGCTCGATATGAACGATCTTCGGGTTAGAGGAGAAGTGGTCGTGGACGGCGAACTCGAGGTAATGAACGGCGCGCTTCGAGTCGCTCAAGACGGTATCCGATCTACTAAACCCCTGTTCACGACGTCTTCTCTGGATGTCACTGGACCGGCCGTGTTCAGGGGAAGGTCTCTGCAAGTGGAGGACGTCCTCGGCGCGGGGAACGCGGCGATCTGGGCCAACCGACCCGTGACGCTGCGTAGCAACCTCGATGTGTTGGGAGGCGCGGAAATACAAGGGCCCGTGTCTTTGAAAAACGGTCTCGACGTCCGCGGAAGTGGAAACACTAACGGAAATACGCTCCGCGTTAGAGGCGACGCGTCGGTGGAGGGCGGTCTGACCGTTTTACCCGACCCCCTGTCGCAGTACGCTTCCGTTGCATTTCAAGTGTCCGATGACAGTGTGAACTCTCGCAGGAGTTTTGACGCATCGTGCAACCTGTCGGTCGCAGGGGACGCGATTTTTCGCGGCGATCGCCTGACGTTTTCTCCAGGTGGCGGAATCAACAACAACGACATGAACGCCGCTTTTTTGGCGGACGACTCCGCGTTCAACGTGAACCGGGACCTGCGCGCGGCTTCCAACCTCGTCTTGCCTTCGGGTTATCTCGACGTGGTAAACGGCCCTTTTTTTGCGGGAGGCGGCGGAAGATCAGCAACTTCGGGAAAGGCGTCCTTTTTCGTGGATGGCGATAAAGTGTCCGCGAGAAGGAACACCGACATCGCGTGCAATCTCGACGTATCAGGGACACTGTTCGTAGGACAAGAGGCGGAGCTGACGAAGAAGGCGCGGTTGTTGGGAGGCCTGGACGTCGTGGGTGGCGGCGACGTGGACGTGCGAGGAGGCGGTCTGCGCGTCAGCCCGGAGGGAACGTTCGGAAGCAACGTTCTGGCGCTGGAGGTACAGGACGCGGGCATACGCGCGAACCGGGTATTGATTCTGGACAAGGGACTGGTCCTGCGCGAAGGAGACATGACGGTTGCAGGTCCGGACCAGACGACCCGTATCGGCGGAGACTTGACGATGACGTCTGCTTCCTCGCGTTTCACCGCGGCTGGCGAATCCATAGTTGCGAACCAAAACCTGGTGGACGTGCGCGCCCCTTCCATGACTGTCCGCAACGACGTGGAGGTGGGCGGTTCGGCGACTTTCAAAGGAGCGATTTTCGTCAACTCCGGACAGACGCCCATCAACGAGACCGTTAACGTGATGACCGTGAAAGATGACGGTATATTCCTTCGACGAGATGTCCTTTTGGAAAAAGGAGACATTTCGGTAGCGGATGGAGACGTATCCGTCACGGGAGAGCTACGCGTTCGGAACCCCATCGACGTAGACATTTTTCGAGCTCGTCTCGCGGGCGTCGACGTGTTCCGCCCTTTTTCGGCTAAAAACGATGCAGCTATCACGGGAAATTTTTCAGTCGACGTGGGAGGCGTCAACGCCCTGTCTGTGCGAGATCCGCACATTCATCTCCGGCGTGACATAGACGCCACCCGCGCATTGCTCGTGCGCGGAGACACCGATTTACGAGGACAGCTCGTGCGTATCGCGCCATCTATCGATAATAGTTCCGTTTTAGAAATCGACGGCTCTCAAATACGCGCTTTTCGCGACATAGACAGCCGTAAAAATTTGCGCGTTGGTGGTGATACGCTCGTCCGGGGCGCATTTCGCGTCAATCCTGGAGACGGCGACGTACTTTCGGTCAGTAGGGGTGGAGGGTTTAACGTGGTCGGCGTGGACAGCTTCTTCTCTGGGGGAAGGCTGCGCGTCGCGGGCGGAGACGTCGACTTTGTAGGAGGAAACATGACCGTTCGTCCTAGCGGTATAGAAGTGCTGCGAGTGGACGACGTTTCGGTTGAAATCCGAAGGAACCTCTCTGTCACAGGAGGAGAAACATTGACCGGCAGATTGTCGGTGTTTCCGAACGAACAATCTAGGACGGCAAATAAACCAGCGTTATATGTTTCCGATACAACGTCCCCGACGACCGCTTTGATCGCACTCAATCGCCACGTCGATGCGGCGTCGAACGTGCACGTCCGAGGTGCTCTCAGCGTTGAGGGAGGTGCTTCTTCTCCTTCTTACTTCGCGGGCGACCTGAACGTAGGAGGGGACGTGCTTCTTCAGGGAGGCGGCCTCCGCGTGAAAGACGGAGTTACTATACTCGAGGGAGGCCTGGCCGTCCTGCGTGAGTCGGGCGGACCGGTGCTGGCTTCTTTCGCGCTAGGAGGCTCGAATGAAGCGCGCATCACTTCGGAGACGGTCGCACTGGACGCCTCCGACGCATTAGATTTCCGGGGGAATGACACGCGTATCGGACTGGTGGGCGCATCATCGGGTGCCGTATTTCGTGTGGTAGACGACGCGGACGACAGCATATCGGTTTTAGAGGTTCGCAAAGACAGGATAGAAGCTCATCGGGACGTAAGAGTGCACGATGCGTCTGTCGAAATTAATAACGGAGAACTCCGCGTAACTCCTTCCTCTTCTGAGGCGTTCGTCGTCACAGACTCTTCCGTTTCGGCCTACAGAGAGCTGCGCGCCGAGTGTAACCTCGTCATCGGCCAGGGAGGGGCGCGCGTGGCGGGGGATGTGCGGATGCTGTCCGGCCTCCGAGTGGAAGGGTCGACCGTTCTGGAGCAGGGCGTGCAGATGGAACGCGACCTGGAGGTCATTGGAGAAGCTGCGGTGTTCGGAGGACATCTGCTCGTTCAAGATGGAGATACTCAGGTCGACCTGCTGCGCGTGGGACCGACGCTTTCGCACGTCGGCACTTCTCTCGACGTAGCCAAGGGAATTCGCGTATTGGACGGCGACTTACAAGTGCAGTCGGGAAACCTCGAGGTACTTCCCGGTGGAGCAGCGGGAAGTGTCACCGTTTTTAGTGTCCGACCGGATAGTGTGGCGGCGCGAAAGAAGTTGGTCGTAGAAAACGGCGCTCTTACCGACCTCTCAGGAGAATTGGTGGTCCGAGCCAACGCCAACAGCACTGGTAACGCCGCGGCGGCTGTGGTTGAGGTTCGCGAGGCTCGAGTGTCCTTTCATAGGGACGTCCTCTCGAGCTGTAACCTGCACGTTTCGGGAGACGTCGATGTGGCGGGCAAGACGACATTATTCGATAAGTTTTCCGTAAAAACAATAGATCCGTTGGGAAATAATTTGCCGTCGGTTGCTTTTTCGGCTGATCAACCGGTAGTCAGAGCGAATCGCGACTTCGAGGCGAATTGCAACGTCCTGGTGGGCGGAGACCTGAGCGTGGCGGGAAAAGTAACGTCGGAACTATTCTCGGTTCGCGACATATTGGTGCGGGGCGACGCATCTATAGTCAACGGCGATTTCTCTGTGCGCGGCGACGTCTTTCGGGTCACAGACGACGATATAACGATCGGCGCGCGTTTGACAGCGGACTGCAACCTGCTTGTGCGCCAAGACCTGGAGGTACGCGGCGACACGACCGCGATGGGCATACTGAGCGTTCGACCCGGTGGAGCTGGTACGCAGGCGGCTCTGTCCGTGACCAGCGGGAGCGTGGTGGTCCAGCCTGACCTGGAGGGCCGAAGCGACCTCCTGATAGCCAGGGACGTGACGCTGGGAAGGGACTTGGACGTGGGGAGGAACGCCAACATAGGTGGATCCGTGACGATCGAAGGAGGGACGGATATAGTAGGTGCTCTTACGGTCGATGGTGACGCTACATTCGAGGGAGCCACTTTTGACGTCCGTCCCAACGGGGGGATTTCTGTGTTCAACGTGGCGAACGACAAGGTCGACGTGAACAGGGAGTTCACGGTTGTGGGAGACACCGACATCACGGGAACACTTACTGTCACCAAAGGCGGAACCGTCAGTCTATTCGTAGGGGAGTCGGACGCGGTCCTCAATCGCAATCTGGACGTCAACGGTGAACTTGTCGTGGCGAACGATGCTAGGGTGGGGAACGACCTCTACGTAGGAGGTAGCATATACGCAGACAGTAACTTGACCGTCACAGGATCATTCAACGCGCCCAATATTAGCAGCGGAGCGTTCGAGACGGACGGGGGAGACTTGATAGTGACCGGTCGCTTCATAACGCGCAACGATGACGGCAGTAACTTGTTCTACGTCGCCGATGATCGGGTGGAGATCAACAGGAATCTATCCGTCACTGGAGATACGGTTTTGGGTGGTGATCTTGTCGTGAATGACGAGGCAGGCGCTACTCTGTTATCAGTCACTAGCAATCTCATTTCCGCCAATACGAACGTTCGCGTGGAGGGCGCCCTGGACGTGCAAGAGGACGTCAGCTTCTCTAGCAACCTCGACGTAGCGGGAAACCTCACAATGTCAGGCGGCGGCAGGTTGGACGCTCCACAGAGCGTTGTGACCGCCCAGGAGGTCAACGTGGGAGGCGGAGGTCTGACGTCCGAAGGAGACGGCGAGATCCTTGGCGATTTTACGGTACGTCCAGGAGGCAACGCCACTACATCTCCGGCCGTTTTGGACGTTGGTGAAACTGGGGTGTCGATGGATGGCGATCTCTCCGTAGATGGCGACGCGAGCGTGACAGGTAACACATCTCTCGGGGGGAGACTGGAGGTCGACGTGGGAGGTGCGCGCAAGCTCACGGTAGATGGAAACGCGGTCAGCGTGGACGAGAGCGACTTCAACGTCACCGGCGGGGCTTCATCTTTCTCAGGCGGGGCTTTTCGTGTCAGGGCGGACTCTTCGAACGCGATCGGCCCAGAATCGTTCGCTGTTACGGAGAGTAATATAGTGCTCAATCAAAACACGGCCATAACGGGCGACCTGAGCACGACCGGCGCTGCTTCTTTCGGCGATGATATATCCGTTGGTGGTGACGCATCAGTGTCCGGATCTCTGAACATTGGAGACAGCCTGTACTTGGCGAGCAACCTGACGGTGGATGGAACCACCACTTTGAACGGCTTTTTGGACGTGAACGCTGGAGGCGGAGGTACGTCGACTATACAGGCGTCCTCGAGCAACGTTCGTGTTTACACCAATGTTCGTTCAGACGGTCGGCTACAAGTTGACGGAGCCGTAACCTTTCAGAGCAACCTGTCGGTGGGCGACAAACTCTTCGTGACGCAAGAGAGCTACCTATCCGGCGCTGTGCGCGTGCCGAACGACCAGATCTTCTCTTCTCCCGATCAACAGACGGCGGCCGCTCCTTCGTACGCTTGGGATGGAGATGGCGACACTGGAATGTACAGGCCCGCCGCAGACGAAATTGCGTTTACCACGAACGGCAGCGAACGTGTTCGTATAGACGACGCGGGTAACGTGGGCATCGGAGGTGTGAGTGAGCCGAGTGAGCTTCTCCACGTAGAGGGAGGCAACCTGCTGGTGTCGTCCGGTCAGGCGTTCGTTTCTACCGGAACCAGCGCCGCTCCTTCGTACTCTTTCGAAGGCAGCTCGGACTCCGGAATGTATCTCACACAGGAGAGCAACATTGGGTTCGCTCTAAAGGGGGACCTGGTGTTCACCATAACCGACGCCGGCGCGAGTTTCCTGGACGACCTCCAGGCCAGCGGCCAGTTTCTGGCGTACGAGGTCGGAGACGCGGGCTCGCCTGGGTACGCATGGACGGGTGACACAGATACCGGAATTTTCCGCGTGCGAGCGGACGTCATAGGTGTCAGCACGGGAGGAACCGAGTGGATGCGGCTCACGGAACAGGGATTTTTGCGCTTGGGAGGCGGTGGAGATCCGGACGCTGCTCTCGACGTTCGAGGAGGAGACGTGTCCGTTTCTGGTGGCAGAATCGCGGCGGCATCGGCATCCACCTTCAGCAACGCTTCCACGCCCTCTTACACGTGGAAGGGTGACGAAGACACAGGCTTCTTCCTGTCCAGCGCCGACACGATCGGAATCACTACGGGCGGTTTTGAAAGGCTCAGCATCACGGACCAGGGTTTCGTCGGCATCAATCGGACCGATCCCGAAGCTCGTCTTGACGTCGATGGAGACGCGCGCGTCTGGCGCGCTTCTGTGACCCAGAACGGAGATTCCAACGAACCAGCTTTCGGATTCGCATCTTTCGCGAACAGAGGGGGCGCAGGGATGTACGCGACGACTGATATCGACGACGGGGTGACACCGAACGTGCGGTGGGCGCTTGACTCGATCGACCGATTGGCCCTGACGCCCACAGGTCTGGGAGTGCAGACTACAGGCCCCCTTAACGCGGCGCTGCATGTTGCCGGTGACGCCAACATCGGGAGCTATCGTGTTGTCAATGTCACAGTAAATAGTCTTTCGTCCGTTTCTGGAGCTTACGTAGACCTGCTGCGAATCCGCGATGTCGCCAAAGGCTCGATGGTCTACCTGGACGTGTGCGACGATCCGCACGGCGACACGCTCGTGTCTACATACGTTTATCCCGCGGCCAAGTTCTACGACAATATCGAGCCTTTCCAGCTTCTATTGCCGTTCGCAAGATCGTGTGCCGGGAGTTACAGCGCGACAGCCATAGACCCGTACCAGATCCAGGTGGGCGGAGACTCGGCCAACGGCGACACGCTAAAATTCCGCATTGTTCGCACCGGCACGGGCGCGCAATCATCCGCCCCGCTGCGCTGCACCTTCAGAGTGTCCGGGTCTGACGCGGCCGAAACAGTGATGGACATAGGTCCATTGGGTACAGGGAACACGACCGTAATATCTTCCACTGACACGGCGCGCTTCGCAAATCCGACACAGATCACACAGCTGTCGTCCGGTCAGGACCGCAAAGCTTACGTCGGAGTAGGCGTGGCGGACCCGCAGTCAGCGCTTCACGTGTCGGGTGGAACTACGATAGATGGCGTTGTTTCGGCAGACAGATTTCTCGGCGATGGATCTTCTTCTTCGGCGAGCGCGCCCGCTTTCTCTTTCATTGCTGACGAAGACACGGGGACTTACCTCGCCGAAGCAGACACACTGGCGTTCTCCACGGATGGAACAGAGCGGGTGCGAATTACGTCGAACGGTTTCGTAGGTGTAGGCACAGATTCTCCCATGGACCGCCTGGACGTGGAGGGAAGCGCGCGCGTGTCGGGGCAGGTGCTGGCCTCTTCGGGAGGAGGGAGCGCCGCATCTCCGACGTACACTTGGGTAGACCACAAAGACACGGGAATGTACAGTGCATCCGATACCGTGTCTGGGAGTGCGATCGCCTTCTCCTCCGAAGGATCCGAAAGGGCGCGCATAACTGGAGATGGTTTCTTCGGTATCGGCACCGACTCTCCCGATGCCACTTTGGACGTAAACGGTAAAATACAAGCGTCGGATCAGGTGCTCTCTTTTGACGGATCATCCAATGCGCCATCGTTCGGATTCGTTGACTCTTCCAACACCGGCATGTTCCGATCGATCGCGAACATGACCACGCGCATCGGGTTCACGGTATCAGGAACACAGACGGCGACTATATCTCCGGAAGGATTGGGCGTGTTCGCGGAGCAGCCGAACGCAGCCCTGCACGTGTCAGGGAACGCCAACCTGGGGGGCTACCGTGTGATAAATGTGACCGTTGCGTCCCTATCCACCACCACTGGACGTTACGTCGACCTCTTGACGCTACAGACAGGGGCGCGCGGATCGGTCGTTTTCCTGGACGTGTGCGACGAAGGCTGGAGCGACGCGCTATCCTCCGCCTACATTTACACCGCCGGAAAATTTTACGAGACTGCGGACGACGCCGAGTTGCTTCTGCCCTTCTCGCGCACCACCAGTGCCGGCAACTTCAACGACAGTACCATCAACCCGTATCAGATTCAAGTGATGGGGGACGGCCGGACCGTGACGTTTCGCCTGGTCCGCACATCCACCTCTCAGGCCTCCTCGGCTGGCGTGCCGATCCGCTGCACGTTTCGAGTGGCTGGCGTGGACGAAGGCGACGTCCAGCTCATAGACATTGGCCCTATCGACAGCGGATTCGTAACTCCTGTCATTTCCCAGACGGCACGTAACCGTGTTTCGGGATCGACTCAATTAACGCAGTTGGCGTCAGTTGACCGCAAAGCGTACGTGGGCATAGGCGTGCCGAACCCGCAGTTCAAGCTTCACGTGGACGGTGGAGCATCGTTCGAAGGGACTGTGTACGGAGATCTATATCGCGCCAACGAGTTCGGTACGGCAATCGCGCCCGCTTTCACGTTCACAGACGACAACGATACTGGTATGTTCCGGCCTGCTACGTCTCCGGACTCGTTCGCTTTCAGCACGGGAGGAACCGAGAAGGTTCGGATCGACAGCGACGGTTTTGTTGGAGTGTTGACGACTTCTCCCGAAGCCGCTCTAGACGTCAGGGGAGGAATGCGAGCGACTGACCAAATCCTCGGAACGTCAGACTTCACCTCGCCTAACACGCCCGCTTTCTCTTTCATTGACGATACCGACACTGGACTTTTTAGAACCGGTCCAGATGCCGTCGCCATATCAGGAGGGGGGGAAGAGCGCATCAGCGTTCTAGACAACGGTAACGTAGGGATAGGACGTCCGTCTCCTGAAGCGCGCCTGGATGTAGATGGCGCCGTTTACGCCAGAGGCCGGGTCCTGGCGGGAGAGGGCAGCGCGAACGCACCATCGTTCGGGTTCCTTGACGAAGATTCGGCGGGATACGGCATGTTCACGAGCGGTAGCAACCTCGGATTGGCCGTGGAAGGATCAGCACGAATCTTAATGACGCCCACTAGCACCGGAGTAAACACGGACGAGCCAAACGCCGCGTTTCACGTTTCGGGTGACCTCAACCTCAACGGCCACCGCATCCTCAAGATGCAGGTCGACTCGCTGCCCACTGCCGAAGGATCGACGTTCGACTTGGTAGAGCTCAGCAGCGTCGCAAGGGGCTCGATTGTCAGAATCGATGTAGCTGACGACAATCTGACGTCATTCTATTCGTACCCCACCGACGATTTCTTCTCTTTCACTTCTCCGAACAGACTCCTCCTCCCCTTTCAGCGCAGCTGCAGGGGGAGTACAAACACGTCGGAAGACATCAACCCCTACCAGATACAGGTCGGGCGAGGGGCCTCGACCACGACCAACACCTTGGAGTTCAAACTCGTTCGCGTGTCTCCGTTGGCTATAAACACTCCAATCCATCTGACGTTCCACATTTCGACGTCCGCAGGAGACGACGTGGACATCTTCTCGAGCATCGGTCCCACCCCAGGAGATATCACCGACGTCATCACGTCTTCTCAGCGCGACCTGGTGGCGAACTCGACCCAAATGACGATGTTGTCGGGAAGGAATCAGGCAGCTTATGTGGGCATAGGCGAACCGTCGCCGCAGTACAGGCTCCACGTGGCAGGAGACGTCAAAATCGACTCCAACCTCATCGTCGAGGAAGACACGATCCATAGAGGAAAGATTGCCGTGATGGACGGTAATACAACCGAAGACTGGCTGCACCGAGGCATCCATTTCAACACCTTGGAGGACACGGAATGGGGCATGTACCTCCATCGGGACTTGTCGATGTGGGGCACCAGCAACGTCATAATGGAAAGCAACATGGAAGAATTCTTGATGGAAAGCAACATGCCCGCGACGCAAGGGGACGGATTCGATGGGGTGGCGCTGCGCGTTCGCGTTTCCGACAATTCCGATAACGGCCTGATTCTAGAGAACTCTAGCGAGGAGCGCCTGCTTAGCGTCCGCGGTAGTGACGCGTTCACGTCGATTAGTGGAAACGCCGTGGTACGTAAGTCGTTGACCGTGGATAGCAACACTACCGTGAATGAGGACTTGCTCGTCGAAAAGGACACTATCCACCACGGCAAGATTGTGGTCATGGACGGTGCCATAGGCGGCACCGGTCTCCAAGGCCGCGGAATATACCTGAACACGCGCGACGACGCCAGGTGGGGAATGTATTTGCAAGACGGCGTTTCTCTGGCCGGCGCGGCTGCGGTGAACGGAGATGGCTTCAGCTCTACGTCCGCGCGTCTGCGGCTGCGCGATGACGTCAACATGGGCTACGTCATCGAGAATTCGAGCGAGGAGCGTCTGCTGAGCGTGCGCGCGAACGATGGATACACGTCAATCAACGGCGAGTTACGGGTTGTCGAATCCGCGACCTTCAATTCGACGGTCTTGTTTGATGACGACACGACACACCACGGAAAAATAATAGTGATGGACAACGCGCTGAGCGGCGGGCTGAAGGGACGCGGCATTCACCTGAATTCCGCATCCGACACGACGTGGGGACTGTACCTGCATAACGACGTTTCTCTGGCCGGCGCGGCTGCGGTGAACGGAGATGGCTTCAGCTCTACGTCCGCGCGTCTGCGGCTGCGCGATGACGTCAACATGGGCTACGTCATCGAGAATTCGAGCGAGGAGCGTCTGCTG
>Ga0306901_1000664_pt1 | contig 13411 bp, 11 predicted proteins | sample AntRauMFilla3767_FD_190431 | JGI IMG/M metagenome (GOLD analysis project Ga0306901, IMG submission 190431) | Saline lake microbial communities from Rauer Islands, Antarctica - Metagenome Filla 3 #767 (v2) (version 2) | ecosystem: Environmental > Aquatic > Non-marine Saline and Alkaline > Saline ... | reverse complement strand
GTTTCTTGGAACAAGGTTTTCTGTTGCACTGCACCAGTTAGCTGTGCTTCTCGGTGTGCAATTAAACGCTCGCGATCAGCATCATAGTCTCTTTCGGGCACTACATATTCACCAAGAATATGTACAATACGAGCATCAAGATATCTCCTCACTTCTTTTCTGTCAGGTAAAACACTGATAGCTTTTTTAAATACTTCAAAAGGGATACTATTCTCTGCTTCTCCTCCAATATGCAATGTCTCATCAAACATTTTTCCAAGTACTGGAAAGATTGGAATAAATCTTTCGTTTTGAGATCCAATTGAAGAACCATTACCAGCTGTTCTTTCAAAATAAGGTTGTCTTACATAAAAATCCTCAGGCTCTAAATCTTCAACAATATCCTCATGGATGAAAACTGGCTTTTGAGTGCTCAATGTTAGCGGGCTAATTTTGAAATACTCTCCCTCCTTTTCTCCTATTGGAAACTCTGCTTCTCCTCCCAAATCTTCAACTTCATTGACTATTTCACCTTCAGTTACAGTAAAAACTTTTCCAACAAGACAGGTGGAACCAGATAAATGAAGATTACCAAATGGCCAATTAACGTCTTCTGAGGAATAAACTAAGTAAAGAGTGTTTTCTTTAACTCTAAACGTGTAGCGCTTATCAGGCATGCTAAGCTAATTCACCATTAAATGCTTCATGGAGGTAGGCACGTTCGAGGGATTTAAGATCGGCTAGTTGATCGTCTTGTAGCGCGTGTAGCTCCGCTACGCGCGCACGGAGCTCATCAAGTTCTTTTATAATCTTTTCTTGAGTCTTTAGGTTTGGAAAATAAATTTCCATTTTTCTAATTGAACCTAGTGATATGAATTTTTGTGTACCACCACGAAGTTCAAGCAAATCAAATATTCGTGAATTGTGCAGGAAATAATATATGTATTTACCAAGAACTTTTTCTTGGTTTGGTCTGATTAGTCCAACGTTTTTAATACTAAACGTTTCATCTCCACTGACCATAGTAACGTTACCAATCGTACCAATCATTGCAAGCAAAAGATCATCTCTTTTTACTCCAGATCTTTTTGAAATCTGCTCATGCTCTTCTTGGGAAATAAACTTCACATTTTCAAAATCTATACCACTTGGTTTTAGATTTTTTGAAGTTATCAATGGAATTCCTTCAGCATAGTACGTTGGAGTGTCGTGAGTTCCGTCAGCAACCTTCTCACAAACAGGTTCAAGCTCAGAAACGTCCCAGCCCTTCTCTTTTCCCTCGGTGTAAATTTCACTGAGTTTGGCGGAGAGTATTTTTTCGATGTTGGCGATAGTGTCTTGTCGAAGCTGAATCGCTTCTTTTACTTTATCAAGCTTCTCTTCAAGTGCTTTTACAATTTTCTTTTGCTCTACAAGTGGTGGCACCGGGATTTCAATTTCTTTTAACTTTGAACCTGAAACCTCTTTGAAAGTTGAGCCACCTCCCAAAGAATTTAACAAGGCTGTATTAAAGCTAAGAAAATAATATAAAAACTTGTTATAAACTTCTTCTCCACAAACAAAGTTGCGGCAGCCTTGATTAGTAGCCATATCAACACCAGTTATAGCCACGTAACCAATGGGAGCTCGTGAAGACAAAACTACTGATCCTTTTGGCAAGAGTTTTGCGGAAGACTTTTCTAAGCCCTTTTTAGAAATTTTTTTATTAGAATCAAATATTTCTACAGATTTTAACTGACCCAGATCTTTGGGTGTAACCCAAGAAACTTCTTCAGACCAATACTCGGGTACCCCAGTTTTAGGAGTACCACCTCCCACAACTTCACATACTTCACCAAGTTTTTTTGTTTGCCAGTTAGTTTTCATATTAGATCAGATAATTTAAAACTATCTTAATATTTTTCCAAGCCAGAGACCAATCATAGACAAGTAATCCGGTCATTAAGTTAATTATTATAGTAAGAATTTTACTTCTCTTCCACAGTAAGCTGATTGCAGAAAAAACGATTTGAATAAATTGCCAAATTAACCAAAACGGATTAGTTAATTCCCAAAGATTAACAGCAAAAAGGTATCTGAATTTAACCAGTTTGTACTTTGGTAAAAACTCAACGACGCAAAAGTTTTTAAGTTCCATTATGCTGGTTGTGTCAGTAAATTTTATATAGCCCTCATTTTCAAGTTTTCTCAATATAGACTTAGCAATATGATATGAAGACTCATCGTTCGCACCAGGGACATCGTCGATATGAAAACCAGCGTAATCGTCACCACTTACGTTACCGGTAATACTACGTTGATAATCTAAATATTTAATAACCCGCCCTATTTGTCTCCTGCCAGTTATTTGTGTTGGCCAATTAGTTTTCATAAACAACTTTTAATGTCTAGAGCTTCTGAAGCACTTCATCAAAAGTAAAAATTTGATTCTTACCAAGTGATTTTCTAAACAAATCGAAAGACTTTTGTTGAGCTGGACTCAATGAACTGTAAGAGCCAGCGATCAATATGCCGTGTGGATTTAGTGTATCTATATTTTCATAATTTTCACCTAGCATGGATCGAAAATATCTCAGTGCTGTAAAAATTTGGTTCTCAAGTTGCACTAATCCGCCAGACAAATTTCCATGTATCTCATAAGTTTCATTGTTATGATCTGTATTCCTCTGACCTCTATATAGCGAACCCGCTAACTCACAATCTGGGGTTTTTATCTCAACAACTGCAAAACTTCCATTTGAACCATTTTTAAATAAAAAGTCCGTCACGACACCTCCTTGGCCATTTCTTCCCGATGTATTTTTACCACCCAAAAGGGTTTCCCCGTTTAAATAAATAACTGGAAACGAAAAAAGTTGTTGGAGTATCCATGGGTACTCTTCAAATAAACCTTGCCAGTAGCTTTCATCAGCGTTTTGAATATTTGCATCAAACTCCTCAATTACTGATTCAAGTCTTGCGCTTCCTACAACTGAACTAAGATTTTCGAAATTTTGATTCTCTAGCTCTCTTAATTTTTGAACAATAAGTTTGCGATTTGCAGAATCACCAATTTGCAGCAAAACACCTTCAGTATTTTCTTCACTCAACACAAAAGTTCTTGAGCCATAACTGTGTCCATATCGTTCAAGAACAGCTTTGATTTCTTCTAAGTGAGAGAAAAGAAGAGCAATTTCTTCACCTTTCAAGTTTAGCTCATATCCTTCATCTTTATGGAGTGTGGAGAGGGCTTGATGATCTATATCTTCCCAATTATCGCTTGGACCTTTTCTTTGAAATCTAAATCCACCGCGGAGAGGATTGGAAGAAATTTCAACCCATGTTGGAGAAAAAATTAATCTCGTGGTTGAAGTTTCTCTGAGGATAATTGGCGAAACATCAGAGGTAACATGTGATGTTGACGTTGCAGTTATTCTTGTCATAGTTTTTCTATCAAGGATTGAATGACTCTCTCTGATTCCAAAACTTTTTTTCTCAACTCTTTAGAACTGAGTTGTTCTTCAGCTGCTGGAGCATTCGGATTTTTAAAATCTAAGTTGAAATTACGTTCCTGAATCTGCTCGATTGAAACTTTATGTGCAAATTCATTTTCTACACGCCTATTCCACCATTCTCGCACGACATCAAATTCATTATGCTTGATCGGCTTACCTTTCGTATACTGCTTCATACCCTCTGGCAATTGCATGTGGTAGTACCACACATCTTTGGTTGGTTCGCCTTTTGTGAAGAACAATAGATTGGTATTTACTCCCGCGTATGGATTGAATACCCCTTGTGGCAAGCGGACGATCGTGTGGAGATTACATGTCTCAAGTAAGTGCTTCTTAATTTCTGTAGATACTCCCTCGCCAAACAAAGTACCGTCTGGAAACACTAGCCCAGCTCGACCCCCTTCTTTTAAGATGTGTGTGATTAAAACCAGAAACAGAAGTTCAGTTGCTTTCGTACGGTATTTTGCAGGAAAGTTTTTCTCTACTCCATCTGCTACAACCCCACCAAATGGAGGATTGGCTACAACCACATCAACTCTATCACTCGGGCCATATTCAGTTAATGCCTTTGCGGCCAGCATGTCGTCATGTCGGATAGTGGTCGGATTCTCTACATCGTGAAGCATGAAGTTTGTGACAGCCAAGGCATGTGGCATCTGCTTTAGCTCTACACCTCTGATTGATTGCTGTAGTTCATTCTCTTCTTCTTGAGTGGGTACGGAACCACTTGCCCGTACGTGCTCTAGCGCATTGATCAAGAATCCTCCCGTACCACAGGCAGGATCGAGTATTGTTTCGCCTAGTTTTGGGTCTACCATCTCTACTAGAAACTTTGTGAGTGGTCGTGGCGTGTAGAACTCTCCCGCATTTCCAGCGCTCTGTAAGTCTTTCAATAATCCTTCGTAAATGTCACCAAACTGGTGTCGGTCATCTTTTTTGTTGAAGTTGATGTCGTTGATCTTATTGATGACTTGTCTGATCAACGTGCCGTTCTTCATATAGTTGTATGAATCAGCAAACACATTACGGACAATACCAGCTGGAGAGTTTTCATCTCTGACTGATAGTGCTTTCAGTTTTGGAAAGAGTTCTTTATCAATAAATTGAGACAGCTCTTCTCCAGTAATTCCTTCAGGATTTGAAGCCCAGCTTCGCCATCGCAATTCTTCTGGAATTGGCGACTTATAGCTTGGATCAATTAGCTCGTGACTTTTCTCTCGATCATCAAAAATCTTCAGAAATAAAATCCAAACAAGTTGTGAGAGGCGTTGCGCATCACCATCAACACCAGCGTCTTTTCGCATGATGTTTTGAATATTCTTAATTACGTTTTGTACATCTGTCATAGGCTATGCTTCTACGCTATATAACTGTCTTTCAATCTCGCGCACGACCTGCATGTATTCTTCTCTACCACCAAAGATACTCTCTACAATCTGGACAGGCGGACCATACTGAGTAAATGGAGATACCTGGAGATCACCAATATCATCAATCGCAGTGATGCCGTGCTCAGCATATTTATCTAAGAGATGATCAATAATCTCACGGGCCTCGCCCTCATACTTATCGAAGTAGCTACTTTGTTTTACATTCTTAAGACGTTCGCTTCGTGTAAGTGGTTTCTGCCCATAGGCGATGTGCAAAATAAGATCAAACACATCAACCTCCTGCCCCACTTCTTTTTGCAATTCCTCAAAGATGATCCCCCGTTCTCGTAGCTCTGTGACTATAATATCTTTACGCTCAGTTGCCTGCCACCGATTGAGAAAATCTTCGAGTGAAGCGTATAGGCCAGTAATAGCCTGCTTGCTGAAGTCTTCCAGTGATGCAGTAATAAGTTTTCCGGTTTTCGGATCAATGTACTGCACGACCTTTTGAATTGGATCAAAAGAAACCCCTTCTTTGATATAAATCTTTTTAGGTTTTGGGTTTTCTTCAGTTCCGTCGATCAGTACTTCAGAGCGTGGATCACTGGCAGTTAGCTCAGCTTCAGATTTTGTCTCTTCCACAATAGCTTCAGCGATATCTAGAGGATCATTTCCGTTCTTTTCATAGCTTTCAACTGGGTCACCATCAAACTCTGGGTCAGCAAACAATCTAGTGACATTACGAAAGTCCATGATTGTGAAGTAGTACTTGCCATACTGCTCATTCACTCTAGTACCTCGACCAATGATCTGCTTAAACTCTGTCATTGAATTCATTGGAGCGTCAAGTACTACAAGCTTTACTGTCTGAGTATCAACACCAGTTGAAAGTAGCTTGGAGGTTGTAGCAATGACTGGGTATTTCTCTTCTGGATTGATAAAGTTTTCTATTTCCAGTTTTCCATATGTATCATCTCCAGTGATTCGAACGACGTACTTTGGATTTTCTTTAGATTGTTCGTTTAACTCATTGTTTAGAAAACGTCGCATTCGCTCCGCATGATCTTGTTTAGTACAAAAGACAATAGTTTTTTGGTAAACATCAGTCTCTCTCAAGAAGTCAGCAATGCATTTTGCCACTGCTTTGTTTCGCTCTTCGATGATGATGTTTCGGTCAAACATCGATTCGTTATAGATTTCATCAGGTACTTCATTTCCATTTACATCAACAAAACCTTGTGGTGGTCGCCACTCATCATTATCAAACCGATAGCGAATCACTTTGTATGGCGCTAGAAAACCATCATCAATACCTTGTTTAAGTGAATAGGTATAGACTGGCTCTCCGAAGTATTCAAAGTTGTCTGCATCATCAGCTGTCTTTGGTGTAGCGGTGAGACCAATCTGTGTAGCACCTTTGTAGTAATCAAGCACAGAGCGCCACAAACTATCTTCTTTTGCACTTCCCCGGTGACACTCGTCTACTACAATCAAATCAAAGAAGTCTGGAGAAAATTGCTTGAACTTTTCTGTCTCATCACCACCCATAAGTCCTTGATACAAAGCGACATACACTTCATACGCTGGATCCACTTGAGGACCATCTACTTTCGTAACAGCTTCACCAAAGTGTCGGAATTCTCCACGTAGAGTCTGATCAGCTAGTGCAGTTCGGTCTACCAAAAAGAGTACTCTCTTCTTAGCTTTGGTTCGCCATAGTCGCCAGATAATCTGAAAAGCTGTGTAGGTCTTACCAGTACCAGTAGCCATGACGAGCATGATGCGATCTTGACCTTTGGCAACTGCTTCTACCACACGATTGATTGCATTTCTCTGGTAGTAACGTGGCTCTTTACCAGAACCATCCGTGAAATAATCGGATAGTACAACCTCTTTTGTTTCTTCTGTGATATTTTTCCCTGCCATGTAACGAGAAAACAACTCTTCTGGAGAAGGCAGTTCACTCATCCCTAGTTCCCTTTCAGTCCCAGTGAAGAAATCTCTCTCTATAAAACCTGCACCGTTTGAGCTGTATACAAATGGAATGTCCAAATCTTGTGCGTAAGAAATACCTTGTTGCAAACCATCAGCAACACCCTGGGAATCATCTTTTGCTTCTATGAGAGCGAGCGGTAGATCGTTTTTGTAATATAAAATATAGTCGACTCGCTTCTTTTCACCACGAGAGATTGTTTTTCCATGCACCTGAATTCGGCCGGCAGTGAAAGTAATTTCACGTCGTACTTTATCTTCTGACCAGCCAGCTTGCTCAACAGCTGGATCAATCAATTTTGCTCTTACATCTGCCTCTGTCATATTTGACAAGAGTAGCATTTTCAAGCCGTATTCTCAATTCATCACTACATTGATATTTCTTTGTCTGCAAGCTTTATTCGACTCTTCAGGCACCCGAGAAGCTCCCTCTTCTCATGTATCTGTCCCTCTCTCAAGATGTACTTAGCGTAATTACGAACCTCGACATCTTTAACTTTTATCTTAGATTCTTTTTCACCAAGTAACCCTGACTGGAACTTCTTGTGTCTCTCAATCTCAGCTTTAATCTTTTGCCTCATACCAATCTCGTTGAACTCAATATCGTCCATCAGTCCCGCTAACTGTTCAATCAAATCGTCTTCGTTTATATACCCAGACGTGCACTTTCTATCATTCGACTTACAACATCCGTAATAAACGTACCGATGTACGCTTCCGTTCTTCTGAGTTTTATACTTTTCATCAGCGGTAATGCCCGACCCACACAATTTGCAGGTAATGAGTTTGGTAAATGCAAACTCTTTGGTCTGCATACCGCCACCTCGGGTATTTTGTACCTGTATTTTTTCTTGTACTTGATCAAAGAGAGCTTTGCTTATAAGTGGTTCATGAGCACCCTTGTACCAATCACCGCTGTTCTTTGGATATTGGAATGTCCCGTAGTAAAAATGGTTACGGAGAATCAGATATAAATTTCCAAGATGAAGATGTTTACCCGTCCTTGTTTTATATTTTGCCTCATCCTTTAGCCAGAAGTAAAGTTGGCGCCCACTTAGATTTTCATAAGCAATCTTTTCAAACATCTTTTTCACTATCATTGCTCGCTCTGGGTCTATCTCTATATGACAGCGTTTATCTACATTCTTGCTGTTCATGTACCCGGTAGGAGCTACGCAGGGATAAAGTCCCGTCTCACACCTCGCTCGCATTCCTCTTTTTACGTTTACTACCTTGTTGTCATTCTCTAGTTTAGCTTGTGAGCCAAGAATCATCAGTAGGAATTTCTCATTTGGATTGTTACTAAACTTCTGTCCGTAGGTTCTTATTTCTTGGAGTACTCCAGAGTCCATTAGGTCTACTATCCGACCCAAGTCACCAGCATTTCGAGAGATACGGTCAGGTGCCCAAGTCAGAATCCCATTGAACTTACCTGACTTAATTTCATCCACAATCTCGTTAAATACTGGTCGAGTCCCAGCCTCCTTAGCTGAGTGCGACTCCTTCTTTATTTCCACTATTTCCAAATTATCCCGCTCGGCCATCTGAAGCATCTCTTTGATTTGTGAATCGATAGATAGCACCTGCTGTTCCTCAGATTCGGTAGATTTGCGAGCGTATAAGCAGTACTTCGTGGCTACTGGCACAATCGTTGTTTTGGATACAAATCCCTCTGGTGCTTCTGTTCTACTCATACATACATTAATGACGCAATGGTTCTGGAAGTCTAGTTGGTAAGTAAACTTTAGCTATCCACTTTACTTTACATATGGTATTTTCTCTTATGTGCTATGACGCCAAACCGCCAAGTACTTATTACAAAAAACTTCCCATGTGGGTCACAGTCAATGGAACAAACTCAACTGAAATTGAGGATAGCGTTGTTGAACGTGTTCTTAGTCTGTACCCAGAGGAACAACTTGTAAAACGAAAAGTATTCCAAAAAGCTTTTGCAATTGGCGCCATTAAACTGTCAGATCTTAAAAATGAATGTGAGAAACTGCTTATACCGTGGCAGATGTTTTTCCTTGATTCAGACAACCACAAGAAACAAATCGAGCATATCGAAAAAACTAGAGCCGACAAAGTATCTTCAGGGTTGCTGGCAAAACGAAAAGGCTCTGGAGAAGTAACCTCAAAAAGAATTATTGACCGACTCATTCGTTTGCAAAATTATGTCACTGGAGCAACATCTCTACCAAACAATCCTTACTGTGGATCACTAAGAGGCAGGCGGATTGAGGGTGCTGCCAAACATTTAATTTCCCATTTTAAAATTAGCCATACTTGGTTTTGGACACCAAACAGAACAAAAGAGACAGCGCTATCTAAAATAATTGAACTAGCTGAAACACAAAATATTAATGTGTCACAAGGAGTACTTCAAAATAAGATGCTTCCACATCATAGTGTTGTTAAAGGAGAAGTGTATAAAAACACTAGCGGCTTCGCTATTAAAGACGACAAGGTCCCTTTTCTGTTTCTTCCAAGAGAAATCAATCCAGATGAAGTAGAAAGTCGTCAGATTTTTACCCTTGTTTACCTTCTTGTAATTGTTGGACTTGGTGAATATAAATATTTTTTGGAAAAGGACTTTACTGCAAAAATGCTAAGTAGTAGCAAAACCTCAAGAAAAATCTTCGATATAACCACAGAAGTTCTGATACCGAACTCTGAAACTGAAAAACTTCGTGGCAAAAAGATTACTGCGGTGATGAGGGATGAACTCGCTAGCAAATTCAAAGTATCACCCTCAGCTCTTGTTACCACCCTACGAATTAGAAACATCATTACAAAACCTGAGTACGAAACTCTCAAGCCAGAACCGTACAAACCAGGAACCAGAAAAAGTGGTCCCATGAACCCACAGAAAATTTCCACTTCCGTGCAGAAATTTTGTGGTCGAGTAGCTGTTAAACACGTCAACAGCGGGATCAAAAAAGGAAGCGTTAAAAGTATCCAGGCTCAATATATGCTTCTTGGTGCTGTCAACAAACCAAACTATCATAAGTATTGTAATCAAGTAGGGCTATGAATCTAATCGATACTGTAGGTGTTAATCATATTTTTACAGATGCAATTAAACTTGCTGATAATTATTATCTTGCCCCAGACATTAGTGACGAAGTGGAAATGACAGAGATGATCCACAATAAACATGTTCCTGAAGAAATAAAGTCAGTTGCCGAGCTAGACGAATTTAACGAATCAATCTACATACATCAATATAGACTAGCCCTAAATTCATATAGGAAGAGATCTTTTTATAATATGAAGGGCTTTGGTGATGTCTCTATCATTGCCACAATCCATACACTGATTGATGGGTATAAGAAACAGAAAACCGAACAACTTTTTTCTACCTCCGAACAAATTGTTATCTACACTAATGACGCAAATCTCACAAAAGTTATTATTTCTGAATTTGCAAAAAATGATGTGAGTGTAAAGCCTGCTAGTGCCATCACATAGCTCTTGACTATCTACTTCGCAAAATCCAATATGTAAGCTAAGGTACTGACTAATAGCTCAATCTGAGCTATTATGTTCATTACAAATCAGACCTAACCCGACAGCTCAGCTGGCGGTATGGTCATCAAATACCGTCCAAAGTAAACAACTCCTAATCAGAGCTACTTTGGACGGTCATATCGGGAAACTGGTATGGGTATTGCCTTACGGGGCGTATCGGCCTGGTTAGGAGCTTTTTGCTTCTCTACCGACCAATCTAAATCCGTCCAAAAATATGAATACAAAAGAAACTCCCTTCGGGGAGGAATTTAAGGTATTAATACGTGAACGTATTAAGAACTTTTGGGGTTATGGAAACCTCGACAGCCCATACTGGTTTATTGGTATGGAAGAAGGATACAGTGAAGAAAACGAAGTGCTACTCGACCGCTTCACCGCCACCTCTCACAAACAAACCTGTGACATCTACGACGACCTGAAAGTTGATCCCGGTCATGTGTACTGGTTTGAAGAAGGTGCCCCAATTCAAAGAACATGGCGAAGACTAATCGAGATGATGCTCTATTCAGAAAATGGAGTACACCCAGATAAAGAATCCATCCGTAGGTTTCAGATTGAACAGCTTGGTAGAAAGAAAAGCAATCATGCCCTACTCGAACTCATGCCACTGCCTTCAAAATCAATCGCTGAAAAACACTGGCTGTATGCTGACTCAGGAGTCGAAGGACTTTCATCCCGCAAGGAATATCTCGAAACATACAAAGATGAACGTATTGAAAAATTGCGAGAACTGATTGAACAATATAAACCCAAGTACGTTATATGTTATTCACTCTCATACCAAGAAGACTGGCAAAAACTTACCGACGCTCCATTTATAGAAGTGAATCCACGTCGATTGTACTTAGCAAAAGACGGAGAAACCACCATTGCCATTACTCCCCACTCGGTAATGCAGGGTTTGTCCAATGACGACTGGAAAATGATTATCGAAGAAATGTTCCTATAAACAAAGCCGCCTATGTGGCGGTTTTGTTTTATCCTTCCCAATCATTCGGATCCCCTCCTTTTTCTACATACTCCTGATACTGAAGCATCTTCGCCATAAATGGAATTGAAGCGATGGTAATTGGTGGAGTCATCTCTTCAATTCTGTACGGTGAGGTTGTTTTCTTCGGATGATAGTCATCGTGACAATTACTCAACTGAAACTTCACTGCTGGAAAGTACCCCTCTTGAATACTCTGCATCAGCTTGGTGTGCGCTAAGTCGTTCACAAACTCTTTACCATCTCGAATCGCAGCATCAGACTCTACCGAAAACTCATCTTCATCTCGCCATCGGTAGTATGTCTCGCGACTAATCCCAACCCGCTTACACGCATACGAGACATTCCCCGACTCCGCTAAGCATTCGAGAATCTTAGCTTGTTGTTTTTGTATCCGCACTGCGGTACTCGATGTCTTTTTCGCCATAGCCGGTAAGTTTTAAGAAGCGCGCTACGATAGTCTGGCAATACTCGGTATCCATCTCCACCATCACACACTTTCGCTTAGTGTGTTCACACGCAATCAGAGTTGAACCACTGCCACCAAACGGATCGTAGACCGTGTCACCAACCGCAGTACTATTCAGTATCAGTCTACGAAGCAATCCGACCGGCTTCATCGTTGGATGAAGCTTACTTCTCGATGGTTTTGGTTCAAACACGACTGATTTATCCTTTCCACGTTTGAAATCATGCGTCCCTTTCCAGCCGTAGAGGATGAGTTCGTGTTGAGGAAGGTAGTCCATACGTCCAATGATTGCTCTATCCTTCACCCAGATAATCAGTTGAGCTACTTTTATCCCCACCTGCACACACGCTTCGCGAAGGGCGAAGATCATCTTGTCGCAGTTGAAGATATAGATGCTGTTCTTCTTCGAGAGTTGTGCAAGCGGTGGTGTGAGCCAGCCTTTCGTGAATTCTACGTACTGCGCATCAGTCACAAACCCGTCGTTCGCAATATCTTTGTCCTTGGCAATCTTCCCAATACCACGCTTGCTCTGTGCGTAGTCGATCCCATAGGGAGGGTCAGTGAGAATGAGGTTGATGGTGCCATACGGTTTCAAATCTACTTTCGAAGCATCGCCACAGATTAGTACATGATCGCCTAGATGCACAACGTCTCCCGCCTTAATTGATCTTGCCAACTTTGTTTCCAGTGAAGGTTTCATATCGATTGATGATTAGCTGACAAAAAATTGGGCTCATTTCGACCAAGTACGCATTTCGTTTCATCTGCTCACACGCTAAGAGCGTTGAGCCGCTGCCGCCAAACACATCGAGTACGTTGTCACCAATCTTAGTGCAACGATTGAGTGGTCGTTCATGCAGTGAGAGTGGTTTCTGGGTTGGATGTTGGTAGTCGTCTCCCGACTCACGCTTAGCCAGCCAGATATCGAGCATGTCAGTGATATCGTCGATGGTAGCGTTACCAATCCCTATATCGTTATTGAGAATCTCTGCCAACTTCGTGTGCTTAGGCGACAGATACGGCTTGCCTGTGATGCCGTAGACACATGGTTCGTAGAGTTTCGAGAAGGCAATCTGCGGAGTCGGGTTGATGCCGTTCTTAATCCAGAGTGCTGTTCGCTTATAGCTGATACCTAACTCAGCGTAAAGTGACTGCACCATCCCTACGTACGCTTGGTCGCAGTACCAGAAGTGGTGTGCGTCCTTTTCACTTACCGACAACGTGCTCTCCATCGCTCCCTTGAGGAACATTCGGTAGTCGATGTCTGTTTTCTTGTCATCTACATTCCCACCGTACGAGGCCTTACCGCCGACGCCTTTGTTGTAGTCGAGGGCAATATTGTACGGTGGATCGCAGTACACCATCTGAGCTTTTGTTTCACCTAATAGCTTAGCTACTACTTCCTTCTTGGTGCTGTCACCACAGATGAGTCGATGGTTGCCAAGCTGGAAGAAATCCCCTGTCTTGATGGTCGTCTTCTGTGCTTTCTCCACTTCTTTCTCTAGTTTGAATTCGTCATCTTCAATTTCGAGTACATCATCCCAGATGCTTGAGAGATCAGTGTCGTCGAAACCTATATCTAGGAGAA
>Ga0306901_1000658_pt1 | contig 13489 bp, 8 predicted proteins | sample AntRauMFilla3767_FD_190431 | JGI IMG/M metagenome (GOLD analysis project Ga0306901, IMG submission 190431) | Saline lake microbial communities from Rauer Islands, Antarctica - Metagenome Filla 3 #767 (v2) (version 2) | ecosystem: Environmental > Aquatic > Non-marine Saline and Alkaline > Saline ... | reverse complement strand
CACCATTAAGGTGGGTTCACTGTCCAGGCCAGCTCACGTTCAAATCAGCAGGCAAAAGAGAGAAACGACAGTAAGCACTCTACGAATATTTTTTATGTACATAACCATGTTAGTAACATGTTTATTTACTGTGGATAATTATATCATACTCATAATCACTAGTAGCAAATCAGTTTACTCCGTCTATATGATAGGCTTTCCAAATGCTACTCACTAAAACCGACTTCCTCATAGCCAATGACTGCAATAAAAATGCTTGGCTCAAGATACATAAACCAGACATCTACCATGAGAAACCGCTAACGGACTTTGATTTAAACATCATCGAGACCGGTAATCAGATTGACGAACTAGCCCGTGAGCTGTTTCCTGATGGAGTATTGGTGGAACATCGTGATGATGTGGAGTTGACTAATGAACTTATTGAAGCGAAAACCCCAGTCATTTACCAGCCCGTGTTTGCTAACAGTGAATATCTGGCCGTAGCTGACATAATTGTTTTTAATAACGCTACTCAATCGTACGACCTATACGAAGTAAAATCCTCAACCGCTGGTGCTGACGGAGAGGGGAGGAGGACTAACGAATACGTTACTGACCTCGCTTTCCAGAAAGTAGTAATCGACGCCATTGGTGCACCTGTCAGCACATACAACCTAGTTCGCCTAAATAAAGACTATGTACGAGGAGCTAAACTATCTATACCAGAGCTATTTTTAACGGAAGAACTAACTGACGAAGTGAATAATGAAATGGCGGATTTAGCAGGGCAGATGGCAGGGGTCCGTGAGTATCTACTGAAAGATATTGAACCACCTGGCTATTGTGATTGCATCAATAAGACCAAAGGTAATCACTGCACGACTGCTTGGTATTCATTACCTGACCTGCCAGAATATCCTGTTCATCGAATCTCTCGTCTCCACAAAAACAAACTAGCTGCGTTTATAGAGAGTGAGACATACGATATTAAAGCCTTGAGTGCGGAGCAGACAGAGACATTGTCTGACATCCAACAGAAACAGGTACGTGTAGCTCAGACCGGTCGAATAGAAATGGATGAAGAGGGGATTGAAACTTTTTTGAGTCAACTTGAATACCCACTGGCATTTATAGACTACGAAACTTATCCGTCTGCAATACCACAATTCTCTGGCTACCGTCCATACCAACAAATACCATTCCAATTCTCGCTGCACGTAATTAGTGAACCAGGTGCTGAGCCGGTCCATACAGATTTTCTTCACACTGACAACACAAACCCTGATGTAGGCTTCCTAGAGGCCTTACAGGCCAATATACCGGCTTCTGGAAGCGTCCTTGTGTGGAACCAGAAGTTTGAAAAGGGTATCAACCAACACCTTGCAGACCGGAATCCAAATTATGTAAAGTTAGTGGAGAATGTAAACGGCAGAGTTGTAGACCTTATCGACCCGTTTGATGGAAACAAAGCAGTTTATTGGCACCCAGCTTTTATGGGCAAGTCTTCAATCAAGTTTGTTCTCCCAGCCTTGGTTCCCTCGATGAGCTACCAGGACCAACTAGTCCAAGACGGAGGAATGGCAGCTGATACGTGGAATCGTATTGTTACCGGTAAATTCACAGAAGAGGAGAAACAAAAGCATATAACCGGACTCCGTGACTATTGCACTCTAGATACCCTGGCAATGGTGAAGATTTGGGAGGTGCTCGAAAAAACTACTGAATAGCTTTACAACCAACTTATAGACTAATGATAATTGAGTAACGAGCCCTATAGTGCTACTCTGTAACGATGAAACAAGGTAAGCTTTCTAAAGAAATTCTTAATTACTTCGCAGCTTTCACTGAAACGAGGTTTAATTTTAAGCGCTTAATTAATTATCGCTGGACTGACAACGAGTTAACTTTAGACCTGTCATTTTACACTGGATTCCAAAATCAACTCTTAGAAAAGGTTTCAGCTGGTGGCACAGAGAGTATTTCAATTAAAGCCGGACAGTACACATTGTCACTTTCGGGCAAACAAATTAGAGACGACATACAAAATGCTATAAATGAAAACTTTACAGCGGGCTACCTGCAAACTTGTATTGATGAGTTGCACGAATCAACTCCTAAGGTAATGCATATAAATGACAAAGGCGAAACTGTAATGTTCGCTGGAGACCTTACAACTGAAGAAGACTTACCCACAGAGGATGGTGAGTGGTGGTCCGCTGCTACCCGTAAATTCAACATAGCTCTAAGAAAAGAACTGGGAACAATCCTAACAAAAAGACAAACTGAATTCATCGAAGAAAAGAAACAGGAACTTGGTATTACTCACGTACCGCAAAGTGTTTTTGGAGTGAACAATTACTTGCAAGAACATTACTCTCAGTGGCAGACCATAGCTACTAAAACAAACTCCCCAGCTGAATACATTGAGGCTATATTTTCATACTTAGAGAGGGAAATCACAGATATTGTCCTGTATGACTTGTTTTTTAACCTACAAAAATACGAATCGTTTGCGAACATGGGAACGACATACGTTTTCTTTCATAGTATTGGGGACGAACGAGCTAGTTATCCGCTTTACTTTTTAGAGCTTGAATTCCGGTTGTCACAATCAGAGGTGTCGGTTTCATTTCCACGAAACCTGCTACTGCTCAACACTCCCGCTATCAACGGTTACAAATTTGACCAAGTTCTAACTACACCTCGCTCTAGTTCAATCTCAAGGGCAAAAGACTATCTAGGTGCAATTGAGGTTTATTTGCAGGCTCAGTATGGCAAACATACACCGTTTATACACGAACCTAACTTCAAGGATATTCTGCACGACGACGAAGGAAAGCCGCGAATTGAAGCCAGGATTGGACTACAAACAATAACCAACGAAGACAAAAAGCTACTCGACTATTCAGAAATCATGACTCGCCTAGACGAAGGAGAGGAAAGTAGCTTTACCAGCTTAGTCTCTTCATACGTCAACGGAAAAATCGACAACTTCACGCAGGAAGTGAGTGAACAGTTTAAAACAGAATATCCAGCTAAAAGTGCTGACCGTTATCTCTCAGGTAGTCCAATCCCCATTAGTGACTCACAAAAAAGAATCCTCCTGGCACTTAAAAATGAAAAAAACCGGATTATTGTTGTTGATGGACCACCGGGAACAGGTAAGTCGCACACTATTGCCGCTTTAACATACTGGGCAAACGAACACAAAAAGTCCGTCGTTATTACTTCACACAAACAAGAAGCCTTGGATGTTATTGACCGAATGCTTTCAGATAAGTTCGAACATCTTCATCCCCAAGCAAAGCCATCTATTGTCAGAATGGACAGCCAGACTGGTTCACCAAACGGGCTACAGAACACGTTGCAGACAGCTGTTATAAATGCAGCCAACGACCGAGCGTTAGAATATAATCAATCAGCAATAGAAACCGATACGAACAGAATTGAAACCGAGCTACGTACAGTCCTAAATAATCGTATTACAGCGTCAACCGAGGACGTGGACAGTATTAAATTGCTACTTGAATTTCATGCACTCCATAATGAAATGCTCGCTACTGAGATTGTCGCCACGCACCTAACATCCCTCAAAAAAGAGGCCACGCTGCTACCAGCCACAGAAGTACTTAATGCACTGCTTCAGTCTGATATTGGTATAGAACTTGCCGGTGTGTCCCTTGAAGAATTCAAATGGGTGACCCAGAAACAAGAACAACTGAACGACTTCCTTGAGGCATGCGAAAAATTGAACGGCGTATCTTCTGATGCCTTGAGTTTCAATACAACTTTACGTGAGATTCCAGATGACTATCAGACCTTGTTAAAGGAACTTACAGATACCTTTAAAACAAACATCCCACTTGCAAAACTAACCGTAAACGATGGCGTCGGTGGAGTATTTTCTGGTCTATTTGGTAAAAACCCGACCAAGGAGCAAAAAGAATCACTGCTCCATAAGCTACAAAGCCTACAACACAATACAGTTGTGGCAGAAATTGCCCGGTCAATAGACAGCACAAAGCAAGATGTAACCCTTGAGGAGCTTAATATAGCCACTGATAAGGTAGCGTTCAAGATTAGTTTTCGTAGTTACGAAGCATGGGTGAATGAATACAAACGACTACCCAACAATGAGTCTAAAGGAATCCCAGAACTATACGAGAGTGTTCAAAAGCACCAGGCTTACAAACACCTTTTCACCAAAGAGAACGAAGCGGCGCTAGAAGTGCTGTTTGCTACAACTGGTGAAGTGATTAAAAGTCTTGGCATCGTAGCGTCAGACCTTTCAACACTGTCTGAAGTCACTAAAGCGGATACCGCAAAGAAGCTATGGCGGTATGTCGAGCTTTTTGCTGCGTTGGCGAGTAAGTCACAAAACACAGCCACGCATGCTCCACTTCTTGGTGATTACTACAAGCTGGAACAGAAGCGAGTGGAAAACATTAATGACAATCGACTAAAGAATCTCAATAACCACGTAAACGAAATTCAACGTATCAAAACGTCGTTCGAAGGTAACAAGAGATTCTCTCGGGAAGAGGCTGACGTGCTACTAAATAACATGTCATGTGTTATCGCTGAGCCAAAGACTATCTCCAAGCACTTTCCGATGGACGAAGATATGATTGATATCCTTATTATCGACGAGGCCTCCCAGGTTTCAATCGCTGACTCTATATCACTAATTCTGCGCGCCAAGCAAGTCGTAGTTCTAGGTGACGAATATCAGTACGGGGCAGTGAGTGCTGTGAACGTAAATGCAAAGTATTCCACTTCGTACTTTTCTCAAATCATAAATGCCTACACTGATGAATTCCAAGCTTCGGTTAGTCAAAAAAATATCGATGAATTAATGGCTACCATGACTGAGGATGTGGATGAAGACAGCCAAATGTCAGACGATGTAATCCCGGCAGAAGAAATTCAACCAGGAACAGTGTTGTGGCTCAAGACATTTAATATCCGCACATCAACGTTATCCTTTGCAAAAGCGATGGCAAACTATAGTACTTCACTCAAAGAACACTTCCGCAGCTTCCCAGAAATCATCGGCTACTCAAACGAGACGTTCTACAAGCCTGCTCAGATGGAGTTGATTATTAACCGTATCCGTACCCAACCTATCGCGCAGACGCTCCAGTTTATGCAGGTAGAGACGCAAGGGGAAATGGCAGCAAACACTAACCTGGATGAAATAGAAGTTATTATCCAAGACATCGAGAAAAGAATCACTGGAGGTTATGCTGGTACTATCGGTATTATTACTTCATTCCGTGAACAGCAACTTAAACTGGAGGAATCTATCCGGGAGCGGCTCGATTTGCCTCGCTTAGAGCGTGACCATAAACTTTCAGTCTGGTTTGTGGGTGATGTGCAAGGTGAAGAGCGTGACCTGGTGTACTACTCGTTTGTAGAGGACAAAAAAATTAGAAACGCTAACCTCGGTAGCATCTATCCAGTCATTGGTGGTACCGCAGACAATATACGCTCACTCAAAATGCAGCGTCTAAACGTAGGGTTCAGTCGTGCCAAAGATACAATGGTGTTTGTTCACAGCCAACCGTTGGAAGACTATAGTAATACTAGGCTTGGTGACGCTTTGAAATACTACAGCCGCACCTTAGAAAACAGTGCTAAAAATGACATGTTTATCGGCGATACAGCAGTATTTGACTCACCAAAAGAGGAAGAGCTGTATCGACGTTTGATGAGTACAGATTTTATTCAATCAAATCAAGATGCTGTTTCTATCGTCCCGCAGTTCCCGATTGGTAAGTATTTGCGGGCCGAATACGCTGCTCAGATACCCGAATACCGAGTAGACTTCTTGTTAACATATAATAAAGGCGGTAAAGCTTCATCACTCATCCTAGAGTACGATGGACTAGAGTGGCACTTCAAAGACCCAAGTTCAGTCTCTGCCAATGCTGTTAGTAGTGAATACATCGACTATGATGTACAGCGACAACTAGAGTTGGAGAGTTACGGCTACCGATTCCTTCGTATCAACTACTTTACTCTTCTGCCTGAATCCAAAGATGAAACCGAGACTGATGTGCTTAACCGATTACTAACCAAAGCATTTGCATAATAATATGGCCAAACTACGACTGACAGAAGAAGAGAAGAATGCTCTGATTGACGCACTCAACAACGACACCGAGCCGAACCCGGACTTGGTCCCCAAACTGTTCCCGAGTACCGCGGAGAAGTTTGATGTCGTGTCACTAGACCGTGCCAAGGTCCCAACACTAGAATACGCCGGAAAGCGTAGTAAGGCGGCTATTCTAGCCGAAGCCAGTGCTGGTATCGGAGCCGCTCCACTTCAGGTATCACGTTGTTTTGGGGAGGCAGCTGATGATGAGTGGAAAAACATGCTGGTACAGGGTGACAACCTGCAGTTTTTGAAAACTTGCTACCGTAATGAAGACCCGCTAATTAAAGACAAAGTAAAAGGGAAGGTGAAGCTTATTTATATTGACCCGCCATTTGCCACAAAGAGTGACTTTGGAGGCAAAGAAGGAGAGAAGAGTTATACAGATAAAGTGGCTACTGCAGAGTTTGTTGAAGCTGTTCGTGAAAGAATCACTTTTCTAAAAGAAATGTTGCATCCTGAAGGAAGTATATTTGTGCACCTTGATTGGAAGATGGCATCATATGTAAAAATAACATTAGATGAGATTTTTGGTAAAAACAACTTAAGGAACGAAATTATTTGGGCTTATACAGGCCCAGGTTCACCAGGAATGAAACAATTTAATCGCAAACACGATAATATTTATTGGTATACAAAGTCTGATTCTTGGACGTTCAATAAAAACGAGATTAAAGTTCCTTCTGAGGTTCATGCCGGAGGTTTTGGTACTGGAATGCAAACTGAGGATGCGCAAGATTACGAAACTGGAGGCAAAATACCAGAAGATTGGTGGAACTTTGCTATCGCAGCAAGATTTCGTGTTGATGGTGTAAATCGAATGGGATACCCAACAGAAAAACCAGCAAAAATGTTGGCAAGGATTATTAAGGCAGCTTCATCTCCGGGAGACATTGTTATGGATTGCTTTGCTGGTTCAGGTATAACACCAGCAGTAGCCGAAGTATTGGGTCGTAAATGGATTGCCTGTGATTTTGGTAAACATTCTATATATACAATGCAGAAACGTTTCTTGAATATAAAAGATTTTAGAATGAAAAGCACTGAAGAGTCAAATGATACTTTATACGGGAAGAAAGCCAAGCCCTTTTGCGTCCTCTCGTCTGGTGCATATGACTTTTCGCACGTCATGCAGCTACGTGAACACAAAGAAAACTACGTGCAATTTGTGCTTGGCTTATTCCAGCTATCTCACGACGAAAAGATTAGTAAGAAATTTAAGTCAGATATTATCTTTGCCGAACGGAATGGCAACCCGGTGGAAGTATACCCAATCTGGCAGGATGAATTTTTGAAAGAGGTCCGGATTGATGAATCGTACCTAGAGGGTATCCTTACCCAATCAGGAGGGAAGCTAAAGGGCGAGTATTACATCATTACTCCAGAAACCTGTACCAATATCGGCGATACAACACTAAAGAACGACAACGGCGAAGAAGTTACTTTCAAGATGCTGACCTTCCCATACAAAGTGCTGGAAGATGTATCGCGCAAACTCACGCTGCAGGACCAACCGAGTAAACCAGAGGATGTTAACCAGCTCATTTCATCTACTGCGTTTTACTTCAATGAAGATGTTGAGATTGAAGTGACTCAGACTGAAAAGGGTCTACAAATTAATCACTTTGAAACCAAGATTCTCGACGGTCAGGGTAATCGTTTTGAGGGTTATACCGGACTCGCAATGCTTTTAGTTGATGACGACTATGAAGAAGGGAAGCCTTTTGACATGGATAAAACCATATTCTTAAAGGACGTAAAAGATGATGGCTCGATTGTACTGGCAGACCTCGGCAAGAGTGTCGGTGTGATTGCGATTGATAAACATGGGAATGAGAGTAAACCAGCTAAGGTAAAGTAATATGGCAAAAAGAACCAAACAAGTAGAAAAGCTGAACCTGTCTGAACACGTACTGGACATTAATATTCGAAAGTGTAGCTATGACCAATTCCGGTTTAGTGATATCGAAGACTATGTCCGTGCAGTAACTGGAGGCCGGGAATACCAGTTTCAGGCCGTAAAGCACACGATGATTTATTTGTGGGGTGGTGGGTATGAAAATGTAACCGACCTAGCTAAAGAAAACTTTGCCAAGAAGGAGCAGATTCGTGGACGGTTTGGTAGCGAAGAACTAATGCTAGGTAACTTACCACTGCCAGAACGATTGTCAGGTGTAGTTCATATGGCAACCGGCACCGGTAAATCGTTTGCTATGTTTTTAGTGGCGTATCTGTCTGTTGTTATGGGATTAACGAGGCGTGTACTGGTCCTTGGCCCACCTTCAACTATTATTGAAGAAGGATTGCGTGATAAATTTCGTGAATTTATTGATAAGAAAGAGTGGAACGATTTATTGCCTGGAGAGTATCAGGGTAAGGCTGTGAATCTACTAACTGACAACGACGAAATAACCGACGATAGCATAGTGATTGAAAACATAAATGCCGTATTTACCTTCGGTGGTGTCTGGGACACGATGTTTAAGGATACTGAGGATGTGCTTGTGTTAAGTGACGAAGTACATCACGCCTACTCGCATATCACTTTTGGAAACACTGGAAAGATTGCCGGTGTTGAAGAGGGTGGCAAGAAGGAAGAACAAAACGAACGTTTGTGGATGCAATTTTTGATGGGTACTGGTAGGTATGCCGGTGGCGACTATCGTAACGCCGATGGTACTCACAAGATTAAGCGGCATATCGGTTTTACTGGTACTCCATACAATGGCGACCAGTACTTTGCTGATGTGATTTTTGACTACAACATTTCGACCGCTATTCAAGAAAAATTCATAAAAGATATTGACCCGATTCTCGACGTAAAGACAGAAGAGAACGAGAAGATGAAGTGGACATCGGAACGACGATTTGAAGTAGTGGTTCAGAAGCATGCAGAGCTGTCAGAAAAATATGCTTATCGTAAAGATGGAGAGCGTTTGGTGAAGCCGGTAACTGTGTTTTACTGTCCAACAAAGAAAAGTGCCCAGGATAGAACCAACGAGTTTATTTCTTTCTTGGCTCGTAATGAAAAGGAAAATAGCGATAAAACCATTCCGCAATTGGAACAAGTTATGCGTGAGAAGGTTATTTGCGTTATTACCGGAGTGGCTGAGTCAGAGTACAAAGCCAAGCTGGACAACATCGAGGAAACTGACCCGAATAAAGTAGGTGGCCAAGTAGAATATATTTTTTCAGTTGGGAAGCTCTTGGAAGGTTGGGACGTAGACAATGTGTTCCAGATAGTACCCATGGAAGAGCGTGTATTCAATTCTAAGCTACTTATCTCACAGGTAATTGGTAGAGGCTTACGTGTACCAAGAAAGGTGTCACACGGTGAAATTCTTAATAACTACCCAATGCTGACAATTACCAATCACGAACGATTTGCCGAGCATATCCAAGAGCTGATGGACGCAGTGACACACTCTGATTTACACATTAGTTCTGAAGCTTTAACCACGACTGGTGTCCGGGACCGAGAGAAGCATCATTTTGCTTTATTCAACCTTAATTATCTGGCCAGTTCGAAGCAAGTAGATGCTGACCCAGAGCAGAAAGAGCTACCCTCACGAACCCTTGAGCTCACTAAATTTGAAGTGACTGAGAAAATTACTATTGTTCGAACGCACGGCAGTGGTGACAAGTATTCACTCAAGAAGAAGCTGGTCACGGTAGACAGTGTAGTAGATGCACTACATCGGAGGTTCAAGAGTCGAGAACACGAGCAGATTCATTTTGACTTCGGTCAAGGATTGGTTGAACGATGTCCTTCTGAAACAGAAATACGTGACAAAATTCTGTCTGCAATGGGGGCAGCAGACATAAGTTCTAAACAGCTTACGGAGGAGAATAAAAAACAAATTGAATTATATTTCAATCAATTTCTACCGAAAGGAACAAAGAAACGGGTGTTTATGAATGTAGAAGGAGATATAGAATCAATTGCTACTAAAAATCTGCCCCGTGAATCAGTACGAGTGGGGGAGCTAGAGCGAGATGCAGCAGCTTATCTGTCAGAAGACTACGAATCTGAACTAGACGACAAGTCAAAACTAGTTCTCAAGCATCTGGAATCCACACGTGGTGAGATTACTCAAAAGACACTCTCGTTTGTTGACCCTAATAATTTTTTAGGCAAGCATCATGATTACGTACGACCATTGATTGAGAACGATGCGAGACCACCGTATATCGTAAACACATCGGTATTTAAGAATCCACAGAGTTCCGTATTGGTGTCTCACACCCCGGAAAAAGAATTTGTTTTTGGCTTATTAGAACACGAACGATATATAAGCTCTTGGATAAAGTCGCCTGACAAGGGATTCTATTCTCTTGATTATGAGTACTGGAAGGGAGGAAAAGACCGAACGCGACGTTCTTTCAATCCTGACTTCTTCGTAAAGGTTGAGCTGGATGCATATATCGATGCAGTGACTAAAAATAATGTCTCGACCGAAGAGCTGGTTAAGTTGCAAGAGCAAGGTATTGAACAAATTATTTTTGCAATCGAAATTAAGTCAGACGAAGATGCCGATGAAGCAACAAAACCAAAAGCGGAGTGGGCTATAGCGCACTTTCAAAACCTCAATGCAAAACTACGACAGATAAACCCAGTTGACCTGCCCGAAGAATTCCGAGCAGATGCAAACCAGCACTACATCTTTGAGTTACTAAAACCAAAAGACTTCGGCAGATGGTTCAATAATCTGACCCAGGGAGTGGTAACCGATAACAAAAACACTTAACCATGGGAGTCCTAATAGAAGCATTCTCAGTAGTCATCAAGACTGAAGAAATAAAGTCAAAGTGGCCTGGTGGGTGGTCACAATTCAAAACCGCAGTTCCAAACAAAACGCTCTGTGCTGACGGTAATTTGGTTCGGGTCGGCTTTATGAATTACGATGATGCACTTGAATACAGTTCGCTACTAGAAGCAGAAGGTATTACAGAAGCAAGTGAGGAAAAGGAAGGAGGATACGTGCACATAAGCCAACTACAGGGTCCCAAGACACGGCCAGTGTGGATGGAGTTTGGGCACGTGAGTAAATCTACAGGGTCAAATATGCGAGTCGCGATGTGTCGTCTGACTGGTGACCAAGATACAAATGTAGTTATGCCTGAGGGTTGGGTATATGAGGATTCAGTGAGTGCAGAACCAAACTATATAAGTAATGATGAGGCTGATGAAAGGTTAGACCCGATTCGTCGAAAAGACGGCCTTGAAGTCTACTACGACAAACAGACCCGAAAGCAAGTATTCGTCGGACGTACTAACAATGACAATAAAATAGACACGTAGTCAGGAATCTTGAACCATGACACCAAAACAACTAGAAAACTACATAAAGCTGTTAGAAACAAAGGGTACTCATACGACTAAGTATGTATCTGAACTAGCATCTATTGGCATGTGGAATTATGAAAAAGAGGCCAAGAAAACGTATGGTGGAAAAGACCAAAAGAAACATTGGACTGGATGGCTATCAGAACAAAATGGTCCAGGCGCGTACGGCAGGAAAGGCGACACAGTCAAAGAGGCTAGGTCTGTATATAACAGAATTATGTGTCCACCAATGTTAGTCTGGCTGGCCGAAGCAGTAGGAATTAAAAAGACCGTTATACAATCGGCAGTTTCAGAGGCCTTAAAGCCAAAGAAACCATTCGCTTCTCAGTGTGCAACTATCCGAAGAATTATTCCCTGGGAGGAGATTGAGTCCAAACTTGAATCCAAGTAGACTTTAACTGTCAGCATAATTAACTACAAACCATGATTTATACAAAGAAAATACAGGAAGCGATTCATTTCTCAATCGCCGTCCATGAGGAACCCGTAAAACAAAAGAGGAAAGGGAAGGATGTACCTTACGTCACACACCCGTTAACCGTTGGTCTAATCTTGTCTCAGGCTGGAGCTTCAGAGGATGTGGTTGTAGCGGGGATTTTGCACGACACTATTGAGGACTGTGAGCCTTATGGTTCTGTAACTAAGGAGTCAATCGCAACCAAGTTCGGAGACACTGTCGCTGAACTGGTAGATAGTGTAACGGAGAAAGACAAAGGACTAGATTGGCACGCTAGAAAAGAAGCTGCCCTGGATGAAATACGACAATTTTCGCATGATTCACTACTCGTTAAGTCGGGGGATGTAATAAGTAACAACACAGAACTGATTGCGGATTTTGAACGTGATGGAGAAGCTACGTTTAAACGCTTCAACGCTCCCAAGGAACACACAATCCCTCATACTCTATCTGTTATCGAGGTGATACTTGATTCCTGGAAGGAAAACCCACTTGGGGAGGATTTAGTAGTTACTGCACGAAAACTAAAAAACATACTCAATAGCGAGAAGATAAAAGCCCATGCCCAGGCTTTTGTTGCTGGTCTGAATGCACATGTGCCGGATAAGCCAGAAAGACAGTGAGTAACTTCAAGTTGTAGCATGCCTCAACCATTCAAGATGAGTAGCAAAATTTCGTTTATATTCCTTTGTCTAATATAAATGTGATTCTGGTTAATACTTAATGTATCTACCGGTGTAACATGGGTAAGCAGATATCCTGTTTTTACAAGTATATATGCTGAAAAGGTAAACCTGGTTATAGGTTAGTATTCCTGTTTCAGATGTATATAGAACTAACAATCTGAAAAGCTAATAAAGTGGTAACAAGGGTATCCCGCGAGGTGACACTAACATGCTATCGTGAGTGTATGAACAAAGACGTGAAGTGGTTAATTGTGAATGGAGCCATAGTCGGGTTGCTCATGTATGTAATGGTTGACCTTCTGGGTGAATTAGGTCCAGGGCTTATTTCAGGAGCCGTACTTAGTGCTTTAGTATTGGGGATAAAATACACTATAGATGAGAGTATTAATGACAAGTCAAAAGAGGTAATTTGGTTTTACTACTTAATATTTGGAGCCCTCATTTACTTCTTGTTTGTGCACGAGATAGTAGTGAATAACCGTGCAGAGCAAGCATGCGAAAGGGGAGACAGGGCCGCCTGCGACTACCTAGAAGAAATAGGTTACTAATGAGGACTACACAGAGGTTGGTTTCGCATAGTCTGGTACGTCATCACGGTACCTAGCAGTAGTACAGGCTCCGCTTAAAGGATAATGGAATGACTCGGGTATCTTTAGGTAATAGAAGAAATCCTTAGCAATAGCAGAAAATTCCAGATATTCTGCAGAAACCTGATGCCAGTCAATCGAGGCAAAGTCCACAAAGAAAACCGCCTTCGGGCGGTTTTTGTGTGGACTCGAAGCAAGCAAACTGCTTTGCTTGCGGCAGGACTTGAACGCCGGAGCGATGTGAGCTTGCGAACGAGTGAGGTGTGTCCCGCG
>Ga0306901_1000647_pt1 | contig 13691 bp, 8 predicted proteins | sample AntRauMFilla3767_FD_190431 | JGI IMG/M metagenome (GOLD analysis project Ga0306901, IMG submission 190431) | Saline lake microbial communities from Rauer Islands, Antarctica - Metagenome Filla 3 #767 (v2) (version 2) | ecosystem: Environmental > Aquatic > Non-marine Saline and Alkaline > Saline ... | reverse complement strand
ACTGAAAGATTGCCTGATGAGAGCGTTGTACGCCGAATAATCGCAGAATTTCTTGTGTCTCTCTGAGCGAACAACCGGTCGCGTGGAGCCGGACGGCGAACGCCCTGACGGGCGTCGCCGTCCGCTCTCGCTCCCAACATTCAAGATTTGCCGTATCCAACGTCTCTCTGAGCAGTTCTGGCGACAGCATGAACACCTCAAACCACGAACTGCTCACTTCTCAAACTGACTTAACTAGACAGTGCCAATAGATGAAATTCTAATCGGGTTCTCGCATAATTTGATCATTCAATTCTGCAGTACCGAGCTTTTGATTGTCTCAACAATTGCACCGAAGCCGAGTTTGAGCAGTGTCTAAATCTGTTTCAATTCCGTCGTGGATTTTCTGGCTGTCTCGACTCCCAATAGAAGATACAAAAGTCAGACTCACGAACCGAATCTTTCAATGTTTGTCTCCGAACATTTATTTGGTATCGTGAAAATCACGAAGACGTTAATATGAATTTGCCGGATAGGATCTTCGCAGTCGGTGGGGCTGGGAAGGCGATTACCTACGAACTGCTGCGAGCAACGTGGGTACAGGAGGCAGTACTGCGCCCCCGACCGAACCCGAGAACGCTGACGGTGACTATTATCGATACGGCCGAGGAGGAGGAGAACCGCGATCTGGAACGGATCTCGGAGATCGAAGCGTCGATACAGGAAACCAAAAGCCGGCTCCGGGAGGAACACTCCGGCCGCCCCGGCGAGATCGATATCACCTATCTTCCGCTAACAAAAAACATTCAGCTACACGATCAAAACGACCTGGTCGGCGAGTCGACAGTCCCCCGGATCGCCTCCGGTGTCGGGATGGAAGAGGAAAACTGGTGGCTCAAGCCGGAGTTCATCAACGAGAACCTGAACTTCGCTACGGGTGTCGTCCGCAAACGCGGGCTGGGAAAGGGGCTGTACTACAAGGCCTACGCCGAGGACGACGACGTCCGGACCTCGATCGATCTTCCCCGGCGCGGTAAGGTTGCAGTCATCGCTGGCCTCGGTGGCGGGACCGGTTCGGGCGTGTTCATCGATCTGGTGAAAGACCTCAAACAGACCCAGCGGACGGCTGAAATAACGTTGTTCGGGGTGTTGCCGAACGACGACGAGGGAGAGGCCGAAAGCGCCAACGCGCATGCAACCCTCTCGGAGTTGGAGCATCTGAGCCTCAAGGGCGAAGATCTGTTCAAAGACCGGGTGTTAATCCCAATCGATCCGACCGGCTTCGGCGGAAAAAAGGCGAATATCCTCCAGAGTTCGGACGCGCTGGTCGAGTTCGACCGAGCAGCGATCTACCTCATTGCATCATACTACAACATGATGGACATGGAGGACCCTTTCGCCGATACGCCGTCGTTCGCCCCCTTTATTATCGGCGTGCCGCAGGTCGTCCGATACAACGTCGACGCGATCCAGGAAGCCAAATCCGTCATCAAAGAGCTTCTCACCGCCGAACAGGACGCCCTCGAAGCCGAGGAGAAGATCTACACCGAAGTCGACCGGTTCCTCACAAAAGCGTGGAGTCCTGACGGCCCGGAAGGGGAACTCCACGACTCGGATCTGAGCGACATCGAGAGCCGGCTCGACGAGATCAAATCGCTGCTAAACTTCGATCTGTTCTCCGAACTCGACTACGAGTCGGTCTCGATCTACCGGGATATCATCTCGAAGGCCGAAGCCGAATCCGAGGGCATCGTCGAGCAGATCGAAGTGATCGGCGGCTCAATCCGGGCAGGTACCGTACAGATCGGCGACGACGCCGAGCAGTTCGTCGACAGCACGGACAAACAGCTCGCCAACGTCATACAAGACGAACTCAGACGACTCACCCACCGTCACACGCTGCTCGTCCGGCTGCGCGGCATCGACAACACCCACATCGAGAGTACCATCAGCTACCTGCTCGGACTGGAAGACGAGAGCGTCAACGCAGGAGTCCGTCTCAACCAGATTGAGGCACGACTCGAAGAGGCCGAAGACCGGAAACAGCATCTCGAATCGGAGCTTGAGGAGGTCTCCGAGGAGCTCGAAGAGCGGCGACGGGAGCAACAAGACGAGATCGATCGGCGCGTCGACGACTGGGAGCGGTCGGTACGGACCGCCTACGAGGAGTACACCGAGTGTCAGTCAATCCCGGTCGACGGGATCAGCGGGGACCTGGAAGTAGCACTCGAGACGTTCGCCCGGGAGATCGAAAACGCCGAGAACCAACAGCAGCTCGAAGCGGTAAACGAGGCGCAGGTCCGGGAGACGCTCGGAGAACTCACCGGGGAGTTCGACCGGATTGGGGTCAGCGTCAGCGACATCGAGCGGGATATCAACTCGTCGCTGGCGAATCTCAAGGACGCCAAGGAGTCCTTCCTCACGATGAACGAGGAGGGCGGAACGATCGAACGACTCACGCCGTGGGAGACGTCCGCCGAGGAGGACCGCGAGAAGGCCAAGCAGAACTACCGGATGAAGCGGACTCAGCTGGGGGATACGGGCGTCTTTTCCATCTCTCGAGCGGGGGACTCGCTGTCGGTCACCGTCGAGTTCGACACCCAGACGCTCGTCCGAACGCTCGACAAGGAGGCCGAACAGCGGCGGCGGACGATCCTCAACGAGACACGGAACGAACTCGAGGATCCGCAGGCGGCGGTTATCGACGATATCGAGCGGCGGCTGGACAGCAGCAACAGCCTCGAAGAGATCACCCGCGATATCGAGGATTTGATCGAAGACGAGGTGCTCGAAACCGACGATATCGCACAGCGTCGTGACGAACTGGAGGCGGACCTCGAGGAGACCGAAGCGAAAGCCGACCGGTTCGACCGGACAGTCAGTCTCTTCGAGGAGGCGAACACGCTCCGAGAGACGTTCGACGACGCGAAGGAGGCCTACCGCGAGTCGCGGGAGGCCTACCGAAAGGACCGGGAGTCGACGACGGTGTCGACCGAAAACGAAGAGTACAGCTACGTGAAGACGATGCAGCCGAACAACATCCTCCAGCTCCGCGCGGACTCGGATATCAGCGAGAGCAAACTATTCAGCGACGAGGTCGAACGGCAGCGACTCCGTGGCGCACTGGAGGAACTCGCGAAGAACGCGCAGAACCCCAAATATACGGGGATTCGGAAACGCCGGATCAGCAACGACCGAGCCCGCTACAACGACATGCAGATCGTCGTCGGCGTGATGAGCCGCGCGATGAGCCAGATCGGCGACATCGCGGATCTGAAAAGCGTGTTCCAGGGGGCCTACAACCTCGGGCCGGGAAGCGAGAACTTCGCGTCGTTCCCGGTCGAGGGCGGCAACAACTGGGACGTCGGGCTCGGCATCTTCATCGACGGTGTGTTCCTCGACAACCTGCGTGCGGAAGTCGAGGCCGACGGCTACCACGCCGGCTACCAAGCCCGCGAGCAGTCCGACGAGACGGAGATCCTCGTCCACCACACTTACGGGCTCGATCAGGGGCGGTACGTCCGCCGGAAGGACATCCTGAACATGGAGAACCCGAAGGACGTCGAGTTCTATCTCCGCGATGAGATGACGATCAGGGACGAACTCCTCGACGAATATCAGGAGACCGTCGAGTTCACCGATCACGCCACGGAGGGAGCCGAGTAGTATGGGGGTCGGAGAGTTCCTCGAAAAAAACGGCGAGAAGGTCAAACTCGGCGTCTACTTCCTTGTCGTGATTGTCGTCGGCGGGATGCTGTTTTCGACCCTTGGTGAGGCCTGGCGCAGGGCCGAACTCATCAAGCCGCTGATCCTCGCGCTGGATCCGCTCGTCGGCGTGAGCCTCGAACAGTTCGCGGCGGCGATGTTCGGGCTGTATCTCGGCCTGCTAGCGCTGATGATCGTCGATCCGAAAAAACGTATTCAGGGCGTATTGCTCGGGTTCGGGACTGGAGCCGCGCTCGTCGGCCTCCTGTCGGTCGGCCTGTTCATTCCGAACATCGACTTCGGAGCGAACATCGTCCTGATCGTCGGCGGGGTCGTCACCGGTGGATTCCTCGGCGGTGGCCGGCAGCTGCTCGAAGTCAGAACCGCCAACGCGCTCGAATTCCGCCGGGCGGCATCCATCCTATACGTCATGCTGACGGGGATCATCGTCGTCGGCATGATCGAGTACCACATCACGTTCCCGGAGGTGATAGCTGTCACCGACGCCGGGCCGTCGATCGCTGCGCCGAGCGGATCGCTGTCGGTCAGCCAAAGCGGGCTCTTCGTCAACGGGCTCACCGCCGGTGTCTTCGTGTTGACTCTCCGTCAGTTCGTGCAGTACGACTCCTCGGAGAACTTCTTTATTCTCGGGCCACCGGGCTCCGGGAAGTCGCTGTTCCTCGTGGGCAAGTATCTGGCTGCCCTCGACGACGCGACCGATCGGAAGGCCGATACGCCGATGAACCCCAGCGGGGACCTCATGGAACTCGTGAGTTCGGTCGACGCGGTCGGTGAAAACGCCGGGTGGGAACTCGGTGCGACCCCGGCGGCCGACGTCAAGGACCTCCGGTTCAACTTCACCAAAGGGCGGGTATTCCCGAAGAACATCGAGATCGCGAGCCTCGATTACGCGGGGGAGTACCTCAACGAGTTGCCGAACGCACTGATGAGCGCCGACGACGAGATCGACGACTCGACGCTACGGCTGCTCGGCGATCGGGTCCGCAACGCCGAGACGCTGATCCTCGTGATCGATATGGAGCGCTACCACGGCAACGAATCGCTCGGAATCGAGCCGTACTTCGATATCCTCGACGAGGCCTCAGGGACCGACGTCCTGCTTGTCGCCACGAAGTGCGACATTCTGGCCGAGCAGTTCCGGGACGAACGGGCACTTGAGGCCCACCAGTACTTCGACGAGTTCCAGGAGTACGTCAACGAGAAACTCGTCGCCAACGACCAGACGGTCCGGACGCTCGTTCAGGACACCGCGGGAACTGATATCCATCCCGTCTACTACCAGACGACGGTCGACGACGCGACCGGCGACCGGGTGCCGATGCGGGACCGCAACGGGAACGTCATGACGATCGGATTCAACGAACTGCTCAAAAAAATGGGGTGACCACGTATGTCAACACTCACAGTTTACGACGCGGAGGGGAACGAATACACACCGGACGGGGAGGCAACCGGCCGGAGCGAACGAATCAAGGAGCTAAACCTTGCCAGCGTGCGGTTCGCCGCCGAACCACAGGAGCGGCGTGTGACTGGCTACTTCAGGGCCAAAGAGACCCAGACGGCGCGGGCGGAACAGTACTACGCCGAGTTTACCGCCCGGAACACGACTGATCCGATCGGCGAGTTCACCGACGCGCTCAGGACAACCCTCGACGAGTGGGGATACATCCTCGACGAGTCGACCGACGAGATGGCGGTCTTCCAGCGGTTGGAGAACCGCGGCCAAGCGACGACTCCCGGATCAAAAAACGGTCTGACGATTCTACAGGATCTCGTTGCAAACAGGCACCTCACAAACGTCGGTGTCGACAGTTCGGACGCCGCGGTGGGGTTGCTGTTCGAGTTGGCGGACAACCACTCGGTGGCGATCACGAACGCAGAGGCCACAAACAGCCTCTCGGCGTTCGATGTGACGGTCACCGTCGGGCGGTACTCCGGCATCGAACCGCTCGGTGAGACTGAAACCCGGTGGGAACAGGCCAAGCAGTCGCTCCGTGACCAGCTTGTCGGCGCGGAGATCGACACGATCAAACAGTCGGTACAAACGCTCAAGCGGGACCACGGGCTGTCGGCCAAGGAGATCCAGCAGAAGGTACCGGGATTGTCTGCGACCGGATCGGCAGGGCCGTCCCCACGCCGAAGGCCCGCTTCAAAGGGTGAGCGGATCAAACGGACGCTACTCTCGCCGAAATTCGGGAAGTTCCTATTCATCGGCGCAATGGTATTACTCGTGTTGCTCGCGGGATTCTACGGGGCGACACAGTTTGGACTATTAGGTTTTGGCGGCGACAGCGCGGCGATCAGCGGAACGGTGTACGATGGGGTAGGCGAACCAGCCCCGGATATCACCGTCACACTCACTGGTGATCAACTCGACACTGATGCGAGAAAGGTGGTCACGGATGGACACCTATTCGGAATCCTCGGTAGTCCCGGCGAGTACGAGTTTACCGACGTCCCGCCGAACGGAACCTATGCACTGACAGCGACTGTCGACGGCACCGAGTACGAAGAGACGGGAGTCGAACCCGGCGAAGGACAGGTCAACTTCGGGACACCAAGCGAATCCGATGAGTCTGGCGGGATGTTCTCTTTCCTCCCATTTGTTAGGGGTTCGGATGCGGGAACCAACGAGACAGAAACGGACGGCGACACCGGCGGTGACACCGCGTCGGGAAATGAAAGCGGGGCTGAAGAAGGATCGGTAACAGAAACCGATTCGCAAGCCCCAGCCGAGGAAAACTCGACAGCTGAAGACGATTCGTCGACCGAGGAAGCCGGAAGCGAATCCACCGCGCAGATGTTTCAGCTGAGCGGTACCGTAGAGAACCAGTACGATCAACCGGAAGAAGGAGTGAACGTAATCGTCGACAACGAAACGCTGCTACCTGATCAAAATAGAGGACAGATAACCGCCACGTCTGACAGTTCGGGTCGATATAACACGGATATGACACTCCAGAATGGGACGTATGAAATCAGAACGACAGGCACTGATGACAACTATACTGGAAGCGTCGAGATTCGCGGCAACACCACGAAGGACATCCAGCTAGAGTAACGCCCAGAGTCACAATTATCAATGGCACAGTCGACCACGATCTACCGATTCGCCCTCTATTCGATGGGCCTTCTGTCGGTGCTGACACTGCTAGCAGTGCTCGATAGATACGGATTCGTATCGCTGTCGACACAAACATCGCAGGCGGTACTGCTGGGCATGGCGTTCATGCTGTTCGTGTGGTTCCCGAGTATCCTAACCGCTGGGGTGATCCGGCTCTACGAGTCGACGGAATTGAGAGCGGACGACGAGCGGAAAGACAACAAAGAACCGACCGCGACGGCCGAAGACCTGCGCGCCGACGCCAACGAGGCGGTCGACGCGGCTGTCACAGCCAAACGCGACGGGAGACTTGAGATCGCGATCGAACAGTACGCCGAAGCGATGGAGCTGTACCACGCCGCAGCGGCCCAGTTGACCGGCGACGTGCGGGAGACCATCGAGGAGACGATCGAACAGCTTCAGACCGACAGGGCGGACCTCCAGTCGCTGCAGGCGGCCCAGTCATCGTTCCGGGAGGCACTGCAGGCTGGCGAGGAGAGTTTTCAGCGGGCGATCGCCGCTCACGCCGACGACGAGCAGACGCTCGCACGGATCCGCTACCGACAAGCGCGCACCCAGTTCGAGGCCGCCCTCGATGCGCTTGACGACAGCGAGACGGCGCTGTTGGAGACGCCGGTCGACGTGGCGATCGAAACCGAAACCACGCTCGCAACGACGCAGCTCGATGCGGTGCCGGGGCTGAGCGCGGAGGCAGTGCGAGCACTCGAAGCCGACGAGATCACGACCGTTGGGGATCTCGACGATCGAACCGAGGGCACAACCAGAACCGAGACGATACTTCGACCAAGGCCGGTCGAACGGCTCGAAACGGAGGGCACGATAGACCCCGAAACCGCGACGAAGCTGACGGCCCTCTCGTGGGCCCACGGCGAAAACGACTACACGTTCGCCGAGAAAGCCGGAATAACCGATCGATACCACCGGTCGACGATCGGATTCGAAGCCAGCTGACAATCTGTAGATGTATAAACAAATGGTTTTTATATAGGATTTTTTTAAATCGAGTGTAAAATTATTTATAACAAACGTGTGTGGAGATGATATGGATCACAGTCGGGGGAAGACAGTTACTCGTCGGCAGACTGTGCGCACGGCCATCGGGCTCGGAGCCATCGCCGTGGGAGTCACCGGGGGAAGCGACACGGTCGCGGCCGCGTCCGGCGACGAACAGTGGGAGCTCGAGACGAACGGGACCGTCCGATCGTCACCGACGGTGATCGGCAACTTCGTCTACGTCGGCAGCGACGACGGCAACGTCTACGCGGTGAATACGGCCTCTGCAGGGGTTCGCTGGGAGTTCGAAACCGGAGGCCGTGTGCGCTCTTCGCCGACAGTCGTCGACGGGTTGCTCTTTGTCGGTACCGATGACAACGCGGTGTATGCCGTCGATACGGAGTCGGGTGAGGAACAGTGGGCCTTCGAGACCGACGGCGATGTCGGCTCTTCGCCGACAGTTGTCGGCGGGACGGTGTTCGTCGGGAGCGACGACGGCAATCTGTATGCGATCGACGCGAGTTCGGGCACCGAACAGTGGAGCGTCGAGACCGGCGGTGCGGTCGAGGGGTCGCCGGTCGTCCACGACGGGACCGTATTCGTCGGGAGTGCCGATGGAAGCCTGTATGCGGTCGCAACAGGGTCGGGCGAAACGGAGTGGACCTTCGAAACCGAAGGCCCGATCCGGGCGTCGCCAACGGTGGCCAGCGGGATCGTCTACGCCGGAAGCGACGACCGGAACGTGTACGCGGTCGACGCTGGCTCGGGCCAAGAGGAGTGGAGCTACGAAACGGTCGGCGGCCTGTCGGCACCGACCGTTGGCGACGGCGGCTTCGTCAGGGAGACACTGTTTATTGGCGACCGGACAGGGACTGTCTACGCGCTGAACGCCGAATTGGGTGGGTTGCGGTGGTCGAAGGATGTCGGCGACGACATCCGAGCGGCACCGACGCTTGTCTCTGGACGGCTATTGATCGGGAACAGTTCTCTCTATAGTCTGGACCCTGAAACGGGAGAGGAAAACTGGAGTACGGATCTAGATCCCACCTCAGCACCGACCGTCTGGGAGGGAACGCTCTTCATCGGCGCCGGTCGGCGGAGCCTCTATGCGGTCGACGGGGGAACCACTCAATCGAGTCAGGGATCGCGAGTGATGACCGGAACGTTGGGACACCACAGCGAGTGGAACCACGCCGACCAGAGCATTGAAATCGACACTAGCGCGGCACCCCAAACGGAATCCGACCCGGAACCGGAGACGAACGATGGATCTGAGACGGAACCCTCCGAGACCGACTTTGGCGGCGAGAACCCGTCGGCAGATACCGGAAACAGCGGGCAAGAAACCATTCAGATCGCCGCACTTGGCGGTGTTGGTCTGTTGGCAACGCTGATGATCGGCGGCGTGGCGTACCGGTGGGTCCGTGACTCGGGGACGAACAACCTCCCTAAACCGGTAATGAATAATCGTTCCGAACAAAGAACAGACCACAACACTGACCCGGCAGTACAGGAGGCAGCCGACGATGCCCCGTCAGGGCCGTCGTCGACAGCTGAGCCGGCCGACGCGGACGACCCGGAGGCAGTGCGTTCGGACGCCGACGACCTGCTCGCTGATGCGGTCGACAAGCGAAACGCGGGCAACCTCGAAAGCGCCATTGAACAATACACGGCGGCGATCGAACTGTATACTGCCGCCGCGGCGGACGTCGACGAGGAGGCGACCACGGAGATCGAAGAGACGATCGCCCAAGCCCGTGAGGACCGGGGGGCTGCCGAGACAGCCCGTGAGGCACAGACATCCATTCGAGAATCTCTCCAACTCGGCGAAGAGAGCCTCCAGAACGCGATCGTGGCCCACGCAAACGGCGAATACACCCTCTCGAAGATCCGCTACCGACAGGCTCGCGAGGAGTTCGACGCCGCGATCGAGGATGCAGAGGCCAGCGACGTCGACCCCTTCAGCGAGGCGATCGAGGTGCCCGTCGGCAGCGACAACAGTCTGCGGTCCGAGCAACTCCGCGAGTTGCTCGGCCTGTCGAGCGGGACAGTTGAAGCGCTGAGCGAGGCCGGCGTCGAAACCGTCGACGATCTCACGACACAGGCGACCGAGTCCGACGATGAGACGGGTCGACAGCACGTCACCGTCGTCGCGGAACTGCTGGAAGACGGCACGATCAACGACGAACTGGCAGCCAGACTGACAGCGTTATACTGGTGGCACAACGAGGAGACACACACCATCACCGATCTGGAGGCGGTCGAAGCGCGGTACGAACAAGCCGCGGCTGGCTACGAGGCGAGCCGATAAAAACACGATATCCCGGTCGACAGAGCGTCCGCGTGCAGAGACGTAGGTCCCGCGCGAATGGGCCATCAACGCGAGGCGTCGCCCACCAGTTCCTCGGCACCACATCCGCCGCCAACAGCGCCGGGTCGACGGCTAGATCAGCCTGCCTTTGGCGAATTCCGGCATCGACTCGCGGTTGTAAACGACCATGCGCACGTCGGGGTTGGGTCCTTGCGACCGAGGTCACCGTGGACTCGGCCACAGCGGTCAACACCAGCAGGTCGACGTCTTCTGTTCTGGCGTAAATATGAGTACTTGACGGTCTAGTGTTTCTTCCCGTGACCCCGGTCCTGTTCGACAGTGGTGTGGCGGATCAGCAGCTCGTGGATCGCCTCGTTTTCGGCCATCGTGTTCGTATCTGCGACCTACTGAATTTCGTTGACAGCCTGCGTGAGGTTGTTGTCGGTCAGCCACGGATTGAGGCGTTTGACTGCTGCCCGAAGTCTACTTTTGAGTACTGTCGTCGACAGGCGTTCGCGCGGGTCGGTCCAGTCGGTTTGCGTCTGGTCGACGACCTCCCAACCCAGCGTGTCGAGCGTCTCAAGGGCGGAGTGTTCACTGCCAGCGTACTTGTCTGCCATCTATTTGATGACTCGTATGGAGGTGTATCAATGTACCTCCCCGTCAGTATATATTCCTAGTCTGCCTCCGATCCAGAGATAGATCGAATTTCAATGTCGAGTCCAAGTACTGTAGAATATCTAAGAGACTGGTATTGTCTAAACAAGAGATATAAAGTATAATTATGAACTCTTGTCGAACCCATATTTTGACTGTTCAATTCTGTTGTAAATCTTATCGAGTGTACTATATTTGACTGGCTCCTCCCCGTGCCACCAGGAGAGAATCGTGAATAACGTTGCTTCCTCTTTTTCAGTGATGAGACCGCGATCCTCAAATGTGTCGACCATTGCAGGTGTTACAGAGTCATTTTTGATAGAAATATCTTGTACTGATATAATATCGACTGCTGAGAGTAACTCAAGCGTTTCATCGCTGAGCTGTGGGAAATCTTTTAATGTATTTGATGGCAGTGTCTGTTGTGGTTCTGTAGTAATTGTTTGCTCAAGCAGAGACTCAGCATCATCGTCTACCGTCTCATAGGCCTCCTCAAAACCGTTTCGCGCCTGACGGAATCGAATCTGAGAGAGCGTTCGGTCCCTATCAATGTACGCGGCAATTGCCTCTTGAAAACTCCGCTCAGCTGTTTGTAGTGTTTCACGAAGTACCGTTTGCTGTTCATGGCGGTTGGTAACATTATCAAGATTCTGGCGCGCTATCTTAAGTTCCTCTTCAAGTTCTTGCTCACCGGCGTCACTAAGGATTTCACCCGCTTCACTCGCCTGTTCAATTTTGTCAATGGTATCTAAATAGAATTGAATTGCCCCCTCAAAATCGCCGTTTTTTTCGGCGGTTGTAGCTTCTTCGAAAGCTGATGTGGCGTCTGCTCTAAGCTTGTCAATTGAGCGCATATCACTGCTGTTAGCCGGGTCTATGTCTGAATCAGCCTTTTCGGTTGGTTCCCTAACTGTTTCTGCAGCTGATGTCTCATTTTGCCGCGGCTGCGTTGTATCTGGCACGATAGAATAGGATCGGAAAACAACCGACAATATCTGTTTATGGTTAGATTTTGACGAGATCTTGATTCGCCAGATGAACCATCCAATAATCACAATAAACTGTACGAACCATATCATCAATCCGAGTATCCATAACCAATTGTGTCTCGGAAAATCGTACTCCTCTGTTTTTTTGAGATATCTGAGATCGAAATACGCAGCAAATCCCGGCAGCAGTGTCGCAGCAACCAAAAGAAACACCCCGAGATCTTCAAGAGGCGTATTTCCTGCTGTAGTTGGATCTTCGAACTGAGTTATGACCCCAATAGCAACGCCAATGGTGGCTATTGATATGACAACTACCACTGGCCATCCAGCCCATGTTCCTTCTTTTTTGATTGTTTCATAACGACGACAAAAGTATGCTACTGCTCCCGCCGGTGATAAGAGAGGTAATAAGCTCCCTATCACCAAACTCCCCCTTTCTAGAGGTTCTAATTCACCAGCCTTCATGTAGTTAAGATCTAGATAGATAATTATCGGTGTTATAATAAGAGATCCGGCCCACAGTGACAAAAATAGTGCGCTATTTGTTTCAAATGATGATAATACGGAGATAGATATTATCTGTACAAATGCAAGTGGTACCAGCAAGAGGTAACTATACAAAAACCAGTCAATATTGAATCCTTTTTTGTCAATAATATGTGATTAAGAAATCATAGGGACCGACAGAGTGGTTTGTATTATTGGCCAATGTCGTTTCCGAGTCAAGTAGTTTCCTAGATAGTACCCGTTAAAATCTCAGCTGGTTTTTATTTGTTAGTACTCGAATTTCTATGTTGCTCCGACTAATAAGGCCAATTCCAACACATATGACTATAACAATAGCTAAAAACACAGAGAGCTCGGAGCAGGCAGAAGATTGAGCTGTGCAGACGGTTCCAAAAAATCCAGATTCGTGTCTACCACCAAAAGCCATTGCTGCCCGGGTTGGCGACCGCAATCTCTGGATCGACAACGTTGGAGCGATCAAACCACAGCTTCTTGCCGAGATAGAACTCGATCCAGAGTATATCGTTACTGTGAACGAAACGGCGACAGCAGCAACGACGGACCACTATCCTCTGAAAAACGAACACGTCAACGACCACCAGAAGTTCAGTGTCGTCGTTGGGACAACACGTGCCCACATTCGCAGCGAGGGGACTGTCCTCGTTAACTGTTCTGTGGGTCTCTCTAGGAGCGCGAGTGTTATCGCCACCGCCATCGCCGCTGAAGATGGACTGTCGTTCGACGCTGCGGTTGCAGAAATCAGAGACCACCGTCTACGGGCCAACCCGCATCCTAAACTCCAACTCAACGCCTATGCGTACCTCGTAACTGAAGAAAACCGAGCCGACGCTCGGCACCAGATCGACGCAATCGTCGACAACATACATCTCCGAAGTGAAACCGGCAATGCCATCCAAGAATTGGTCTCAGAGGAGTCCACCGATCAAACGCCGTCGTAATCGAGTTATACGATAAACTGATTATGATCTCCTCAATAAATTCCATTGGCCGACAACTGTTGACGTTTTGACCCCAGTGACGAATTGCAGATGCAGTCTATGTGTGGTTGTCGCAAAAAAAAATAAATCCGCAGATGAGCCAGCATGATCCTCATAGAGATCGTTCGAGAAGACTCCTTGCTACGAAGATTGATTGCTGACTGCTGAGATTACTCGACCGTCGACCTCGGTCGCTGGCGGGAGGATGATCGAGACCGTCGTGCCGTCGTCGACGTTCGCGGTCACGGTGCCACCCAGATTCGTGACGATCCAGTGGACCATCCACAGTCCGAGCCCCGAGCCGTGTTCCATCGGCGTCTCCCGTCCCGCTTCAAGTACTGTCCGTTCGGTGGTGGGGAGCCCCGGCCCCGAATCGTGAACCCGGACCGCGACCCAGTCGTTGTCGG
>Ga0306901_1000643_pt1 | contig 13836 bp, 17 predicted proteins | sample AntRauMFilla3767_FD_190431 | JGI IMG/M metagenome (GOLD analysis project Ga0306901, IMG submission 190431) | Saline lake microbial communities from Rauer Islands, Antarctica - Metagenome Filla 3 #767 (v2) (version 2) | ecosystem: Environmental > Aquatic > Non-marine Saline and Alkaline > Saline ... | reverse complement strand
CCGGAGATAATGTTCATCCAGTATAATATGCCCACCAAAACGGCCAGCAGGGTTCTGAATAGGCGGTCGAATGTTCCCATGTTCTTTTTCATAATGAGTCCTCGTACTTATTTGTTAATTAAATTTAGAATTAGCATTACGATGTTATCCATTGCACCAAATACACAAATCCCATAATAAGGCCCACCCAAAGCAGGCAAACAGCCAACAGTTTTTTTGCTTACGGCTTGTTTCTTCTTTTATCATCTGTCAATTCCGGTGCTTCTTATTCATTTGGCCGGAGTTCGGAAGCATTCCAGGGCCGGGTGCGTTTGCTGTAGGTCTCGGCGACCCCGACGACATCCTTCTGAGTGATTTCAGGAAGATCGGGGTTGCTTTGATTACGAAGATAATTCAAAATGGCAGCCATTTCCGCTGCACTCAGGCGGGCTTTGAAAGAAGGCATCGAACCCTGATAGGTTTGCCCGTCCACTTCAATTTCACCCGAAAGACCGTGCAGGAGAATACGAACAGGCACGGATTTGTCATCGGTCACCCACGTTGAGTTGACCAGCGGAGGAAACACCCCGGCTATGCCCGTCGCGTCGCTGCCGTGGCAGGAGGCACAGTTTTGTCCGTACAGGTTTTCTCCGTTTAGTAACGCCGGATCTCCTTCTTCATTAAACGGGACTTCTGTGGGTTCATCCAGACCGGGAATGATCCCTCTCATTTTTTCAAATCCACTGGAAAGCCGCCGGTGCATTTTAGCCATGGACTGCTGTCCCATTCCCTGGTGCATAGCGGCCATCTGGCCATGCATGCCCATCATTTGCTGGTACCACTCTCCGGTCATGTGCCCCTGCATTTGCATTCTCATTCCTTCGTCCATCATGCCGTTGCCCTGCATGTGCCCGCCCATCCTTCCGGACATCATCTGCCGGTGGTTGACTTCCATCTGTCCGTGCATCTGTTGCATTTGGGCATACAGGGATTGCAGGTTGGCAGGCACGGAATCCGGGGCCGCCTCATATTCAGCCATCAATGTTTTGTATGCGTTTTGCAGCGAGTCATAGGCGGTTTCAATCTGCCGGCGCTGTTCGTCGGTCATATAGTTTGAGCGTCCCATATGGCAGGAGGAAAAAAACACTGTTAGTAATAAAAACAAAACAAATTTCTGGGCTGGATTTCTCATGGTTGTCAAAACTTGGTTAATAGTTATTTGCCCCAGGGAATGCATTTTTTGGCATTGTTACCGGCCTCAGGCATTGATATGTGCGGTAAACTCATTGACCGGCGCATTCTCTGGTCTCTTCCGGTCTGAGTTGCCTCTCTGGGTGCGGACCTCGAATACGATCTTGTCATTCCTGTAATATCGCTTCTGAAAATAGATCGGTTTGTCTCCAATAGTATAGGAAATTCTGTTGATCAACAACAAGGGGGTATGTTCCTCTACTTCCAGATGAGAAGACCGTGTTTCATCAGCAACCGTTGCCCCCAGACGATAGCACCCCTTTTCTATGGGAATTTCAAATTCGTTTTCTAAAATTTTAAATATGGTGGTCTCCTCCAGGTCAAATCCTTCAATAAGCTGTCCGTAAAATACGGGCAGCCAGGTAACATCACAAGCGATGGGCTGTCCGTTGCCGAGTCGGACACGCTCAAGCTTAACTACGATACTATTTTCCTTAATATTCAGAAAGGAAGCGATCTCCTCACTGACTTTTTCCTGTCCCAAAGATATCACCTTTGAGGAGGCCTGCAAGCCGGATCCGGATAACTCCTCGTTAAAATCCTTTAACTGCGCGAACGACTGGTGGGTCCGGTGGTCGCTTACAAACGACCCCAGTCCCTGGCAGCGGTAAATAAGCTGTTCATTCTCCAGCGTCTGCAGGGCCCGCCGTACCGTAACGCGGCTGACATCAAAGGTATCGCTCATCTCATTCTCGGAGGGCAGTTTTTCATTCTTCTTCAGCGAGCCTTCTTCGATCTGTTCGCGCAGCCAGTCGCTGATCTGCTTGTGAAGCGGTATACCATCTTGTAATTCCATAAGCTTTCTGATTTAGCGGATTCAACTTGGTGTTAATATAACGATTCGTTGGCAAAATAGCCATACCTGTATTTATAAGTTATAAATGTTACTTTCAGGCGGGAAAGCAAAATAAGCGGATTAAGTACAAAAATTTAAGCTTTATTTAAGGTTCGGGTGGTATATTACAAATAGTAACAACTTGTATTGACATGCAATCATAAATGACTTATTTTTAAAATGGAGAAAAACAAAAATGAAAGAGGACTTATTATGAAATACTTTACTTCAAAAACGACAGATCGATCATATGAACAGGCGATAACCGATGTGACCGAACTTCTCAAAGAAGAAGGATTCGGAGTGCTTACGGAAATTGACGTTAAGGAAACCCTGAAAAAGAAGCTGGACGTTGATTTTAAGAAGTACAAAATACTGGGAGCCTGTAATCCCAACTTTGCCTATCAGGCCTTGCAGGCCGAAGACAAAATCGGCGTGATGTTGCCCTGCAATGTCATCGTGGAAGAGCACGAAGACGGCACCGTAGAAGTTTCGGCGGTGGACCCGGTGGCTTCCATGCAGGCCGTTTCCAACGACAAGCTCCGACCAATTGCCGAACAGGTGCGAAGCAATCTTAAAAAGGTAATTGACCAATTGTAATTCTATTCCCAGAATAGAATTCAAAAAATAATTCCTCAAAGAATATGTAATCCTCAACAATAAATAAAAACCTAAAGGTGACTACTATGAAACAACTAACCACAACATTCGCACTTATGATTTCTTTACTGCTGCTTACAAGCGCAGGTTTTGCTCAGCAAACCGAGAAAGACATGAGCCAAAAGAAACAGCAGATGATGGAAATGATGCAGGATTCCACCATGCGTTCCATGATGATGGAGCAGATGGCGCAAAATCCGCAAATGCGTAAGCAGATGATGCAGTCTATGAAGATGGACAGCGATATGAATATGCAGAAGATGCAATCCATGATGGACGGCAACGAGATGGATCAATCCAAAATGAAAGAAATGATGGGCGAATCCATGATGAAAAAGCACATGATGTGCATGCAAATGATGATGCAGGGTGACATGATGGACAAGGACGGAATGAAGTCCGGCAACGGAAACCATGAAGAACATCCTAACTAAAATCGAACCGTAATTTCCCGTCCCTGTTCACACAGCGGGGCGGGACTTAACTATTAAAATAATGAAACAATTATGCATGGATTTAACGGATTCGGAGGCGGCTGGATGATGATACTATGGTGGGTACTGATTATTGTGGCTATAATAGCTTTGGTCAGATGGGGTATTTCCTCCTCAGCAGCAAGGCGCGGCCAAAATCAGCAATCTAAAAGCGCACTGGACATCCTGAAAGAACGGTATGCCCGGGGCGAAATTAATAAGCAAGAATATGAAGCCCGAAAAAGAGATCTGTTGAGTTAGCGGAGTGGAAAATATAATCTGATAAGACTGAATTTATAAATAGCATCAACCCCATGAATAATTCTCTATCCATATTCCACCAATCGGTTCTGCTTGCTGTGCTGCTGGTGGCAGCAATACAACCTCTTGCTGCTCAAGACAGGGATGACGGCACCCAAAACATGCGTGAGATGAGCCTGGAAGAAGTGCTGCAAATAGCAGAGAAAGATAACTTTCGGATTCGTATGGCTGAATCCGATATTGAAATAACCCGGTCTCAATACCGGCAGACGAACGCTGTCTTTTTGCCCCAGATTTCACTGGAAGAGACGGGGGTCAGCACTAACGATCCGCTGAACGTCTTCGGCTTTAAACTGAAACAGGAATCGGCAACAACGGCCGATTTTAACCCAGTACGGTTAAATGCTCCCGATCCGTTTGAGAATTTTACCAGCAAACTGCAGGTGCAACAGCCTATATTTAACCCCGATAAGCTCTTCCAACGAAGTGCCATCAAAAACCAGCTCAATGCCGCAAAGGAGCAGTTAAAGGGTACTACAAGCTATGCCCGTTTTCAGGTAAAAGACACCTATTATCAGCTGCTGCTTACCGATGAAAGGCTTTCGGTTATCGGCACGTCGCTGAAAGCCGCACGGGAAAACGAAACACAGGCCAACGATTTATACGGGCAGGGTATGATAAGCAAAGCGGATTATCTGGCCGCGGCTGTGCGGGTACGGGACCTGGAGAGCCGGCAGTCTGAGGCTAAAGACCAGCTTCAGTCGGTTCAGGAGAACCTGAGGTTCCTGCTTGGAATGAGCGAAGAAGTAATCATAAAGCCGACCGACAGCCTGCGAATGGCTTCGGTTTCTCTTGGTTCGATACCTTATAATCCCGCTGTGGAAAATTCAACATTGCAAGCTCTGCAATACCGGGTTCAGGCCGCCGAGGAGATGGTAAAATCCTCAAAATTTAATTTTTTGCCCAGCTTGAACGCCTTTGGCAGCTACGAATTTAATGATGATGTGCTGTTTGGCACCCGGGGCGAAAGCTACTTTGTGGGAGCCACTCTGAAATGGGAACTGTTCAGCGGATTTAGCAAGGCGGGCAAGGCAATGCAATCCCGGGCGGAATTGAAAAAAGCCGAAGTGGCCTACCACAGCCAGTCGCTGAAAAACAGAATGGAAATAAAGCAGGCCCGCCGCTCGGTAAAACAAGCCCAAAAGCAGTTTGACTTTGCTGAGGCTTCCGTAGAGCAGGCGACCGAAGATCTGCGTATTCGCTCCGACCGCTACCAGCAGGGTATGGAAACGACCTCCGACCTGCTCCGGGCCGAGGCCCGGCTGTCGCAGGTCCGCCTGCAGCGGCTTAACGCCTTGTACCAATATAATATAAGCCTGGCCACACTGGAGCTGCTGCTTGAGCAGGAGCTTCCCAACTAACCCCAAATTTTTTGAGATAAGATGAACATCAAAACGATAAATACCATGAAAAGAAACCGAATATTCAGGGCTACCGGCAAGCTGTTGGCAGTTGTACTGCTTTCTTTTTCGGCCTATGCGTGCAGTTCACCGGAAGAACCCTCGCAGGAATCTGAAAATCCTGTGCCGGTGGCTGTAGAAACGGCGCAACGTAGTCAAATGCCGGCTTCGTACCACTTTGCAGGAACCGTTAAAAGCGAACATACAGTGAACCTCAGCACCAAAGTGATGGGCAAGATTATCCAACTGGATGTGGAAGCCGGGGATTTTGCCCGGAAAGGAGACGTGCTGGTACGTATCAAAGATGATAACCTGCAGGCGCAGAAAAACCAGGTTGAGGCGAAGCTGGTACAGGCCCGTTCAGCCCTGCAGAACACGGAAACCAACTACAACCGCCTGAAGGCGCTGCATGAAAAAGGGAGCGCCACCCAAAAGGAATTTGATGATATGAGTACGCAATATGAGGCGGCGAAAGCAAACGTAAAAGTATTAGAGGGGAAACTGCAGGAGATTGAAGACATGCTGGGCTATACGGTGCTGGAAGCTCCCTTCGACGGCTATGTGGTCGCCAAACGGGTTTCAGAGGGCGACATGGCGGCCCCCGGACAGCCGCTCGTTTCTTTTGAACAGGAAAGGGGAATGAAGGTGGAGATAACGGTGCCGGAGACAAACATTTCTCTGTTTAGTCTTGATGACAAGGTATCGGTGGATGTCAAAGCGGCCGGCCGTCAGCATCTTGCAGGGGTGGTTTCGAGCGTAAATCCTTCCGGTAACCGGGCCAGCCGCCAATTTACGGTGGAAGTCAGGTTACCGGACCTGGGCAGGAATCACGGCCTTAAATCCGGGATGTTTGCCGAAGTCGGGCTCGCCTCAGCGTCAGACTCCTCGCTGACGGTGCCAAAAACTGCTATCGTAGAACGAGGGCAGCTTACCGGCCTGTATACGCTCACCAGTGATTCGGAAATAATACTTCGATGGATTAGACCAGGAGATACAAACGGGGACAGGGTTGAGGTTCTGTCCGGTCTGGCGCCGGGCGAAAGATATGTATCGTCTTTTGAGGGCCCGCTTCGCGAAGGACAAAAAGTGAACGTACAGTAACAGCAGAGAAGGAAAGAAATATTATGAAAACCGGACTAGCAGGAAAAATTGCAAAGGCCTTCATCGACTCAAAACTGACGCCGTTGCTGATGGTGGTGTTTTTAGGACTGGGCTTCTACGGAACCTACTTGACACCCCGCGAGGAGGAGCCGCAAATTGATGTGCCGATGGCCGATATTTTTGTCGGATTTCCGGGTGCTTCGCCGGATGAGGTGGAAAAAAGCATCTCCATACCGCTTGAGAAGGTGCTCTCCAACATAGAAGGAGTGGAATATGTCTATTCTACCTCCATGCCCGGCCAGGCGATGGTTTCGGCGCGCTTCTATGTGGGCGAAGATGTGGAGCGAAGCCTGGTGCGTCTTTATAACGAACTGATGAAAAATATAGACCGGCTGCCGGAGGGAGCCACCATGCCGATGATCAAGTCACGCTCTATCGACGACGTGCCCATTATGACGCTGACGCTCTGGAGTAAGTCGTACAGCGATTTTGAGATCCGGCGTGTCGCTGACGAGCTGGCACTGGAGGTTAAAAAGATCGAGAATGTAGCCCAGACCGATATCCACGGCGGGCGGATGCGCCAGGTGAGCGTCATGCTCGACAAAAACAAGATGGCTTCCTACGGTATTGACCCGATGAAGGTAGCGGGACAGATACAGGCGGCCAACCAGGAGCTTTCCTCCGGTTCATTCAGTAAAAATGACAGGCAGTACCTGGTAGAAACCGGCAGTTTCTTCCGCAATGCCGAAGAGGTGCGCAACCTTGTTGTTGATGTACAGGGCGGCGACCCGATCTACCTGAAGAGCATTGCCGAGGTTAACGACGGGCCTCAGGAACCGGCCGAATATGTTTCCTACGGGGTAGGCAATGCCAAAGCGGAAAGGGCCGGAATGAAGGTCGGGGAATCCTATCCCGCGGTGACGCTTTCGGTGGCCAAGCGCCCGGGTTCGGATGCCATGTTTATAGCCGGAAAAGTTCAGGAAAAAGTAGATAAGCTGGATGGCAGTCTCATTCCTGCGGGTATTACAGTGACGACCACGCGTAACTACGGAGAGACCGCGGCCTCGAAAGTGCTTTCGCTGCTGGAACACTTGTTGGCCGCAATACTTGCCGTAACCGTGGTCGTGGCGCTGGCGATGGGATGGCGGGGCGGACTGGTGGTCTTTTTATCGGTGCCGGTTACCTTTGCACTGACCCTGTTCCTTTACTATATGTTCGGCTACACCCTGAATCGCATCACGCTTTTTGCGCTGATATTTGTAACAGGTATTGTGGTGGACGACTCCATTATTGTAGCCGAAAACATGCACCGGCACTTTAAGATGCGCAAGCTGCCGTTTAAGCAGGCGGCAATTGCGGCGATCAACGAGGTGGGGAACCCGACCATCCTGGCCACCTTTACCGTAATTTCGGCGGTATTGCCGATGGCGTTTGTATCGGGTTTAATGGGGCCGTATATGAGTCCCATGCCCATTGGCGCGTCGCTGGCCATGATCTTTTCGCTGATTGTAGCGCTGATCATCACCCCGTGGCTGGCTTACAAACTGCTGCCGCACGTAAAGCCGGAGAAGGACGAGAGCGGTGCTGACAAGGAGTACCGGCTTGAAGACACGCGTATCTATAAATGGTACTCGCGTGTTATGAAGCCGCTGCTGGAAAGCGTGACCAAACGCTGGGTGTTTATCGGTGGCGTAACCGCGTTGCTATTCGCCTCTACACTGCTGTTCGTATTCCGCATGGTGGAAGTGAAGATGCTGCCTTTTGATAACAAAAATGAGGTTCAGTTGATCATCGATATGCCGGAAGGCACCACTCTGGAGCGGACCAACGCCGTGGCACGGGAAGCGGGCCTGAGCCTCAGGGAAATACCGGAAATTCTTGATTATCAAATGTATGCCGGAACCAACGCTCCCATTAATTTCAACGGACTGGTGCGGCACTACGATCTGCGCAACGGGGCAAACGTAGCGGATATCCAGGTAAACCTGGTGGATAAAGAGAAGCGCAGCGATCAAAGCCATGCTATTGCCAAGCGCATCCGCCCCATCGTGCAGGAGGTGGGCGAAAAATACAATGCTAATATTAAAGTTGTGGAAGTGCCGCCGGGTCCGCCCGTGTTATCTACACTGGTTACCGAAATATATGGCCCGGATGAAGGCCAGCGCCGGCGGGTGGGACGCAAGGTTAAAAATATCTTCGAGGAGATGGAAGGCATTGTTGATGTGGACTGGATGAAAGAAGCACCCCAGACGAAATATAAGATGGATGTGAATACTGAAAAAGCGACGCTTTCCGGCATATCATCCCGTCAAGTGGTGCAGACGGTCAGGATGGCGCTGAGCGGCAAGCCCGTTTCACGACTTTATAGCGAAGAGGACATCAATGATATCCCCATCGTTTTAAAGCTGCCCGAAAAGGAGCGTTCGGGTATTGAGCAGTTAAGCCAGCTTTACATGCAGTCGGCTTCCGGCGCTATGATTCCGGTAACAGACCTGGTAACGGTTTCCAAAGATACCCTGGAGCCAAGTATCTATCGTAAAAACCAGCGCCGCGTATTGTATGTAACGGCCGAGGTGGCAGGAGCCATCGAGAGCCCGGTCTATGCCATCCTGGATACCGGCGAAAAGATCGATGCCATTGATATGCCCGCCGGTTACAGCCTCGATCAGATTTTTGCCGGGCAACCCTTTATGCAGGAAGATTACACGCTTAAGTGGGACGGAGAATGGCAGATCACCTACGAAGTCTTTCGTGACCTGGGCATCGCCTTTGCCTTGGTACTGGTGATTATCTACCTGCTGATCATCGGCTGGTTCCAGGATTTTAAAGTGCCCATTATTATGATGATTGCCATTCCGCTGTCACTGGTCGGTATTCTCATCGGGCACTGGCTGCTGGGGGCGTTCTTCACGGCTACATCGATGATTGGCATGATTGCTCTGGCAGGGATCATGGTGCGTAACTCCATATTGTTAATTGACTTTATCGAAATACGGCTTAATGATGGCGAACCGCTGAAGCAGGCGGTCATTGAAGCCGGGGCCGTGCGCAGCATGCCCATTCTGTTGACGGCCGGTACGGTGGTTATCGGAGCGTTTGTAATACTGTTCGATCCGATTTTCCAGGGACTGGCCATTTCACTGATGGGGGGAGCGATAGCATCAACCGCCCTTACACTCTTGATGGTTCCGCTTATTTATTACATGGTGGAAAAGAAGGCTGGTGAACTGAAAGGAAATAGCAGTGCGGAAACATAGTATATCATAAACCTTAAATCACAAGAATGATGAAACTACTGGTTATCCTCAGCATCGAAGAATACGCCGATGAAGTTCGAAAAATATTGGCGCGCCAAAAGGTGTCGATGTACAGCGAGACGGAAATTCATGGATGCCGTTGCGATACGGAAGGTAAAGAAACTGATTTATCAAACTGGTTTGCCAATACGGATACCATGGTGTATTCCCACCTGTTTTTTGCCTTTCAGGATGAGCCGTCGGGCGAAAAAATTCTTTCGCAAGTGGACCATTATAACCGGATGCATGGCAAAGACCTGCCCAACCCTCTTCACGCATATCTATTGAATGTAGAAAAATCTGTTTAACGAGGAAAAGACAACAAATTTAACACCCTAATCCTAAACTAATATCTGATATTATGAGAAAAATAGAACGCATTATACGAGCCGTTGCAGGAAGCTTTGTAACCATCAGCCTGATACTGGGCTATTTTATAAGTCCCTACTGGTACTTGTTTACCCTGTTTGTGGGGCTGAACCTGTTCCAGTCGGCTTTTACCCAATGGTGCCTGGCCGAGGAGATTTTAAAAAAGTTCGGTATCGGCGTACCCTGCTCTACTGATGATAGTACCGAACCTCAACCCGTAAAGTAACATAATTATGAATGTATTTATTTTGGCAACCAAAGATTGTAATCATCGCCCATTGGTGGAAGAGCAGCTCAAAAAAATGAACGTATCGTACGAAGTTCGATATGTTGATGAGCACTCGGAACTGGTTAAAAAGTTTGGGGCGCATTCTTCTCCAAATATTATTGTGAATGGCAAAGTGGCATTTCGCGCCAACCATGAACGATCTCTTCCCACAGAAGGGGAATTGGAGACGATATTTTCTTATTAGCAACGGAGGTTAACAACGTAGAATAAAACAATAACGATAAAATACTATACCAATGGAACAATCAATAAAACGCACATCAAGCAGAGAAAAAACGCAAATGCTGCCGGAGCAGATACCCGGAGAAGATGGATTGGTATCCGTAGATGTTACATGGGGCGAAATACAGCCCATAAGTGCGGCAGATGAAGTTCGTACGGTTGGTGAAATCGAAGTCATTAACCATATTAAAAATAAACTGCCCCTTGTTGATGTACGGGTGCAGGGAACGAAATATAGCAAAAGCATTCCGGGGGCAGTAAATATTCCCCTGAATGAGCTGTCGCATCAGATGGAAGCGCTTGACCGTACCGTGCAGACGGTCTTCTTTTGCAACGGGCCGCAGTGCCCGCAATCGCAAAAGGCGATTAACATGTTGCTGGAGGCAGGATATCCGGCCCAAAAAATGTGGTACTACCGCGGCGGCATGCACAATTGGATCACCCTGGGCCGGCCGGTTGTGGAAGAAGAGGTATAAGATATCTCTTCTTTTCTGTTGAGATAGTCCGGCCCCCAAACCACCATGTATTTCAAGCAAATATTCGATGAAAAATTAGCCCAATATGCCGATGTAATTGGCTGCCAGGCCACGGGACAAGCAATTGTGATTGACCCGATGCGCGATGTGGATCAATATCACGCTTTGGCTGAAACAGAGGGATTGGAGATAACCGCTGCAGCCGATACCCATATCCATGCCGATTATGTATCGGGGCCTCGCGAGCTGGCCGAACAGGGTGTAAAAGTGTATGCCTCCGACGAAGGCGGTTCCGACTGGAAGTATGAGTGGTTGAAGAATAGCGACTATAACTATGAGTTGGTCCGTGAGGGATCGGGTACATTGGGACCAATGTGCTTATGTGTTTTGGTAATAAGGTCATGACCATAGTTGATATATTCACCCACCATGCCGCTTGGCGCCTTATCCAGCTGGGGCTTGCCCCAGGTAATTTGCTGTGCATGCGGAGATGATGCATCTTTCGAAGCTGATTCCGTGTTTGCATGTGATTCTCCACTGGATGAAGTCACTGTCTCGTTGCTGTCGGGCCAAAATTGGACACCGAACGTAACTACCGCAACCATAGCTGCTACGGCAAGGAATATCAATAGCAGCGCTACGGTAAGTTTAAAGAATAGTCCTTTTTGATTTTCTTCTTCCGGTTGGTTAAGCTCATAATTCATATTATTTTAGTTAATCGGTTTTTGAGCAACGATTCGAATAATGTTAGCTATTCCCTGGTGATGGTTGCCTTCCGAAATCTGTCGGTCACGCTGCATACCTGTCGTCATATTTAAAGCTTTAAAATCAATTTTAAGATCTTCCAGGCTGTAGAGCATGGCTTGATCTCTGGGGCCGCCGGAATCGTTTTCCAGTTGCTTTTTGCTAAAAGCTTCCAAAATGAGCGTGCCACCGGGCTTCAACCCATGGATGAGCTTGCGGTGAATTTTCCGCCTCATGGATTCATCTATATGGGCATAAATGAGTGCTATTACATCATACTGTTCTGACTTAATTTGTACATTTTGGCAATCAGAGATCTGGTAATTGATAGAAACATTGTATTGATCAGCCAAGGCAAGCGCCTTTTTCCGTCCATTCTCACTCATATCAAACGCATCTGCCTGCCAGCCGTTGCGGGCGGCATACACACCGTTTCGCCCTTCCCCTTCTGCAGGTAGCAGTAGTATGCCCGGTTCCAGTTGGTCAAGCTGTGCTTTAAAAAAGGCGTTTGGCTGCTTACCATAAACAAATTCTTGGTTGGAATAGCGATCATTCCAAAATTCTTCTGCTTCTGATAGACTTTTCATAATGTATCAATACTCTTTTATCGTGTATTTATGTATAAGATGATCATTTTATAACTTAATCTGCCTGCTTTACCAGCCACCCCCGAAACGCATCTGAGCTGTAATCGGCGATTCCTTCATTTTTATAGATAATCTTTCCTTCTTTGGACACCACATACGTTGATGGAATATAGGAGCTCTGAAACACGCGTGGCATCCCCGATGTGGGAAAGTAGTATGGCATGGGGAATTCTTTGTCTTCCATAAAATCGTTCGCAGCCTTTTGCTTTTCATCCATAGAGATAAGCACAAATTTTATGTTCTCATTATCGGAGACATTGTTATATAGGGTCTCAATCGTTGGCATTTCGGCTACGCAGGGCGGACACCATGAGGCCCAGACGTTTACAAATAGCACCTTGCCCTTAAACTCTCCAAGCCTCAATTCATCTCCTTCCGGCGCTGTAAGCGGCATGCTATAGGTATTTTCAGAAAGCATGGGTCCATTTGTAGTGGCTATTTCCTGCGCTTCGGCATCAAACAGGCCGGTCCACAGCATGGCACGCTGCATGGTGCCCAGCACTTCGGTATGCAATCCCGTGAAATACAGAATGGCAAATACAGCGGCAATGCCGCCCCATTCTATCAAGGTTCGTTTATATCCGGTTTCTTTATTGCTTTTTTTATTCTTACTCATGGTAATATTTATTTTGATTTATACAGTCAATCAATGACGATTCACGGGTTATATACCGGTTAAACTCTAAGTCAATCCATCCACGCCGCTCGGTAAGTACATGCGTTACACCGCTACAATTCTTGAAAAGTGAGCCCACTTTTTGTAGGTCATGATTTACATATAGATCACTGACCTTAACCAGAAGGTGACCGAATATCCGATTGAGATTATCTGCTATAGTTTGCGTTATTTGGATGATTTTTTGGCTTGCTATGATACTACCGTCGTGCTGAATGGAAAGAGCTATTGGTTTCGAGGGGGCATTCAGTAGTTCGATGCGTCCGAATCCTTTCCTTTTTTCAAGACTGCTTATTAATCGTGTAATGGATTGGTCCTTTGCCGATGAAATCTGCTGCAAGTAATCGTGTATATTTAAAATTATATTATTCATAACTATGGTGCTTTTACAGGTTGAACGTTCATTTCTTGCTATGACAAATGGTTGCTTATCGTCGCTTTGCGTCTTACAGACACAGGTTGCGGTACATTCACGTATAAGCGAAATGCGGATCGGACCATAAGGCTTCCCAGTATAGGAATGGCTGGCGGAGGTAGTTGTTGTGAAATCATCGTCCATGCCGCCAATGTGGCTGTATTACCTACGAGTGTAACCCAAAAGTAGAGGCGAAGCCACTTGTTTCGGCTGAATGTTTGTACGCCAATCGCAACCAACAAGTGCGTGGGCAAGGCCCATAATAAATTCCAATTATAGTGGAGCGGTTCGTGTAGCGACACAAATGCACCGAACGCTATGATGAGCCCCAAAAAGCCTACAGATCCAAACAGGATACGGTCGAGCCACCAAGTTTGCCAGCGCATCAGTAGTGATATGAGCGTCAGCACTATTACGATGAGTAGTCCGATCCAAAACACTACAAAGGGAGGCAGTGGGCGATCTTGCTTTTGTATAGCCGCCGTAGCTATCGTTTCGTTTGATTGCACGATCCGTTCCCCCACAGCATTGGTCGCATTTGCCAAAGAAAGGTGCAGCGCATTCGGCAGAAAGTTTTGCTCACGGTCGGTTAAGGGTTGATCCGCGCTCACCCCGAGCATCAGGTTGATGCCCAGCCGCATCCAGGGGCGGTTGCTTAAATAAGCGCCCAGCTTCTGCCGAT
>Ga0306901_1000638_pt1 | contig 13939 bp, 9 predicted proteins | sample AntRauMFilla3767_FD_190431 | JGI IMG/M metagenome (GOLD analysis project Ga0306901, IMG submission 190431) | Saline lake microbial communities from Rauer Islands, Antarctica - Metagenome Filla 3 #767 (v2) (version 2) | ecosystem: Environmental > Aquatic > Non-marine Saline and Alkaline > Saline ... | reverse complement strand
ATATTACGCGAAGCTTTGAAAAATTATAATTACGATTCTATATCCCTATCTCTATCCGGCGAAACGGGTAAGGAGCAAACCATCCACCTAAGCGCTACCGGGTCTAATCCCGACTTTTATGATGGACGACCCGTTAATCTGAACCTGAATCTGGAAGGCGCTCTGGACAATTTATTGAAATTTAACCTTGGCACGTATTCAATTCCAGATAGAATACGTAAGCAACTCGAAAATTTTGAGGCACAACAATGAAAATAAAACTTCCACTCTTGATATTGCTAGCTGGTTTTCTGCCAGCGGCAGCGTGTACACCTACTGTAAAAGTTCAGGCGCCTGATAAGCCTATCGAAATCAATCTAAATGTGAAAATTGAACAGGAAGTTCGTGTCCGTGTTGAACGTGATCTTGAAAACCTGTTTGAAGAAGATCCTGAACTGTTCGGTGTTTCGGCATCTGAATAACCTAACCTGGAGTATGAATAAATGAAGTTAGCATCTTTTAAAAAAGCGAGTTTGACGGCTGTATTCCTAATGGGGTTTTCGGCAAGTGTATTTGCAGCCGACCTTAATACCTATAAGTCACAAGGTTTAATCGGCGAACAGCCTAATGGGCTGGTCGGTGTGGTTATTGCTTCTCCATCACAGGAGCTGCAGCGGACTGTTGATCAAATCAATAGTGAGCGCCTACAAAAATATCAGGGTGTGGCCGCAAAAAACAATCTTACACTGGATAAGGTTCAGGCTTTGGCCGGTGCCAAATTGATTCGCCAATCACCTGATGGAAATTATATTCAGGATAGCTCGGGCACATGGATACGGAAGTAGAGCGCATAAGCGCTCCTTCCCTTTTCTCAGGCATCTTTACGGATAATCGCAGCTGTCACTTGTGACATCAATAAAGGAACGCTGTCCTTTAGCTATGGTAAACCGGTGTTCTTTATCACCAATAACCATAGAATGATGAATGGGTAACAGCCCTTCTTTGAGGACTTCCTTACCGCCCAAGCGGGTAAAGCTAACCTTTACCGGTTTACCCGGATCATACCAGGATTCAGGATTTCCGCTGCTGCTAACCGCAGGCTCACCAGAGGCCGTAATGGTAACCGTTTTGTTCACAAAAGAGACAAAGCTGTCCGGACCACTGTAAAACGGTGTACGGGTCACAAAGCGTTTTGTATCAGGCTCCGTACAATTTCGTGGTGGCTGGGCAGAACGGATCACGAACTCCAAACGGTCTTTGGCAATGCCGTCTTTTAATTGTTGGCGGGCAAGATCAGCCAGTTCTTTGAGCGGGCCTGTCGGAACTTCGGACTGATAGCGGTTCTGAAGCTTATCATATTCCATTTTCAGGGTCTGCAGGTTCGCATCCAGCGCTGTCATACGTTCTTCCAGCGCTTTTTTCTCATCCTGCAGTTTTATAGCCTGCTGTTTATAGGCGGCTTCACTGCTCCGGACAACCTGACCGCCCAGCCAATAGAAAAACCCTGACAGTATCGCCAGAAAAATTAACATAGACATCATTTTGCGTTTACGCTCTGCCGCTCTGCGCCGGTAACGACTTCCAGGGTCATATAAACTCATAGATTATATCTCCGTATATTCTGCTTAAAGGCCAAAGTAGTACTTAGCTAATATCGTATAAGCCACCCACATTATAAGTACAAGAGGGATACCTGCAACCATGAAATCTTTAAATTTATAGTGACCGGGTCCCATGACCAGAAGATTGGTTTGATATCCGATCGGCGAGGCAAAAGAACAGTTTGCCGCAAAGACAATCGTCATCGCAAAAATCATAGGATCCACCCCAACTTCAGAAGCAAGATTGATGGCTATAGGTGTAAATAGAATAGCACAGGCATTATTCGTAAGCAAATTGGTCGCGATCGCCACAAGGATAAATAATGTCGAAGCTGCAATCAGCGGATTTTGCATAATCTGCATGGATAAAAGCCCATGCGCAATGTACATAGCACCACCAGTGACTTGCAAGAATGTCCCAAGCGCAAGCGCTGAACCGACCAAAAAGAAAATTTTCTGGTCAAAAGCCCGCATAACCTGCGGCACATTCAAACATCCAGCAATAACCATGGCGACCGCGCCGGTTACGGCGGCAACTGTAATCGGCAGTATCCCGGTAGATGCTGCAATGATTGTGCCCAGAAAGATCATTCCGGCAATTCTTGATTTTTCCTTGACGGGGATATCTTCCCTGGATCCGGCCAATACAATCATATCCGGATTATCCCGCAGGGCATAAATATCTTTTTGTAGGCCTGCCACCAACAAGACGTCACCCGGTTTCAGGCGCATTTGGTGCAAACGGCGTCTGACGACATTTGATCGGCGCTGTATACCCAGTACCAGACAGTTCAAGCTGGATTGAAAGTCGACTTGCCCAACAGACATATCGATGAATTTTGATTGTGGCGGGATCATCACTTCGGATAAAATCCGAATGTCATTCATATCTTTGCCACGCTCTGTGGGCTCGCTTTGTTCGGGATTTTCTTTATTTTCTTGGGCCTGGTCTATGTGAAGATTAATTTCAGCATCTGATTCCTCATCTCCAGATAATAAAAACCCTGGGTGTGAAGATAATACATCAAGCATGCCTTTACGTGTTGTCGCGACGATAAGGATATCACTTGCCCGCAATTCGCACCCCTCAAATGGTGGCAAAATCAGACTGCCATGGCGTTGGACCATGCGGACAGAGACGCCCGGGAGCTTTTCAATATGGCCTTTTTCACCTACTGTTTGGTCAATCAATTTGCTGTCAGAACCAATGTCAAGCTCGGCAATAAAGGTTTCATCTTCCTTTTGCAGGCCTTGTGTTAAGGAAGCGCGGGTTGGTAAAAGCCATGGCATTATAAAGGCCACATAAATAACACCTACAGCAGCAAGCATTGCACCGGGAATTGTAAATTGGAAAAAGGTAAAAGCGGGAAATCCAAGATCGCTCAGCGCGGTTGAAACCAGCATGTTTGTTGATGACCCCACCAATGTTGTCATCCCCCCCAGAATCGCAACGAAGCTAAGCGGGATCATTAATCGGGAATCACATACCTGTAGTTTTGCGCCAAAGGCCTGCAGTACTGGGATGGCAATAATAACCAGCGGCGTGTTGTTCAGAAAAGCACTGAGAACCAATACAAACACGAATATTAAGATTAACCCCAGTAGAATTAATCGGCCTTTCATGCGAAGCAGCACCTGCGTAATCGGGGTCAGAGCAGCCGTTTGAATTAGTGCCTGCCCAATTACCAGCAGCGCCAGAACAGCAATCAGCGATGGGTTGGAAAACCCGAGTAATAACTGGGCGGGAGATAACTGATTATCGCCCCAGTTATCCGGCAACGGGAATATTTGTCCAAACAGCATTAGAACAGTGAGCAGGACAATAGAACTAACCTCTAACGGCAGTTGATCGCTTGAGAGCATAATGAAGGCAACAAGCACCATAAATATGCCAAACCACATATGGATTGCGGGGTCTATCAGAAAAGCTAAGGATTCCATATTACTCCTCGACGTTTGTAGTATCGTTGAGGAGAATTTGTGGAGCTGTGATTTCGCCCAGATACTTAAAGCCAACCCGCATCAACAAAGCAGTTTCGCTTTCACCCGTAGAGCGGTCGGTTATCCGGCGAACGCCTTGCACCCCGAAGGTAAAACATTCATCATTATAAAGCAGTCCGGCATTAGCCTGTCTTAACCCCGGTTCTTCACCAAGATCCATCAGCGTATTGGCATTGACCTCCCACTTGGGCGTTAGTCTATAGGCCGCACCGGTCTGAAGCTGCTCGCGGGTTCCTTCAAAGCTGGTCCCGTCGACTGCAGCTGAATAGGTATAGCGTGATGTCCAGAGTAAGTTTTGATACCGTCCTGAAGCCTGAACTTCATGACGGCGCGGGGTTAGATTGTTACGGTCCAGCTGGAACCGGTAGTCAAGATCAATGAGTGGAGCCAGTTTTATATTCAATTCGCCGACATAGTTAGAATAATTATCGCTAAGACCGGAACCGTCAGGGAATATATTGCTATTATCAAACTGATAACTCTGACCAATAAAGCCCTGAATAGAATTGCCGCCATATCCGAAAACACCACTGCCTAAGCCATAGGTGATACGGGTGCCCTCATCTTGCAGGTCTTCCCCGGGGACACGACTTGTTTCAAACAGGTTTAAAACATCAAGCTGGAAATCTTTACTGTCTTCATTGGGAATCTCATCTTTATTTATGCTATCACCGGTGGTAAAGGCGACTTTTGGTTCCACCGTATACTGGGCTTTTGTCCCGTTTTTAACAAGCGGATAAGAGAGCTCGGTTTGTATCTGTGGGAAAAAACGGACCTGGTCTATATCATTATCAACTGTAGGATCGTTCAGCGCATCTTCATGGTCTTGAACATAGTAATAATCGACGCGCGAGCTGGCTGTCGTAACAGCAGAAAGTCCAAACCCTGTTACATGATCATGGCGCCAGCCAAGTTCAGCCGAAGCGCGGGCCACGTCCTGCCCGTCGGCGCTTCGTTTAAGGCCCAGAAAGCCCAGCTCCGTTGACCAGCGACCGCCAAGTAATGCTTCAGGTTCACCAAGCATTGAATGGTAGACCGAGGGCAAAACATCAGGCTGTGATGGCCGTACGCCCAAGCGAATATCCTGAAACTGTTGCGCATTCATATTGGTATAATTGCGTCCGGAGAACCGTTCAGCATAAAGAATATTCTCAAGAACGTCTTCGGTACTGATATCATAAAGCCGGAGATATTCTTTATCTGACGCCCGCATGACATTAAAACCGGTCCGCCATTTCTCATTAAGATCAAAGCGCCCCTCGCCTTCCATGTGACCGCGTGTCAAATTTTCTTCTATACGGCCATCTTCTTCGGTACGGTCAGAATTGAAGGCTACTGATGGCTCCAGATTAACATAGCCGTTATCAAAATTCTGACGATATTTGACTTGGCTCCAGACCCCTTGCTTTGTTGTGGGTTTAACGTAGAAAGTGGCGTCTTTAGTTTCATCAATAGCCCAGTAATAGGCAGCATCGGCAAAGATACCAAGTTCGCTGTTCCACCCGCCACCGGGACGCAGGAAACCGCTTTTTTGTTTAATGCGGGGATCGGGATGACTGAATATAGGTGTGTAGGCAAAAGGCACACCCAGAAATTCAAGACGCGCATTTTTGTATTTTACGCTGCCTCGTTCCTGATCATAGTCGACCTTATCGGCTCTGATCTGCCAGAGCGGTTCTTTATCAGGATTGTTTTCGCATATTTTACAAGGGGTGAAGCTGGCATTTTCCATCAACAAACGGTTACCATCGCGACGTTCGGCATCTGCGGCGACAAATCGCGATCCATCCGTTAAATAGGATGTGAGGCCATGGACAAAGCCATCTTTCATCTGGTTTGACAGCTCAAGATACTCGGCAAAATGAACCCGTCCATCTTTATCTAGTAAACTAACATTACCAATGGCCGTAACGCGATCATTGCGTAAATCGTAAACCACCTGATCGGCATGCAGGATTTGTTCTTCCTGTATAAGCTCGACATCGCCTATTGCAGACACAGTCTGGCTGGCATCGTTATGGTCAAGTCTATCGGCAGTGAAATGAACGGGTGGATTTTCCAGGGCAAAGGCTTGCGAGGAGATAGTCGTCATTAAAATCAAAAGACTGCATAGAATAAATATTCTACACCTGTAAAAAAGTCCGAGATTAAAGGATTGCCCCTGCCACATAAATAAAGACCACTGTCTGTCTGATAAAACGCTGATCTGTATTTTTGTAGATTGGCGCGCGCGAGTCAATAAAGGATAAAGAATATCAGGCTTTAAAAAACGCCGGAACCTCATCGCCAAAGCCCTGAACATTTTTATTGGCCGAGCTCTCATTTGTCGGTGTCTCTGGCTTTTTATCTTTTGATTTCTGAGCGCTTGCCGGTTTTTCTGACTTTTTGGATGAGTCTTTATCAACCTCCGAAGCCGTTTTAATTCTAGCGACTTTTGGAGAGTCTTCTTTTTTAGCTGACGTTTTTTTAGACGCCGGTTTCTTGTCGCCCTCTATTTTGTCATCGTCGTCTTTGGCTTCAGGCGCAGGTTTAGGTGCCTTTTTACTACCATCAAGGCTGATTTCCTCGATTGGCTTTTTGACGAGATTTTCGACATTGGTCAAGAACTTCTTATCGCTTGGTGCAACCAGCATGAAAGCGCGGCCGGATTTTCCGGCACGACCTGTGCGGCCAATACGGTGGATGTAATCTTCGGCATTCATCGGCACATCGTAATTAAAGACGTGCGAAACGCCGCTTATATCAATGCCACGGGCAACGACGTCACTGCAAACCAGCAGTGAAATTTCACCGCTTCTAAAATCGTCAAGTGTACGGGTCCGGTATTTCTGTTCAATATCACCGTGAATTGAGCCAACTTTATAGCCAAGTTTGCTCAATGATTTTTCGACACCTTCAATATCACGTTTCCGGTTGCAGAAAATAAAAGCATTCTGAACGTTTTCCTGCGTGATAATGCTTTTCAAAGCTTCTGGTTTGTCTTTAGCTGGAACGCGGATCATAAACTGTTCGACATTTTCAGCCGGTTTTGACGTTGCGGCAACCTTGATCGTTTTCGGATTGCTAAGATACTGGTCAGCCAGTTTTGAAATGGCTTTTGGCATTGTCGCTGAAAAGAACAGTGTCTGACGTAATGGCGGAATAAGAGAGACAATTTTCTCAAGATCGGGAATAAAGCCCATATCAAGCATCCGGTCGGCTTCATCAATCACAAGGATTTTAATATCCGCCAGAATGATATTACCGCGACCGAACAGGTCCAGTAAACGACCAGGAGTCGCAATCAGGACATCTACGCCTTGTTCCAGTTCTTTAATCTGTTCACCCATAGAACTACCACCCGTAAGGAGGGTTTTGGTTAATTTATGGTATTTGCCAAATTGGTCAAAATGTTCGGCAATCTGTGCGGCCAATTCGCGTGTCGGGGTCAGGATCAATGACCGTGGCATCCGCGCTTTGGCGCGACCACCAGCCAGCATTTCTATCATTGGTAATGTAAAGGAGGCGGTTTTACCGGTCCCTGTCTGGGCAAGGCCAAGGACGTCACGTCCCATCAGCGCGATCGGAATCGCTGCTTCCTGGATCGGAGTTGGTTCTTTGAACCCCATGTCCTCAATGGCTTCTAATACTTTTTCGCCAAGGCCTAATTCAGTAAAGCCCATGCAATCCTCTTTCTCTTACTATTTCTTGCAAAAATGCAATTTCCTGCGTAGGGTTAAATTAAATAAACATAAAGTGATGTCAAGGAAATTCGGTTTTATTTCTCTGAGAAAGGGGCGCAAATGTCCAAGCAGACTGAAAATACAGAAGATAACATTCATGCTTTAACCCGGGTATCCGGAACAGCATTACAATCTAGTCATGATCAAAATCCGGGTACGGATCTTCATCTTGATGCGCTTGATCATATTCATGTCAATATGAGCGCTGTGGAGCGACGGACAAAAACCCTTGGTGGCCGGAGAACCGTAAAGAAGCAATGGCAGGCCGCATGGTTGTTAAAGGCATTATCCTGTATAGATCTGACCACCTTATCCGGTGATGATACACCGGGCCGGGTCAAGCGTCTTTGTGCCAAGGCCAGAAACCCTATCCGTCCCGATCTTGTCGAGGCGCTTGGTATTGAAGATTTACATCTGACCACCGGCGCTGTTTGTGTTTACCATGAAATGGTTGAAACAGCGGTCGAGGCATTGCAGGGTACCAATATCCCCGTTGCAGCTGTCTCCACCGGCTTTCCACATGGGTTGTCACCTTTTAAACAACGGCTGGGTGAAATTGAAGCGTCGGTACAGGCCGGTGCGCGTGAAATTGATATTGTTATTACCCGCCATCACGTTCTACGCCAGAATTGGGAGGCGCTGTATAATGAAGTCAAAAGCTTCAAACAGGCCTGCGGGCCGGGCGTCCATTTGAAAGCAATTCTGGCCACGGGTGAACTGGCAACCCTTCGTAATGTTGCCAAAGCAAGTATGGTTTCCATGATGGCTGGCGCAGATTTTATCAAAACATCGACCGGTAAGGAAAAAACCAATGCCACTTTGGAGTATACCCTGGTCATGACCCGGATGATCCGCGAGTATCTCGAATTTACAGGTTATAAAGTCGGCTATAAACCAGCTGGCGGCATCAGCACGGCCAAAGATGCCCTCGCCTATCAGGTCTTAATGAAGGAAGAACTGGGCAATGAATGGCTGCAACCCGATCTGTTCCGTTTTGGCGCCTCCAGCCTGCTGGGGGATATTGAACGTCAGCTTGAACATTATGTGACCGGTCAGTATTCAGCAGGACACAGGCATCCGATAGCGTAAATTGCCAATAAACAACTAATATGACTTAAAATCAGGGAAATGGAATTATGAGCAAAACAGAGGTAAAAGACATTTTTAAAACCATGGAATATGGCCCGGCTCTGGAAGATGACCAGCCGGCCAAAAGCTGGCTAAAGGCCCGCAACGGTAAGCTGGAGCATTATATCGGCGGAAAATTTATCAGCGGTGATCAGACATTTGAAACGCATAATCCTGCCAATGGTGAATTGCTGGCAACTGTGCCACAAGGAACAGCAAGCGATATTGACAAAGCGACTGCCGCGGCCCATAAGGCATTGAAAAAATGGCAGGCGCTCAGCTGTTATGAACGTTCCAAATATCTTTATGCCCTCGCCCGTCTTGTGCAAAAAAATGCGCGGCTGCTGGCTGTGCTGGAAACACTTGATAATGGTAAGCCCATTCGTGAAAGCCGGGATATTGATATCCCCTTGGTCGCGCGGCATTTCTACCACCATGCAGGCTGGGCGAAACTACGTGATGTGGAATTTCCTAATTATGAACCCTGCGGCGTTATCGGTCAGGTCATTCCATGGAATTTCCCCCTATTGATGATGTCATGGAAAATTGCACCGGCCTTGGCTGCCGGTAATACGATTGTTCTGAAACCTGCGGAATTTACACCGTTAACAGCGACACTGTTTGCCGAGCTTTGCGAAAAAGCAGGTCTTCCAGCCGGTGTTGTCAATATTGTCCATGGGGATGGTAAAACCGGCGCGGCATTAGTCGAGCATAAGGATATCGCCAAGGTCGCCTTTACCGGATCGACCGATGTTGGACGGATTATACGTGAAGCCACCGCCGGCAGCGGTAAAAGCCTGACGCTGGAACTGGGCGGAAAATCACCGAATATCGTTTTTGAAGACGCTGATCTTGATAGCGCCGTTGAAGGTGTGGTTGATGGTATCTGGCTTAATCAGGGTGAAGTTTGCTGCGCGGGATCCCGCCTTTTGATTCAGGAAAGCGTTGCCGAGCGGATGATTGAAAAGCTCAAAAGCCGGATTAATACCCTTCGTCTTGGCAACCCGATGGATAAGACAATCGATATTGGTGCTGTGGTTGATAAATCACAGGTTAAACACATTCAAGAGCTTGTCGATATCGGTGTTAAGGAAGGCGCAACACTGGTTCAGCCTGATTTTGCTAAAAACACACCGGCAAGCGCCTGTTTCTATCCGCCAACAATGTTGCTGAATGTGCAGCCGGCATCCACGGTCGCCGAACAGGAAATATTTGGCCCTGTTTTATCAGTCATGAGCTTTAGAACGCATGAAGAAGCCATTGAAATTGCTAATAATACCCGTTATGGCCTCGCGGCAAGCATCTGGACGGATAATATTAATATGGCGCTGGATATGGCACCCAAGATTAAATCCGGCGTTGTTTGGATTAATTCAACCAATATGCTTGATGCTGCTGTTGGTTTTGGTGGATATCGTGAATCCGGCTATGGCCGTGAAGGCGGCGCTGAAGGCATGTACGCCTATCTTAAACCCAAGTATCAAAAAACTTTAAAACCATACTCAAAGCAAAACGAAAAACCGTCTAAATCAACGGTATCAAATGATGAAACGCTTATCGGTATAGACCGTACAGCCAAACTATATATCGGCGGTAAACAGGCTCGTCCGGATGGCAATTACAGCATTGATATTTTAGGGGATGACGGCAAGTTTATCGGTCAGGTTGGCGAAGGTAACCGTAAGGATATCCGCAATGCTGTCGAAGCTGCCGCAAAGGCTGACAGCTGGTCAAAGGCACCGCATCATACGCGGGCGCAGATTTTGTACTATATTGCTGAAAATCTTGAAAGTCGCAAAAATGAATTTGTTGATCGCCTGCGTCAGATGACCGGTGCGTCAAAATCAGCCGCGGCTGAGGAGGTTGAAACCGCCCTCTCCCGTCTGTTTACCTATGGCGCCTGGTGCGATAAATATGATGGACAGGTTCATACGCCGCCTAATCGTAGCGTTGCTGTTGCCATGAAGGAACCAGTCGGTAATATCGGTATTATCTGTCCCGATGAAGCGCCCTTACTTGGCTTTATTTCATTGGTCGCGCCTGTTATTGCCATGGGGAACCGCGCTGTTGTTATACCATCAGACCTTTATCCTTTGGCGGTGACAGATCTATATCAGGTCTTTGAGACGTCTGATCTGCCTGCTGGTGTCGTCAATATCGTGACAGGTCATCGTGGGGATCTGGCTAAAACACTGGCCGGACATCAGAATCTGGATGCATTGTGGTGCTTTGCGCCAGAGGCAGAGCTCTCAACCCTTGTTGAAAGCCTTTCTACCAGTAATTTAAAACAGACCTGGTGTAATTACGGGTTGAAACGTGACTGGTATAGTGCTGAACAGGCCGAAGGTGAAGAATATCTTCGTCATGCTACTCAGGTTAAAAATATCTGGATACCTTACGGAGAATAATTTTCCGGACAAATTTCAGTGTAAAATTAAAAAATCGGGCAAAGCGCATAAAGAGCGCCGCCCGATTTTTTTGTATTTACTATTAATTATTTAGACAAACTTGCCTTAGGATACTGTTTTGGCGCTGTCTTTGGTGCATCAGCGAGTGTTGCAGCATTCTCGGAAGCTCCTTTAGGGTTTTTCTTGAATTCGGCTTCCCATTTTTTATGGGCTTCGCGATAATCCTGGAATAAAGTACGCAGGCTTTTCGCTACAGGGGATAAGTCCATCTGATTGCCATGTAATGCGGATGACATTTCATTTGTAGCCGCAGCTGCAATTCTCTCACTATAGCCGTTTTCCTGACAGATATCTTTGATCCGTTTTTCACAAAGCTTAACCGCGTCCTTATTGGATGATGCTTTTTCTGGTTTTTCGACAATTTGCTGCAACAACATCTGACCATGAAGGACATGTGTGGCAATTTCAGCTTGAGAGACCTCCTGACGAACTGTCTTAACCATAGCACCAGCGTTCTCAGCTTCTTTAGCTTGATCATAGAAGGCTGTAAAGTCATGCTCCAGATGTTCCCATGCATCATTAGCCATGTAAGGCGTGTTCAGCTTGTCTATTGTAATAAATAGCTGATTAACTCTATCCATAACCTCATTCATTTTATTGATGGTGGTTACAGCAGATAAGAAAACATCCATGTTTTTACCAGCGGCGCCTTTAAAGACCTGACGTAATGTGCTTGGCAGATCGGCATCTTCCGGTGGGTTAACCAATGCCTCTTCGCGATTTTTGTAGGCACGGTGCAAATCAGCTTCGCTATAACGGCCATCTTCGACCATACGGCCAAATCTTAAACGTCTTGAGACGGCTTCCATGTCCCAAGCCATTTCATTCCATTCCGCTACTTTAGTAAAATGCGGTACAGAATAATAATCTGCCTGTGCCACTTCACTCTCGGGATCAAGGTCAACCAGTTCCTGATATTTATTTAAGGTGTTATTCTGCGCCTTACTGAAAGCAGGCTCATTACCCAGCGTTTTTGATTCCAGATCAGCCAGGATAGACATGGCTGCTACAAAATTAAAACGGCTTATGTCTTCGCCATCTTTTTTAACGGTGTGGGTTTTACACTCAAAAACAATGCCTTGGCGAAATATATCTTGCTCTTCGCTTGTCAGGGAATCCAGATCTTTGCTTCTTAGTTGATCTTCAGTCAATCCGGTGTAATCAAAGACCTTTACGGTTTTAACTTCCCATTCAGATTTGTTAAGTCGTTCAGCGCGGCGGTACTCAAGATAGCCCTCCACACGTTTAACGGCGCTTGTACGCGCGGTTGTACCATAATCTGCATCATAATCATGATATTCTTGCAGCAGATTGGCCAGTTCTTTTGTGTATGTGAGTGGCTCGTTCTTTTTCTCGGCCGGCTTATTTGCTTCTTTTTTACTAAAAAGTGCCATTGGTGCGCATCCTTTTCATAATGTAGAATAGATCAGTAAAATAACCGGTCTGTATTGTTATGCAGACCGGTTATAAAACTACTTAACTTGGCTTTTGTGCCTTGTTCTTACCGCTAAACTTGGTAGATGGTTTCTTTCCTACCTGCTCCGGCTTTTCCTCAGTCGAATCCTTCTCAGCGGTTTCCGATTTTTTATTAAATTTGGCAGCCTGATTGTCATTCCCTGCTTTTTTGGCAGCAGGTTTTTGCTCCAGTGCTGGTGTGTTTTTACTATCTTTAGCTTTTTCCCAATCGGTTTTAGCTTTTTCAAAAGCATGAGAAGCCTCGTCAACTTTGGACGCTGATTCTTTAGACCCATCATTATCAGAAATCGCATCAACATATTCATCAGAAGCATCGATCAGCTTCATATCGTTTTTGCTGGTTTCAATTGCCAGGCGTTCCCGTTGTTTACGGCCGATATCAATATTCGCCATACGCTGTCTCAGCTCCAGGACTTTCTCGGGATCTACAGAAACATTTGTGTTTCTTTGCAATTCTTCGCCAAGTTCGGTCACGGTAATGATATTCTCGAATAAGCCATTGGCCAGATCATTCCGCTTTGCAGCCTGAATAGACAGGTCAAGTTGGCTCAAAGACATTTCCAGAGTATTCATCGTCCGCTGCATGCTGACTGATGTCACATTATTATAGGTATTGGCATCATGCATCAGGTTCTGAAAGCCTTCCGCGGTAATATTCAGTGTCTGCGTCAATGCAGCAGCTTCCTGTTTCTGAGATGCCAGAAGGGCGACTCTGGCCACTAAAGCTTTGTGTCCTTTACGGATTTCTTTAAAGCCTTCCTGTTGCATTGGATCGATATCATCGGTTCCTTGTTCTGCGCTATCAATTTCAGGAAGAACGTCTTCTTCGAGAATACGGATCATTTCCTTACCCGATTCCACCTGATAAGATAGTTTGCGGACAATTTCCATTTGTTCGGTTTTCAGATTTTGAGACTGTTTGTAAAGTGGTTCGAGTTTATTCTCGACAACATTTTCCATCGCTATCTTGGTTTGGCGCATATCGCTCTTGATTTCTCTGAAGTTGTCAACGACTTCACGAGCCTGTTCAAATAGATCATCGAATTTTTCTGAAGGCGTTTTTTTGCGGGTGAAGATCGCCAGCGCCTTACCCATCCCCTTTTTAGCTGTACCGGCAACATCACCACCTGTGGCCGCATATTGGGCCATTTTTTTGGTAGCGGTTTCCTTCAAACCCTCCAGGTCAACTTTGCTAAGGCGATCTTGAATTTTGTCCTTGGTCGTTTGCGATGCGTTAATAGCGTTATTAATCTCTTCGTCATCTTCATTCCATTGCTGGTTCATCAACTCAAGACTACCCATCATTTCTTTCATATCATCAAAGACACTTTGCCCGAAATTGTGGATGGCATTGCTGAATTCATCAGCGGCTTCTCTTACGTCTTCACCATTCATCAGGGTTTGAATATTGCCTTCGATCGGCGCGATAATGGTGTCATATAAAGCCTGACGATGGCAGTATTTTTGCAGTTCTTCATTGTCTTTATCTGTCAAACCGGGTGCCATTTCAGACACGTTTTCAATAATTTCTTGTGCTTCCTCAAGCTCGTCTGCACTGTAGCCT